>Ga0193716_1000186_pt1 | contig 37736 bp, 26 predicted proteins | sample U2c1metaG_FD_145901 | JGI IMG/M metagenome (GOLD analysis project Ga0193716, IMG submission 145901) | Soil microbial communities from a riparian zone of the East river system, Colorado, United States - U2c1 | ecosystem: Environmental > Terrestrial > Soil > Riparian zone | place: USA: East River...
CGACCCGTTTTGTAGCTCGATGGTTCCGTTGAGCTGTTCGGTCAACATGCGCACCAGCCGCAAGCCGAGAGTGTCGCACTTATCCCAGTCGAGCCCCCGCGATAAACCGCAGCCGTCGTCGCCGATCACGATACGAATCCGCTGATCGTCAAGGACCCGCAAATCGATCGCGATCTCGCCGTCGGCGCGTCCATGAAAGGCGTGCTTGAGAGCATTGGTAGCGAGTTCGTTGACGATCAACCCGCAGGGAATCGCCAAATCCACCGGTAGGAACACCCGCTCCTGTTCGATACGAAAGCGCACGGTCGACGCCAAACCGGTGTGTGCGCGCAAAAGGTCTTTCATCAGGCTGTGCAGATACTCGCCGAGCTCGATGCGCGCCAAATTATGCGATTCATAAAATTTCTCATGCACCAAAGCCATCGAGCGCACCCGATCGCGCGCGTCTAGAAAAAGCCGGCGGGCATCGGCATCGGCGAGATTATCCGATTGCAGACTCAACAGACTGGATATCACTTGCAGGTTATTCTTCACCCGGTGATGAATTTCTTTGAGCAAGGTTTCCTTCTCGCGCAGCGTCGCGCGAATCTGCTCGAGGCGGTGCTCGATCTCGGTTTCCATCGCCTGATTCAATCTCGCTAACTCATGAGTCTTGCGGTACAGCTCGACGAAAATCGCGACCTTGGAGCGCAGCACGAGCGGATTGACCGGCTTGCTCAGATAATCCACCGCGCCGGCTCCGTAACCGTGCGCCAGGTCTTTGTCGTCTTGATAGTACGCCGTAAGAAAAATAATCGGAATGTGTTGGGTGCGTTTGCGGTTCTTGATCAACTCGGCCAGCTCGAAGCCATCAACTACCGGCATCCTAATGTCGAGCACGATGACGGCGAAGTCGTGGTCGACCAATGCCAAAAGCGCCTCATTCGCGGTAGACGCGCGAACGAGATGATAGTCGGGACGCGCCAAAATCGAGTCAAGGATATCGAGATTGCGCGGATCATCGTCGACCAACAAAATACGAATGGGTTCCACGGGAGTCGGCTCTGCTGCCGGCGCGCTGGCGTCTGCAAGCGCGGCGAACCGCACCACGGCGTCTATTCCATGTGTAACAGATCTATTCATTGAGCCGGAAGGCAAAGCTTATTTCAACCAACCCGATGCCGCAAGCCGTCATCACCTTGGTCGGTAGCGGACGACGCGCTCATGGGAGCGACCATAGTCGTAACATTGACAGCAATTGCTCGGCATTGACCGGTTTGGCAACATATTCCGATGCGCCCGCTTGCAAACATTTTTCCCGGTCGCCTTTCATAGCCTTCGCCGTAAGCGCAAGAATCGGCAACGAGCGCAGCTTGGGATTTTGCCGAATCAGTCTGATAGTTTCATAACCTTCCATCTCCGGCATCATGATGTCCATCAGAACCGCGCTTAAGTCCGGCGTCGATTCAATGATCGAGATCGCTTGCCGACCGCTGGTGGCGCTGATAATTTCCATCTCGTGATTCTCCAAAATGGTTGCCAGGGCAAAAATATTGCGCGCGTCGTCGTCCACCACAAGCACTTTACGACCGCGCAACGCTTCATTGGAGCCGTTCAAATATTCGATCAGTTTCTGTTTGCTTGCGGGCAAAGCGGCTAGGTTACGATGTAAAAAAAGCGCCGTGGCAGCGAACAAGCGCGCTTGCACGTGAACATCTTTCAGCACAATACTCTGTGCCATGGCTTTAACCCGGTACTCATTCTCCTGGTCAAGAGCACCGTCGGTATATACGATGACCGGCAATTGGGCGAGCTTGAGCTGGGACTTGATTAGATCGAGCAGTTCCACACCGCTCATGTCCGTTAGGCGCAAATCGATCACGCAACAGTCAAAATCCCCTTTCAGGAGAGCGACCAACGCGGACTCGGCGGTGCGGGCCACAACGATCTCAATATCGGCGGAGTCCAAAAGCTCGACCATACTGTGGCTTTCCGCTTCATTACTTTCGACTACCAGCAGGCGTTTCGGATGGCGCGCGATGAAGTTACGGAGACGATCCAAGCACTCTTCGATCGCCGAAGTCGTCGCCGGCTTTACCAGACAACCAAAAGCGCCGTGGGCAAGGCCGTATTGCAAATCTTCCTCTAAGGAAATAATTTGCACTGGAATGTGACGCATAGCCGGATCGAGCTTAAGATTGTTCAATACCGTCCAACCGAGCATATCCGGCAGAAAAATATCTAGAGTGATTGCTCCGGGTCGAAACTGACGCGCGAATTGCAATGCTTGCTGACCATTCCTTGCAATCACACCTTTGAACCCCTTGTCGCGCGCCAGACCGAGCAGCACACGAGCATAATGGGGATCGTCGTCGACTATTAGCATCACTGCATCGCCGGGCGCGATATCGCTGCTGTCGTCGAAAATTTGCTCTTCGGCACCACGGGCAATCAAAGGCGCAGCAGTTGCGACACTCGATCTCCGTAATAGCGGCGTCATCGGATCGATATAATCCAACGGTAGATATAAAGTAAAAATACTGCCCTGTCCCGGCGTGCTGTCCAGGTGAATCTCGCCACCGAGTAAATTGGCAAGCTCGCGGCTGATCGCGAGGCCAAGGCCCGTGCCGCCGTACTTGCGACTGGTACTGGCATCGGCTTGCTGGAAAGCTTCAAAAATAAGCCTTTGATTTTGATAGGGGATGCCGATACCGGTATCGGCGACCTCGAACCCCACTACGACCGGCGCTTGCCTAAGCACCGGATGACCGCTACTCCAACCGCTTCTAGCGCGCGCGATTTTGAGGCTCACGCCGCCCCGTTTGGTGAATTTGAAAGCGTTGGACAAGAGGTTTTTCAGGACTTGCTGCAGTCGCTTGGGGTCCGTCACCAGACTTTCGCCCAGACCTGGATCGATTTTGACCTGGAACGATAAACGGCGGTTTTCCGCCTCGTGGCGAAAAGGCCGCGCCGTGACCTCGATTACTTGGGCGAAGAAAACTTCTTCTATGTCCACGGTGACGGTGCCGGACTCGATCTTCGAGAGATCGAGGATATCGGTGATCAGATTTAGCAGATCGCTGCCGGCAGCGTGAATCGTGCGCGCGAACTCAACTTGTTTCGGCCTCAAGTTGTGTTCAACATTGTCGGCCAGTTGTTGACCGAGGATCAATATACTGTTGAGCGGCGTGCGCAGTTCGTGCGATATATTAGCAAGAAATTCTGATTTGTATTTGGAAGCCAAAGCGAGCTCGGAAGCCTTTTCTTCCAACGCGCGCCGCGCCTGTTCGATTTCCTGATTTTTGCGCTCGACTTCGACGTTCTGCTCGGCAAGTTGTTGCGCCTTTTGACCGAGTTGTTCGTTGGTCAGCTGCAATTCCGTCTGGCGAGTTTGCAGCTCGATGGCCAATTGCTGTGATTGTTTGAGCAAGGCTTCAGTCTGCATCGTCGCTTCGATACTGTTCAAAACGATGCCAATGCTCGCGGTAAGCTGTTCAAGGAACGTCAGATGCGGCGGCGCGAACTGACCGAGGGAAGCCAACATGAGCACGGCTTTGACCTGATCTTCGAAAACCACGGGGAAGACCGCCAGGTTACGTGGCCGTTGCATGATCACGGCGTCGATTGGAACGGTATCGGCGGGCACATCCGTGATCAACATGCGGCGTTTTTCAACGGCGCATTGGCCGATGAACCCCGCTCCCAAGGGCATTCGCACAGGATAACCATTCTCAGGTCCATTCGCATAACTCGCCAATAGTTTCAGCGCCGACGGATCTTGGCTGTCCATCTGGTAGATCAGCCCCTGGTGCGCATCGACTAAAGGCACCAATTCCGACAACAGCATCTTACCGACGGTAACCAGCTCGCGCTGGCCTTGAATCATGCCGGTGAAACGCGCCAGGTTGGTCTTTAACCAGTCCTGCTCGGTATTGCGATCGGTGGTCAAGCGCAGGTTGTCGATCATGGTATTGATATTGTCTTTCAGCTCAGCGACTTCGCCACGCGCGTCGACCTCGATCGATCGCGTTAAGTCGCCCTTGGTAACAGCGGTGGCTACCTTGGCAATGGCGCGCACTTGACTGGTAAGATTATCGGCCAACAGATTCACGTTACCGGTCAAATCTTTCCATGTGCCCGCAGCACCGGGAACGTTGGCTTGACCGCCGAGACGTCCTTCGACGCCGACCTCGCGCGCGACGCTGCTGACCTGGGCTGAAAACGTCGCTAGCGTGTCGGTCATGTTGTTGATGGTTTCGGCGAGTGCCGCCACTTCGCCTTTGGCATTTACGGTAAGTTTTTGCTTCAAATCGCCAGTGGCCACAGCGGTAACGACTTTGACGATGCCGCGCACCTGCTCGGTGAGATTGGCCGCCATGACGTTGACCGTGTCGGTCAGATCCTTCCACGTACCAGCCACGCCCGGTACCTGCGCTTGGCCGCCGAGCTTGCCGTCGGTCCCGACCTCGCGCGCCACCCGCGTCACCTCGCAGGCGAAGCGATTGAGCTGGTCGACCATCGTATTGAGCGTTTCTTTGAGCTGGAGGATTTCGCCGCGCACGTCGACGGTGATTTTGCGCGACAAATCGCCGCGCGCGACCGCTGTCGCCACTTCCGCGACATTGCGCACCTGGGTCGTCAAATTGCTGGCCATCGAATTGACCGAGTCGGTCAAATCCTTCCAGGTGCCGGCCACGCCGGGCACCTGCGCTTGGCCACCAAGTTTGCCGTCGGTCCCGACCTCGCGCGCCACCCGCGTAACTTCCGAAGCGAAGGAATTGAGCTGATCGACCATCGTGTTCATCGTCTCTTTGATCTGAAGGATCTCACCGCTCACGTTGACCGTGATTTTTTGACTCAGATCTCCTCTGGCGATAGCGGTAGCGACTTTGGATACATCACGCAGTTGCACAGTCAAATTGACTGCCATGGCGTTGACCGAGTCGGTCAAATCCTTCCAAGTACCACCGACGCCGGGAACCTGGGCTTGGCCGCCCAGGCGGCCCTCCGTGCCGACCTCGCGCGCCACGCGGGTGACTTCACCGGCAAAGGCATTGAGCTGATCGACCATAGTGTTAATTGTATCTTTCAACTGAAGCATCTCGCCACTCACGCTTACGGTGATCTTCTTCGACAAGTCACCGCCGGCGATTGCCGTCGATACGTCGGCGATGTTGCGTACCTGCGCCGTCAGGTTATCCGCCATAAAATTCACGTTATCGGTTAAATCTTTCCAAGTGCCCGCCGCGCCCGTAACCTTGGCTTGGCCGCCGAGCTTGCCGTCGGTCCCGACCTCGCGCGCCACCCGCGTCACTTCCGAAGCGAAGGACCGTAATTGGTCGACCATGGTATTGATCGCTTCTTTGAGCTGAAGTATTTCGCCGCGCACGTCGACGGTGATCTTCTTCGAGAGGTCGCCGTTGGCCACGGCTATGGTCACCTCGGCGATGTTGCGCACCTGAGCGGTGAGATTACCGGCCATGCGATTGACGCTTTCGGTCAAGTCTTTCCACACGCCACTGACGCCATTGACCTGAGCTTGGCCGCCGAGCTTTCCGTCGGTCCCGACCTCGCGGGCCACCCGCGTCACTTCCGAAGCGAACACCGACAGCTGTTCGATCATACGATTGAGTAGCATCGCGCCGCGAAGAAATTCGCCTTCCAGCGGCCGGCCATCACGCTCGAGGGCCATGGATTGGCTAAGATCGCCCTTGGCCACCGCGCCGACAGCGCGGGTCGCGTCGGTCGTCGGCGAAACCAAATCGTCGATCAGTTTATTAAGCGCTGAAACTTCGTCCGCCCACCCGCCGCTCAATCCCGCCAGCGAGAATCGCTGTTTGAGCTTGCCCTCCTTGCCGACTACGCGGCAGAGGCGCCGGGTCTCGCTGGCGCGCCGCGCACTGATCATTAAAATATCGTTAACCAGATTTGCCACGTATCCGGCACTGCCGCCCCAGGTGTGCGGTAACCGAGCGGAAAAATCACCGTTGCGATATTGAACCAGCACTTTGACCAACTCAGTCATCTGCTCAGGATCCGCTCCGAGTTCGGTTTTGTTGCGGCCGGCGGTTTTAGCCCGACTGAGTGGACGCTCCGGGCGCAAGTATTCTCGCCTAGCTGGCATGCTCCAAACTCCTTTACCGGTGAAAACGAGTGAGTGGGGAAAGTTTCGAGTTCGGAAGTTAGCGATTTGTCGTCGCGAATTCCGTTTCGCAAACGATACATCAAAAGACCAACTTATGTTTCATGAATGAAACAAGAACCGAACCCCAACACGACAAAGCGCGGATCAAATTTGGCGCGCATTATTTCTTGAAAAGTTAAACGTCGGCGGACGAAAAAGCAGTAGCCGAATGGTCAATGTCTGCGAAACGCGACGACATGCGCTGGGCAGGGATTGTTCTGGAAGGTTAGCTAGAGGCAAAATCTATTAACTGCACGTTGAGGGCAAGAATGAGGCCTCAATGATAGTCCGACAAGCTGCGCATAGAATGCGGGGGTATCAATCTACTGCCAGACAAGGAATGCGCTACAACTACATGATAGCGCTGCTCGAATTAGAGCCGAGCCACATTTGCCTTGAAAAAATTTTTCATCGCATTGCGAGTGTCGAAAACCAACGAACTAAAGTTGGCAATCATACCATAATCGAACACCGAATGGTCGGTCAGTATGACTGCACAATCCATCGATTGCAGGAGCGCGGCAGTCAGGCCGACCGAATTGAGCATTTGGCCGTTAAGGATGATCGACGAAACGTACGGATCGGAGTAGCAGATCGATGCGCCTTTTTCACGCAACGCATCGAGGATCAAGAGCGCCGGCGATTCACGCACATCGTTAGTGTCGCGTTTGTAAGCGACGCCAACTCCCAGCACTTTTGCTCCTTTGAGACACTTGCCTTGTTCGTTCATCGCATCGGTGATACCGCGCACCACGAAAGTTGGCATCTGACTATTGATCGAACCGGCGAGTTCTATCAGGCGCGGTTCGCAACCGTTCATCTTCGCTTTCCAGGTTAAATAATAGGGATCGACCGGAATACAGTGGCCACCCAGACCGGGGCCCGGATAGAATGGCATAAAACCAAATGGCTTAGACTTCGCCGCTTCAATCACTTCCCATACGTCAATCCCCATGCTGTGGCAGGCGAGCGCCATCTCGTTGGCAAGCGCAATATTTACGCTGCGAAAGGTATTCTCCAGCAACTTGACCATTTCGGCGCAATCGGCCGACGACACCGGCATCACGTGGTCGATGAATTGTTCATAAAACAACGCCGCCATGTCGGTACACTGTTGTGTCATACCGCCGACGACCTTGGGAATATTTCGCGTGGTGTATTGCTGGTTGCCCGGATCGACGCGCTCTGGGGAAAATGCCAGGAAAAAGTCGCGTCCGGCTTTGAGTCCCGAATCCTCCAAGGCCGGTAAGACTACCTCGCGAGTGGTGCCCGGATAAGTGGTGCTTTCAAGAATAATCAATTGTCCCGGACGAATATGATTACGGATGGTTTCAACCGCGGCGACAATGTAGGAGAGATCCGGATCTTTATTCTTGCGTAGCGGTGTCGGCACGCAGATGTTTATCGTATCTAGGTTTTCGGCCGCTGCCAGGGAATCCGTAGCATGCATTTTGCCGCCAAAAACCGCCTGCTGTAAAATTTTGCTGGCTACATCGGGGACGTAGGACAGCCCGGCATTGATCGAGTCGACTTTGCCTTTCACCAGATCGATGCCGGTAACCTGAAATCCGGCGTGAACCATTTCGAGTGCCAGTGGCAATCCAACGTAACCCAAGCCGATCACTCCGGTATGGGCAGTGCGTCCGCGAATTTTTTCCTGTAGTGCATAACCAGACTGCCCGAGATAACTAGGTGCCGTGCCCATGGCCAGCGAAATAATCTCATTGGAGAATTCCATACAATTTTCCTCTCTTTGTAAGGCGCGTGGCGGGCAAGTCAAAGATATTGGCCAGCAAAGTCCATCGGTCCACAGTCTGAATTTTGTTGGTGGTCTTAAAACTTGACGCTGTCGCAAGGAGACTGCTCCCGGCACGGGCCCAGGATGTACACACTTCCACGCGTGGTCGTTTCCCGGATCGGGCGGAGGCTCATCATCGGTTTCGCGTTCCGCTGAATGCCGGTGCCCAACGATACACGCGTTGTTTTCAGTGATTGGTCAAAAAACTTACTCAAATCCGGCCGCAGCACAACTTTCTTGCTGGGTAGCTTCGTCTATGGCTTACACCACCGATTGACCAGCGATGTGCAATTTTTGTAATCGAGCTTTTTTAAGCCGATGACGGTTAGGCTGGCCTTCCGCTTCGACGTTGAGAGAACGAAAAGTTGGAACCAGTTGGGACAGTGAATTAAGCACGGAACGGGCCTGGCCATTGCTTGCCTGGTGCTCGAGCTCGTCAATTCTTTTTTGAAGAAAATCCAGTTCCGGAACCCAGCCCGATTGTACTCGGCGTATTTTGTCGATTCCCGAGTCAATCAGGGCCTCATCCATAGCAATCAGTTCTTCGCGCAGCTTCTCGCCCGGGCGCAATCCAACAATACGGATCGCAATGTCGACCTCTGGAATGTAACCGGACATACGGATCAGATGGCGCGCCATTTCCACAAGTTTGATCTGCTCGCCCATCTCCAGCACGAAGATTTCTCCACCTTTAGCCAGGGAAGCTGCCTGCAGTACCAATATGACTGCCTCCGGAATTGTCATAAAATAACGCTCAACTTCGGGGTGAGTGACAGTCACCGGCCCGCCCTGTTCAATCTGTTTTAGAAACAGCGGCACCACGCTGCCGTTGCTACCTAAGACGTTACCGAACCGGACCGCTGAGAAAATCGTTTCGTCTTGGTTTGGATCGCGAGCCAATGCCTGGACGCACATTTCGCCGACGCGCTTAGTGGCACCCATGACGTTGGTCGGATTGACTGCTTTATCCGTTGAAATCAAAACGAACCGCTTCACATTTTGCCGAACGGCCATCTGCATGAGACGGTACGTGCCGACAACGTTGTTGAGCGCGGCTTCACCAGGATGTTGTTCCATCATCGGCACATGCTTGTACGCCGCCGCGTGAAAAACGATCTCAGGAGTTTGACTGTTAAATACGCGCTGCAACGACTTCACGTTCTTAATGTCTACCAGTGCGACCGTGCGTTCGAGCGCCGGAAACGAGCGTTGTAATTCCATATCAATGTCATAGAGCGCGCTCTCGCCGTTGTCCAACAACACCAGATGGGCGGGTTCATGCGTGGCTATCTGCCGGCTCAATTCGGAACCGATGGACCCACCCGCGCCGGTGATCAAAATCCTTTTGCCTCGGATCAAGTCACGCACCGGCCCGAGGTCCAAACCTACCGGGAGCCGCTCCAGAAGGTCTTCAACCGAAAGATTATGAATCTGGCTTGCTCGAACGTTTCCACTGGAAAGACTCTCCGGGTGAGGAAGGGTTTTGATCGGAACTTTGAACGGCTCTAAAACCGTCAGGATTTGCCGAATTAGAGAAGCAGAAGCGCTGGGAATCGCCAATAAAACTTCGTCGACCTGGTAGCTTTGGAGAATCTGCGGTAGTTTGTGCCGCGTCCCCAAAACTGGGACGCCGTGAATGCGCTGGCCGACCTTGGCTGGATTGTCGTCAATAAAGCCGACCGGACTGTAATCATAGCGGCCACCGTGGTTTTTGATGTCCCGAATGATCATTTCGCCCGCGTCTCCCGCACCGTAAATCAAAACCCCCTTAGCGTGCATGGAGTGTCCCAGACCATAATAAAGGCGCCGGGCCAAGCGACTCCCGCCCATAAAGAAGATCAGCAACAATGCATCCATGACGAGAATTGATAGCGGGTAGTTCTTAAGTTCAAGGACCCAATGGACCAAAACATAAAACCCTACGGTACTGAGGCCGACGCCGGCGATGACATTGCGCAGATCCCAGATACCGGTATAGCGCCAGAGACCTTCGTAAAGCCGCAGCGGGAGAAATGTCAGCGTCCGGATTACCACTAGCCAAGGCAGCAATTTCACAAAAAGCCCGAATTCCTGTTCGGGAATCAAGCCATCGAATCTCACCCAGAAAGCGAGGTAATTGGCGAGGGCGATCAAGACGATCTGATATCCGACGATAAGAAATCGTCGGTATTTGAGGAGCAATGCTTTACTCATGGATTATCTCCGCTGCTAATGGCAGGTTTTGGAATTGCGTCCGCACGCAACCGCAAACGCAAATTTTGTGCCCCGAACTGTAATTTTGGAACGATGCTGATGAACTATCTGGCTAGACAGAGACTCTATGGACTCCGTTCAATCACAGTCCGAGTTCCGCATCGTCAGATGTGCGAGCGCAGGCTATAGTTCTTGTTTGTACTTGGGCCTCAATCCACCGGTAGGTGTGCGCAAGCCCTTCTTCCAGTGACACCTCTGGTTCCCATCCGAGCACTTCCTTCAATCGAGTGTTGTCCGAGTTGCGGCCCCGCACTCCTTGGGGACCGTCTATATGTTTTTTTACGATGCAGATTCCGGCAATATCGGCGATCATATCCGCAAGCTGGTTAATCGATATCATCCGATCCTGCCCCAAATTGAGCGGCTCTGCGTAATCGGATTGCATTAGCTTGTAAATTCCTTTGACACAGTCGTCGATTAGGCAAAATGAGCGTGTCTGCTCGCCATCGCCCCATATCTCGATTTCGTGATTGCCTGTTATTTTGGCCACCGCGATCTTTCGACACATAGCGGCCGGCGCTTTTTCACGACCGCCGTCCCAGGTTCCCAGCGGGCCGAAGATATTGTGGAAACGCACTATACGCGTTTCGACCCCGTAATCTTCTCGATAATGCATGCACAATCTTTCGGCGATAAGCTTCTCCCATCCATAAGCATCTTGAGGCTGAGCGGGATACGCGTCTGATTCTCTAAGGGCAGTTACATTTGTCTCTGTCTGCTTAAACTCAGGATAAACACACGCTGACGACGTATATAGATAGCGTTTGATGCCGTTGGTTCGCGCAGCATCAAGAACGTGAATATTGATCAGCGAATTGTTGTGCAAAATCTGAGCATGATGCGATGAAATAAAACCCATCCCGCCCATGTCTGCCGCCAGAGCGTAAACTTCTTCCACGCCGTTTGTCGCTTGAAGACAATTCTCCCATCGGCGCAGATCCAATAATAGGAACTCGTCGGCATCCGTAGCAGTATACTCCGGATATTTAACATCGACCCCGCGAACCCAATGGCCGGATCCTTTCAAGTACGACACCAGATGATGTCCAATAAATCCCCCGGCGCCTGTGACCAAGATTCTAGTCATGAATAGATTCTCCTGTGCGCCGGGCTAAACCGGCATATTGTAGTGAATGAAAGAGTCCTATGTAAAGCTGAGACTTGATGCCTCGCCAGTGATGCCGTGGACCTCGCATTCTTTTTCCAGCAAAAGCTCGGCAAGATAAGAACCATCCTGACCCGTGATTCTAATGATGAGCACTTTTTTCGACATGTTCATCCCGTCCTACGCCGGCGCTGACCGGTCCGACATCGGTTTCGTGCCAAGCGCGAGGCGTTTAGCAGATCGATCCGAGCCCTCGTCAAGCAGAAACTAATAGACCGCTGAGCCTGCTTCCGCGACCTGCGAAATAGCGGGAGAGCACCTTTCGAGAGCTGCCCGATAAAGTCTTACGTAACGATCGACCTGTAATTCGCGGGTATATTCATCCAACACGACACGGCGGCACGCGGCTCCCATGGTTTTGCGTTTGTCGGTGCAGCGAAGCATCTCCATGATGGCCGTAGCCAGTCCGCTTACATCTCCGACCGAAGTCAAAAAGCCGGTAATTCCCGGTCGCACCATGTCGGGAATTCCGCCCACGGCAAAGCCTACCACCGGCGTGCCGCAAGCCATTGCCTCCAGGACTGTGTTGGGCTGATTATCCTGAATCGAAGGGATAACGTATAGATCCGCCGCGCTATAAATCGCTGCCAGCCTGCGGTCATCGTCGACATGCGTCAAGTGCGAATGCGGGATGTCGATGCTTATTTTCGGTGCGCCGCGTCCCACCGACAGCAACAAGAGATTTTCGGACTTTTGCAACTTCGCCAAAGCCGCTGTAAGCAGAGCAAGCCCTTTGCGCCGGTTGGTTACGGCTTCAGCCGCAAACAGAACAACCTGACGGTCCTGCGGTATTCCCAGGAAATCGCGGGCCTTGCGTCTGTCCTGAGGCTCAAAAACTTCCGTGTCAACGCCGTTGGGCACAATCGTCACTGGAAATTTATCGAGCAATGGACTCCGTCGCGCTTGATCCGCCATCCAGCGATTAAGCGCGATAAGGTGTAACCGTGCTGGATCGACGGTCTCAAAAACAGCCTGTTTGCGGCGCCAAATCCGGCGCGACAGATCCTGTCCGTCGGTTGATCCGAGCTGAGGACAGAGACCGCAACCGTTAGCATATCTGCCGCAACCATCATCGAAGTGGCATCCCCCGGTCAAAGGATTCATGTCGGAGAGACGCCAGAAGATCGGCACGTGATGAGGCAGAGCAGAAAAAAGACTCCGCAGATCTACGAAATCAGCGATCCAGTGAAGATTGACCACGTCACACGGTGGAAGTTGGCTCAGCAAATCGCTGCCGGCAAGCGTGCGGTCATCGGTGAACTTTTCGTATCCTGCTGGGCGAGTATGACGGTAAAGGGAATAGTCGCGCCTGATCCATTCGAAGCGGATTCGGCGCCGCACCCGTGTGATAAAGTCCATAGGTGGAACGAAGCTCATTACGTCTGGATCATGTCTCTTCCGATGCGCTACCAGCATCAAGGAATTATGACCCAATTTTTGCAAGCCTCGGTGCAGCCGGTAGGTTGCACGGGCGGCGCCGCCGGTATCATCATAGGTATTGAGATGAACGATTCTCAAGCTATTGCCGCGGGTAGCCGTGCGGTGAACCAGATCAATTCTACAATTCATGGTCTGCTGGCGTTACCGACGATGCCATTGGAGCCGCGGCCAACCTGAACATCGGCTAATCCGGCTTGCTTAAACCAGGAGAACACATCGGCGCAGGTTTGCGGCTTATCATATTTGGGCCCCAAAGCATCGAATGTATCGAGTATCGCCCACTGTTTTAGCTGTTCAGGCGACAGCGGCAACATGCCGGTATAATTCCAGCACGGGACAACTCCCACCAATCGGTGTCCGATCCACCGAATGCCCGCCAACCGGGTGTCGATAGGCAGCCACTTGGGCACGTACCACTCGACGATTTTGAAAAGCGTTTGGGGTGAAAGTCGGGTCGTGATCGGACGCCAGAGATATTTGGAAGTCCAGCGGGTCAGGAGTTTCGATTTGATATAACAATCGATCGCAATTTTTCCGCCAGGTCGCAAAAACTTCACCAACGATAAAAAAGCTTGCTGCGGATCGGGTGTATGCTGTAGCACCCCATAGCAAAACACCCGATCGAAAAAGTCAGCCTTGAACGGGATGTGATAGATATCGCCCTGAATCAGGCAGAGATTGTCATGCGGCCCGTTGGTTCGCCAGCAGGCATCCACGGCAGTGCTCATGTCGAGCGAATAAACTAAAGCGCCGGCCTCCAGCATCACCTGGGTAAACCGTCCGGCGCCGCAGCCCGCCTCCAAGATACGTAAGCCCCGCAACTCGTTCTTTTTCCAGCCCGTCCAGCGATAAAATCTCTCCGCGCTCAAATTGAGTTTGTTTTCGCCGTCAATCTGGACCGAGCGATAGCGATTCCACTGTTCACCGAAGCTATTGCTATAGTCACCGTCGGCGACGAACCGGGGGATGTAATTTCGAATCGGGACAATATGGCGCTCTGAAGCGTCAATGAGAGTTCCCTCTTTGACTCGGCCAGATTCGTCCACCTCGACCGCCCGCAGCCGCATCCTGAGTCCAGTGAGCGGGGAAATCAGAGTCTCCAGATGTGCCGGCTTCATTTTCGCTATCCTGCGATCGCTCGCCAATCGTAATTAGGCGTCTCGATAGCTGCCTGCTCGATAAACACAACGTGCCATAGTTGAAACATCAACGCCGCCCACACCTGCGCGGTAAAGTCCGCCTGCCCTTCCAAATGCGGCCGTACGAAGTTTTCGTAAAATCTCGGGTTGAAATAGCCCTGTGCGCTTAGTCGTCGCGGGTCGAGCAAATGTTCAACGAGGGGACGGATTTCACCCCGGAGCCAGAGCTTTATCGGCAGGGTAAAGCCGCGCTTGCGCGCTTCTAGTAAGGGCGTTGGTAACAGGTCACCGACGGCCCGTTTGAAAAGATATTTCAAGTCGCCCGCTTTCGTTCGCATGAACGGCGGTATACGGAAAACCTGCTCCACCAGAAGGTGATCGAGGAAAGGCACCCGGGCTTCCAGGCTGTGCGCCATGGAAAACCGATCCGTCATGGAGAGAAACTCCTCAGCCAATTGGGTGCGGAAATCCACCGCAGCCAATCCATTGCGTAGATTTCCTGCCTTGCTGGCATCGTACAAATTCTGCAGATATGTAGCCGTATCCTGTAAGCTGCCATTGTGGGTACTAAGCACGCTGGCGCGCTTTCCGTCATCGGAAAGATACTCAAAGTTGGCATAGTAATACCGTCCGAACGGCTCGCTCATGATTCGCGGGAGTTCAGACAAAAAGCGCCCGCGCCCGATCCAACGCCACGAAGCAGGAAGCGAGGAGCTTAACTTGGCGACTGGAGATATGAGACGGGCCAAAATATCTCCTCCGTCTCCCCATCGTCCCAATGCCAGCGATGCTCGAAGAAGTTTGTTCGATTCGTAGGTTTTGAACTTGCCGTAGTTGCCGAACAGCTCGTCGCCTCCCGTGCCGGTTAGACCTACCTTTACATCTCTGCTCATTTCTTTGAACACGTACCACGAAGGCAGCCCGCCGCCGTAAGGCTCATCGAGGTGCCATACCATGGCGACCAAATCCGACAATAACTCATTCGCGTCGAGAATGATTTCGTGATGATCGGTACCCCAGCGCTGCGCCACTTCGCGCGCAAGATGAAGTTCGTTCCATTCCTGCTCTACTGCACCGGCAAAGCCGAGAGAGTAGGTTTTGAGTCGCGGATACCCCGCCTCCGCCAACAAGCCGACGACTGCCGAGGAATCAAGGCCACCGGATAAGGAGCACGCGATCGGCACGTCGCTCAGGCTCCAACGGCGAACCGCGTTACCAAGCTCGACGCGCAAAATCTCACTCCACTCGTCTTCGCTCCGAGCTTCTTCCGCATCGAACCTGAGCTGCCAGTACTTCTGAATGATAAGCTGATGGCTTTTTAGATCGTAAACAAAATAGTGTGCGGGGGGCAGTCGATTCACTCCTTTTACGATTGACGCTCCGTCCGGCACGTAGAGGAGGGTCATGTAGTGAAACAGACTCTGCTCATCAACATTGCGTTGGATAAAAGGAATCGCAAGAAGCGCTTTCAATTCGGAAGCAAATACAAGTCGGCCGTGCGAATAACAATAATAAAGCGGCTTGATGCCCATACGGTCGCGCGCGCCAAACAATATATTTCGCTTCTGATCGTGAATGACGAATGCGAACATGCCATTTAGATCGTCGAGCATTGAAAAACTTTTTTGCTGGTAGAGATGCAACAGAACTTCGGTATCCGAATTCTGCGAGGCAAAGCGACAGCCCGTGTTCTCCAGCGTGCGTCGGATCTCCGGAGCATTGTAAATTTCACCGTTGAAAACGATCCAGACGAAACCATCGCGGCTCTGCATCGGTTGATGGCCGCCCTCCAGATCGATGATGCTTAGCCGGCGCATGGCAAGCGCAACGGTTTGGTCCGGGCTTCGATACTCTCCTTCATCATCTGGGCCGCGGTGAACGATGGTCGAATTCATCGCGCCGAGCCAGTGACGTTCCTGTTTTCCCGCTATACCAACAATGCCACACATGATTTATAGGGTTTTCAAAGCAGAAGCCGACCAACTTCGGTCATGCGTTTAGCTCCGGACGTTCCAATGGCGGCGCTTCGCAGCTCGGTACCAGTCGTAAGTCCCGGGAAAATGTTTCCGGATCGGGCCGAGTATCACAGATACCGCAGTTCCAACCAGCGTCTGCCGGACCGCGCGGTAATAATCTCGAATAAATGGCATGCCGAAAGCGGCGCGAACCCATTGTGCAGTAGTGAGCCGGTCCCGATATAACCCGGCCCATCGGTAGAAATAGGTTTTCCATGCCATATCTACCAAGTAATATTTACATTGGCTCCACTCGGCAGGATGTAGACGGGCGTATGCGGTTATGCTCGAATCGGCGTCCAGAAAGTGCAGGAAATCCCGCAGCCCTTTAGCCAGGTCCTCAATCGGTAAAGCCCACCCATGGCTCGCTTCATCGAAGCGTTTTCGGTAGCTACACTGGGTGTTGAGGACTACATAGTTATCGAGACATAGCTTGATCAGTAGAGCGTCGTCGTTTGCGTGGCCCTTCCAGAAATCCGGAAAGCCGCCGCATAGCGACAATTTGTCGGTCCTCGCCAACAACGTAGAAAAGGACTCATGACCCAACTCGTGAGTTCCCCATGCCGCCCGAATGAAGTCTGGCCCCGACAGCAGTTCCGGGTTAGTCTCCCGGGATCGTCTGATGACCTTGCCGGAATCGTCTATGGTTTCTTGAAGGGAAATTGCCACTGACGCTTGCGGATGCCGTTGCAATTGATCGACTAGCGCTGAAACGTAGTTCGGTGTGATTTCATCGTCGTCGGCCAATAATATGAAATAATCACCGCGCGCGTCATGAATCAGCTGGTTGAAATGCTGCGAAATACTTACCGTCGCTCGATTCTGGCGAAACCTGTAGGGCGCCCTATAATAGGAATCCACGGCTTGCTGAACCTTATATCCGTTCATGCCGTTGTCAGAAACAAGCAAATCTATGTTCGGATAGTCCTGAGCAGCGACTGTTTGGAGAACATTCTCTAGATAGTGCAGCCTTTTATAGATCGGTACACCGATCGTCACCAGTGGCCTATTTTCCACGTTAGCGCTCATATTTCGCCGCAGCTTCAGACCGGCGGCACCCGGTGCTTAATGCTGCCGCTCAGCCTGCCCAGTTGCCAGCCGAAGTTCCAGATCCACAAGGCGCGGCCCTCTTTGGAATGTATTTGCGGCAGCGACAGAAACAGGTTTTTGCATTGCCGGATAAACGACCGCCAGCGCCATAATTCGCGGTTTCCCGATGGACGGTAACGCTTGTACAACAGCACGGTACATTCGGACCAGCTAAAGGCCTGCCGAGCCAGTTTGGTAAGAGAACTTCGGCAGCGCACGTGCAGCAATGCCTCGGCTACAAAATGGAGATCGACTCCCGCGCGCTGGATCCGGAAGCAGTAATCCGTATCTTCTTGCATCAATACCGTTTCGTCGAAGCCGCCGATCGAATCGTGTAGCGATTTTCTGACGCCTAGAGTGCCGGCGCCTGCGTGCGACAAATAGGGTGGAAACCACACCTTACAAAGGCCTTGGTGCTGCGCATGATTTCGGAAGATAGTGCGCACCGAGAGCTCGTTGAGTTTGTTAAAATCGACGCGACAGGCAACGAACTCGTGTTTTAAAAGCGCCTCCCCCATCGCCGCCACCCAACCTGAAGCCACTTCATCGTCGGCATCGCAGAATGCGAGCGCGGCACCACGCGCCGTTGACGCGCCGACGTTTCTCGCGTGTGACGCGCCTTTGCGGTCCGCGGCATCGACCACCCGAAGATCCAGCTGGTCTTTGTAGCTTTCGATCACCATGCGCGAAGCGTCCGTCGAGCCATTGTCAGCGACGATGACTTCCCAGCGCTTGTCCCAGCGCTGTTCCGTGAGCGCATCGAGCTGGTGCCTGATGGTCGCGGCGCCATTAAAGCACGGGAGAATAACGCTTAGCTCGATGGGTTCAGATTGATTTTGCAGCATTGCATTGATACCGAAGCCTGACGAGAGCCGAGCGTGAATCAGCAGCTAACAAGACTAGAAGCTAAACACAGTGCAAATCCAAGACAGCGCCGAGCGTGTGATCTGCGTCTCATCTACGAGCGAATACTTGGCCTTGAGGGCGCGGAGAATGGCGAGCGCACGCGGCGAACCGGTGTAGGTGGAGACGATCACGATGCCGTTTTTGTTAAGAGCGGCTGCATAATGGTCGATCGCATCGAGTGGCGCGTGGAAATAATACAAGCTTTCGCTAAAAACGATTGCGTCGAAGCGCTCGGCGGGCAGATAGGTTTCAGCATCCGCGCAGATGAAAGCCGTGTTCGTGTCCTGGGCCGGCAGCAACTTTTCCAGCGCGACTGCCGAAACATCGACGCCGCAATAACGGGCATAGCCATAGGGCTTATAGCGTGAAAAGAGAATGCCTTCCCCGCACCCGATATCTAACACCGCAGCGCGAGGCTTGAGCTGGCTCAGATAACCGACGATGATGCTGTAGCGCCCAAGCTCGCTCAGATCATTCAAGAAGGTCCATGTGCCGCGCTGGTATTGTCGCTCCCACACCGTTTGCGATACCGGGGTATCGCCGTTGCCGTGCTCGCGCTCCCACGCCTGAAGCCGGGCAACCAATTGCCGGCTAAAGGGAAGCCGTCGGCCAAAAACAAATCGATAATAGCAGGCATTCAGTACACGACCTTTACGCTCGGCGAGACGTTGCCTGGCTTCCTGAAGTCTGCTCATGCGTCAGGGATTATCGCGGCGAAGTCTCGATTAAGAGATTACGAAGGCCCGCTCGCCACCCTCTCGTTGGCGGTCGTGAATAACGGCGCGCAGCGCCCTGCGGTCGTTGGAGCTGATTCAACAACTCCGGTTTCACTTCCTTGCACCAAAGTTCTTTCTGCGCCCTGCCGTGACGGAGCAGCTCGGGAACCGTCACGAAGCGAAACCGTGGGCCGAGTCGCTTTAGAAGGATCTCGACCGCCTGGATCATCTCCGCGCGGTCGAAGTACGATTCATCGAGCGCGTCCGCAAGCCGGTCATGAAGCACGACCACGCTACCAGCTCGAATGCGGCGTTCGACTTGATTGGCGATCGAAACAGCGTCACCACCACACCAATCATCCGTGGCGACGCTGAACATTACAACCTGGTATCCCAGCAAAAACGCATCCACCCGGGAAGCAAGATTCTGGTCACCGTACGGCGGGCGGAAGAGCTTTGCACCGTAAGGTTTGACCGCCTCAGCGCAATCACGAATCTGCGCCAACCGTTCGCGCCTACTGATGAATGGAAACGACGGATGGTCCCAACCATGATTGCCTATCGCATGGCCAGCCTCCGCCACTCGCCTTACGAGTTCGGGACATTGACGTGCAGCCTCGCCAATCATGAAAAAGGTTGCATGGGCGCCGTGCCGACGCAGTATCTCCAGCAAACGCGGCGTATATTCGGGATCCGGCCCGTCGTCGAACGTCAACGCAACCATAGAATCTCGAGTCGATACGTGGGTTACCGTGCCCAGCACTTGTCGGACCGCCAGAGAAAAGCCCTTTCTTGGCAGTCGTAGAATAAACCGCAAGACTCGATTCACCATAAATTGTCACGCTCAATGGGATAATCGGAGATCTCTAAGCCGATTGGATTGAATGTCTGATGGTGATGTCCGTTACTTCGGCAGTCCGCGATAGGCTCAGCGCGGTTACTACCATGCGCGCGACATCCCCGGGTTCAATGAGAAGCTCGGCGGCGTAATTCCTCCCCTCCATTCGATGCACGGCAGCCTGCATCGGAGTAGCGGTGCGACCCAGAAAAACGCTGAGCACTCGAATACCATCGGAGTTGACTTCCTGGCGCAAGCTGTCAGCAAGAGCCTTCAAGGCATGTTTTGCCATAGAGTATTGACTTGAACCGCCTTTGGCACTGAGGCCCACAAGCGAGTTGACAAACACGATCTGACCTCGGCCAATTCGAATCATTGGCAACAAAGCTTGTGTCAACTGATAAGGAGCGCGGACGTTCACCTGGTACTGCCTGTCGAGATCTTCGACGGCAGCATCCTTCAAAGCACCGATCGAGATCGAACCGGCGCTGTGAATAAGCAAAGCGATCGAAGTCAGATCGCGCTGCAAATTCCCCGTAAGTTTTCGAAGATCGTCATCGACGGTAAGATCAGCCTGATAACTTAGTATCCGCGAGGCCTTATCTTTCGCACCATTGGCGATGGCGGCAAGCCGATCAGAACTTCGCCCCACCAAACAAAGGGAAACGCCTTGTTCTGCCAGAGCAAGCGAAAGGGCCTTGCCGATGCCACCGGTAGCACCGATAACAACTGCAGTTCCGCGGTCAAGCTCACGCTGCGCGGATGACGCGCTTTCCTCTATGTCCATGGATTGGGAAAATGTGCAAGATCTATAAGCGAGCTTGGTCAGCCACGGCCAGGCTTTCAATGCCTCGCTGCCGGTAAGCTCCAAGCTCCTGTGGCTTCACCTTTGTGTCGCTGGCCATAGCTCTCTCCGGCGTCCGCACGATGAGAAAATAGGTGAAAAGAAAACTCGGCCAAAGCTGCAGGCAAAGTCGGTTAAGAGATGTCATCAAATGCCACTGCAAAGGCCGCGGCGTGACTAAGTATGTCATGAAGTACGCCATTACCATAAGGACAAGCGCGGCGACGCAAACGCCGACGCCGATTGACCACTGAGAAAAATCCACCCCGAGTAGCAAGAAGTAAAACCCAAGCAAGAGCGGAATATTGGTATAAGGATGCCAAACACCGAAAGAGAAGAGCTGCTCCACAAAGGCTTTGCCTATATCCCAGTATCGCGACAAGGTGAGCAATCTCTCGAGTGTGGCCGCGAGACCCTGGCCCGACACCATGTCATTCGGCGGTGCGAGCGTAATTTTGAAATAAGCGACAACCGCGAGAATAGGAAACAATCCCAAACAAAATGGCGCAAGGCGGTCAAGGCAGTGTTTCCATCCTTTAGAAGCAACGGAAAGCGCGACGAGCGCCAGGACGATGCAGCCCACGAACAGCACTCCTTCATTCTTCGTCCACGCGGAGAGCCCTGCGGTTATACCCGCAAGAACCAGCGGCTTTGGACCGGATTGAACCTGTTCATGCAGGTTGAGTACAACCAACGTAGCAAGATAATAAAACCCGAGCGGCACATCGGCATACTGAGACGCGCCGTGGATAATGAAAAACGGTGTACCCACCAGCGCTAGCCCTGCCAGCAGTCCCTGGCTCTTGCTGCGTAATTGCCACAAGGAGAATGTCAAAAGCGCGATTGTGCCGAAGGTGAACGCCAGCGCGATCGTTATCGCCGTGATTTGCGTCTCGACGCCGCCGTAGAACCATGAGCGAGCGATGCTTGCCGGTATCAGCAACGGATAATCGGGATGAGAATAGTCCAGAAGGTTGGTAAAACCGTCCGCCCAATGGCTTCCTCCCCTGAATAAAAACCTCGCACGCATGTTCCAGATCTCCCAGCCGTCGTATTCGCCGTGACGCGCATCGAAAGAATACATGAGAAATACGGCAAGGGAAAAAGCAGTCGTTGCATAAACAAGAGGTGCGAAAAACCGCAGTTGCGGTAAACTTTCCACGTTCGTGGCCGGCTCGTAAGAGCGCGAGGACCTTCTATTGAAAGATTTGCTAAACCCTAGCAGAAACAAGGATCCGGCGGAGAGAATTGCGCCTTCAGTGAAAAACAACCACGAGCTCCCATTCGATGAAACGAGCAAACATACAAAAAATACGCACGAGGAGACGCCGATACCTAACCCAAAAGCAAGACATACCTCTGTAAAGAAATTCAAGTAAGAAGTTCGCGCTCGCGGCAAAAGTAAACGGAGGCAGACATATCCGACCGACAACGTCATGACAAGCCAGACGATAAGTCGAGATGTCACAACCGCTCCCTGCGGTAGAGCAGAAGCCCATTGGCAAAATCTCGAACGAGAACGAATCCTTGAGGCGGAACAATCTTCTTCCGAAGCTGCGCATCGAAGAAGTCGCCACCGTATTCATCGACGATAAGCAATGGAAGCTCTTGAACGATATCGGCGGTGGCGGGCCGAACGATAACCGGTGAAAGAGCATATTGCGCCAGGCGATATTCTTTCTGAACGGCGGTGTATTCGTCGCCTTCCATATTCAGAATTTCTGGATTTGGTCCAGACATATAGCCGATTCGCCCGCGCGAAGGCAAAAGCGAACGGACGGGTTCGAAGCGCGTCACGTACTCGCTCACCTTGCCCGAACCCAGCGCATTTGCTCTTCTTAGACTTATTGTTTGTTTAAGGAGCAGTCCGTTGCACAACAGCGCGACAGCGACAATTATATGAATAAGCCATAGCACCCTGGCTGGGTAGTCAAACTGATTTATTATTAACGGGGTTTTGTGGCCCATAGACGAGGTAACCGCGGGTATAAATTCCGGCAACGGTAATCACCGTGGCGAATGGGCTGGGTCCGCCGACGTTAACTTCTCGGCGATCACACGAGCGGCCAATTCTCGTCCCTCGGCGTTCCAATGAACGTTGAAAGACCCATAAAGCATTCGCCCATCTTGAGCCGCCCCTCTATAAATAGGAGTCAGATCGATCAAGGCGATTTGAAGTTGATTCGCCAGTAGAGCCATCGCTCGGGGAGCCTGCCCCATGCTGATAATCTGCCGCGCGCGAATATCGCGCCACTCCCTACCGCTCTCATCCGTTGTATAGTCGGCGTAGACTTGCGGCACCGAGGGTATATACACGATCATCGGCTTAATGTTGTTCTCTACTGCGAGCGTCTTGAATTCGCTCAGAAGGCTTTTCAACTGAATCCAGCTTTGCGACTGCAATGTGTCTTCCGTCGTTTCAGCAATGAGTTTATCCTCGAAGATTGTCTCGTAAGTCTCACCTCGACCTAGGCGGATAACAACTAAGTCAGGATAAATATGCTTTCCTCCAAGGATTTTTTGGACTGCCAGATCCAAGGTAGGCCAGGTACTGTCCGCTATGTAGCGCACGGTAGATTTTACAGCAACTATATACCTTTGAAGAAAAGGTTCTGAACCTATGGCGTATGTGAACTCATGGGGTTTGTTTTCCGACTTCCACTTCATATAATTTTGGATGTCCGAAATGTCGTTTCCTTCATAAAAACAAAAGACCGCATACCTCGGGTGTCTCTCGATTCCATATCTTCTGAGCACCTCAAGATACTGAAATGGGCCATAACCTGATTTGCCGAGATTTCTCACTGTTAAGCCATTGAGATGCTTTTCGAGTCGCGGAGCCAGGGTGTCAGCGATGTTATCGCCGTACTCCACAAAAGAATCTCCCAATAGCACGACGTCCGAATCCTGTCGACTATCGCTATTTCGAAATCCTTCTGCATCCGTTGACCATTCGATTGTTTTAGCAGGAACCTTGTCTCCGTTAACGCCAATCCTCGGTTGCGAAATAGGGATGGTTTGCTTCCGAAACGGCCTTTCGCGGTATCCCAGGATGGGGTCTGGAACGTATATGTTGTTGAACCCGTAATAAGGAATATGTTGCAACCCGACGCGCGTAATCAGAGAGGGAAAGAACTCAAATGTTGTGAACAGGATCAATGAACACATGAACAAAGTCAGGGCACTTACAAGCATTCCGAGTGGTTCATTGATGAGCCCCCATAGCAAAAGGCATGCGGGAACAATATACAAAGTACCTAGAAGGAAACTCGTGTCACCTGCATAGTAATACTCTTCAAGCCGCGTCGTCGCCCTGCCGTGCATGATAAGTTTCGCAACAAACTCAAAAAATCCGTTGTCGCTTTCATAAAGCGATTTGATAAGGGCATGACCGGAAACTCCATACGCGATGAGTGCAATGAGCAGAACAGAAGCGGCGCCCGCTAGCGTGAAATTGAGATACCTTGCCACACGCGCGAGTTTTTCACTTCGTTTGGTTATGCGGAGGGGCCGTTCCACTGCGCCAGTTGCGCTTTCGGCGTTACCGCGAATCCCGCCATTCAGCGCGCCATCGCTGGAGCGCTTATTAATCTCAACCAGCGCGCGGTCGTCTCCCCGTAATTTCAGAATCCAGCGGCTATCTACGACAACCTGATTGCCATCTCTTGTGGTGTGCACGAGCCGGCCTTCCCATTTTCCGCTCTCAACCAGCTCGGACTCGATCTCTTCCAAGGGCTTGGGGAATCGCGTCTGCAGCAGGCAGTGGCTGACCCGGCCAATGGCTTCCTCCTTTCTCCAGCCATAAAGCTCCTCGGAAGGCCGGTTCCAGGAGTTGATTCGACCCTCAAGGGTACGAGTCATAACGCTATCGGTTACGCCCTCATACCCGTACTCGTACTGCTCTGCTTCCTTCAACTTCACGCCTCTACCTTTGACCTGAGCTCTTTAAGTACACCATGTTTAAAAAGGGCATCCGCTGCGTCTCGAATGATGTCAAACCGAATTCCGGATTTTTCCGCAATGTCCAGCAGAGACCCGCTGCCGTCGGATAAGTTTAGCACCCATAGCATCGCAAGCTCGCGATCTCTTCCGTCCGTTGCGCCTCCCACGAAGCCATACAATCCGCGTTTCCCGAGCTGCGGCTCGCATTTAGGATTTAGATTCACAAAAATTCCATTGCCCTCCAATGTCCCGAGAATTTTTGAGCACTTCGCTAGAGAATCATTTAAGCAATCGGCATGGACCAGTGCAAGGTTATCCGCCGAAGTATGATATTCTGGAAACTCTCCATGAGGAGTTCTCATGAAACAGCCCACTGGTAGATTGAATCCCGGCGAACAAAACTGTCTCTCATCGTAGCCGTAGGGCGAGAAATCCAAAACCTTGTAGGACTCGCCAGACTCTTTCAAAACCTGAACAACAGCGCGATCGATATCCGCGTTATCCCGTCGGCTTTTTTTGTAAGTAATCGGGCCGGTATCGCCGAGGCAGGCCAATATCAGTCCATGTTTTATTCGAGCCGCACGAGGTTCGTTCAAAGCGAGCCAGGTAATGGAACCGATGGTGCCCGGGGTAAACAAGAACCGGTAGGAATATTTCGGCGCAGCGAGGCTTATTTGCTTAGCCAATTGAATCGCTACGGCGATGCCGGAAAGATTATCATTGGCCAGGGAGGGATGACAGACGTGCGTAGAAATTAGAATTTCGTCATCCGTTCGGCCCTCGATGAAGTACTCGCCGTAAGTGAGCTGACCATCTTCCAGACTCGAATCGATGTAGACTTCGTATTCATCATCTGTCAATGCCGCAAGCTGGTTGTGGCTCAAACAAAAGCCCCAATTTTCTTTATAATAAGACGTCCGGTAAGGAATCCACTCGGGGCGCTCGGGGAGGGAAAACGCGTGCGCCTTCAACTCCTCCAACGAAACCTGCTTATGGATCGGCACACTGTAGTTCAGCACATGCAGGTTACAATTTCGAAAATCAATGATTTTCTCGCCTCGTGAATTTTTTACAAACGCGTCTCTTATGTTCCACTCCTTGGGCACGGTCCAGTCGAATACCGGCGTGCCGCTGGGCACTTCGTGCGCGGTCAATGGAATATATTCCCGAATGATTCTGAGCGTCTGCCGCACTCCGTCGCCGGTGATGCTCCGGCAAATCGGATAGAGCCGGCCGACCAACTGGAGCATTGCTTCTGCCACGTTAGTTTGCTGTAAAGGAGCCTGCTGCATTGAATACCTTCCACCCCTCGATCAGAGTACCCTGACTTCGGGAACCGGCACCATAAATCGGCCGCCGCCCTTGACGTATTCCGCTTGCTGCTCGAGGATTTCATCAACAAAGTTCCAGGCCAATAACAATACATAGTCCGGTCGGTCGGCCAACAGACGTTCCGGCGCAACGACCGGAATATGCGTGCCCGGAGTGTAGAGACCTTGTTTCAATGGGCTTCGATCTACGATATACGGCAACAATTCGGGACCGATTTCTAAAAATCCCAAAAGGGTATTCCCTTTCGCTGGAGCACCGTAACCGGCCACGCTCCTGCCTTCGCGCGCGAATTTCGCAAGAGTCCGGTGCAGATCTTTCTTGATCTTCTGGGCCCGCTCCGCGAAGCGCTCGTAGGTCTCCAAACGATCGAGACCGGCCGCCTTTTCTGCCGCGAGAATTTCGGCTACGCCGGAATGGACTTCGCCTTCCCCCTGCCGTTGCACATGGACGCGCAGCTGACCGTGATGCAGCGGTATCCGCTCCGCATCGACGATCGTCATGCCGTGTGCCTCGAACAACCGTTTCATCGGACCGAGCGCCCAGTACGAAACGTGCTCATGATAGACCGTGTCGAAAGCGACCTGCTCGATGATGTCCAGCAGGTAATGCATCTCGATGACAAAAACGCCGCCGGGCCTGAGCATCGTGCGCAGCCCCTGGATGAAATCACCGAGGTCCTGAATGTGCGGAAAGGTGTTGGTCGCAGTGACCGATGCCGCGTGGCCCCATCTGGAGACGATCTCCTGAGCGGTCGCCGCAGTAAAAAGACCGACATAACGTTCGATACCGCTAGACGCCGCTAACTCAGCCAAGTTTTGCGCCGGGTCGATACCGAGGGTGCGGACGCCGTGACGCTTGAATCCCTCCAGCAGGGTGCCATCGTTACAACCGATGTCGATCACCAAATCGGCAGCGCCGAGGCCGTAGCGGCGCACGACATCATCGCTGAGGTCCCACAAATGATTTTTCAAAGTATCGGATGCAGAGGAAATATAGAGATAGTTCTCGAACATCTCCAAGGGCGGCACGGCCTGCATCAGTTGCACGTGACCGCACTGATGGCAAAAGCCGACGCGCAAAGGGTACTTAGGTTCGTTCAAGTTAATTTTATCCGCGCTCAAAAACTGGTTTGCCAGTGCCATTGCGCCGAGGTCCAAGAATTCCTCGACATTGCCGGAGTCGCAAACCAGGCAGTTTTTTTTTGTTTCATGCTTGGAGCCGTTTTTCATGAATGTCCCCTTATTGTACGAAAGGCGAGCAGAGTTGCGTGCCGTGGACTTCAGGCGCCACGGGAACTTGCGTCAGGCAACTCAAGGCCTGGCATACCGCCGCCTGTCTCTCCGGCTTGACGATAAAAAGCAAAAAGCCGCCGCCGCCGGCGCCGCAGCGTTTGCCAACCTCCGCACCAGACTCGATCGCCGTCCGGTACCATGCGTCGATCTCGCTCGTGCTAATCTTACTCGACAGTTGGCGCTTGAAGTTCCAGCTCTCATCAAGGATTCTGCCAAACTTCGTAATATCGAAGCCGCCGTTGCCGCTCAGCTTCTGCAGCTCCAGGGCATGCTCGCGCATGCGCAAAAGCGAAGCCATTTTCATCGGCGTGTTGGCCTTCTGTTCGGTCAAAACCGAGCTGCTATCGCGCTGATGACCCGTCCAGAACATGAGAATACAGTCGAAGAGAGACTTGAGTCCGCCATTGTTCAACCGCTGCGGCTCGACGCTTACCGCTCCTCCAGGTTTAAAAGAAAAGAAATTGAGCCCGCCGAATGCCGCGGCATATTGATCCTGCTTGCCAATCGGTTGCTTGAGAACGTCAATCTCGATATGGCACGCTTCCTCCGCAAGCTGTCCAGCCGAAACTCGCTCGCCGCGAAATCCGTGCAGTGCGTTCAACAGCCCGACTGCAAAGCTGCTCGATCCACCCAGTCCGGTCGAAGCCGGCAAGTCCGCCACCGTACTGATGTAGATCGGCGGCTCGATATCGAGAAAGCGCAGGCATTCGCGCGCGATGTCGTTCTCGATTTTGTCAATCGTCTGGACTTGCTCGCTTCTGGAATAGTTCAGACGAATCGACTCGTTGAAAACATTGCCGTGCCGCTTAATGGTCACGTAAATATACTTATTAATTGCGGTGCTGAACACGGCGCCCGACTCGCACTCGTAAAAATCGGCGAGATCGGTGCCGCCGCCGGCGAAGCTTACCCGTAAAGGCGTGCGGGTCATGATCACTCCGGGATCACTGGGTGCGCGGTTAGCCATTCTTCAAAGCCCAATCGTAAGGAATTTGCGAGCTGAATGGATCGATCCGAAGCATTTCATTGGGATCGTGCGACTCGGTGGCGCAGTTGGCGAGAATGACCAGTTTATCGCCGAATGCTTTGTATCCATTGGCGACCCCGGGTGGCACCTGAACGAGGCAGTAATTGTCCTCACCGAAAAAAACTTCCTGCAATTCTCCGTGTGTGCCCGACTGTTCTCGCAGATCGTACATTACCAGCTTGGCGCGCCCGGAAAGTACCGCGTTGTTGATAGTCATTGTTTGATGCACGTGCCATGCCTTTACCACGCCCGGCCACGCGCAGGAGAAATAGATTTCACCGAATTTGATGAAGTGGGGGTCGGTAGCCTTCATCATATGCATGATCTTACCGCGCTCGTCGGCGATCTGCCGGAGAGGAATAATTTTGACGCCGTCGATCATAGCCTCTCTCCCGCGACAGCGTAGACTTTCTCCCCCGGCTGGGTGCGCCAGCGCAAGCCACCGTCGAGCTCACCGCTTTCCAGCAAGTGTTGAAGCCACTTGAGGCGGGTGAAGCGCCGGTCGGTAAAATCGTTATAGGTCAAACCAACGGATTGAAACGCCCGATAGAGCTCGGCAGCCCCTTGTTCGGCCGTCCAGTTGAACTTAAATTCAGGAAATGTTCGGGCGAATTTGGCGAAATCAGCTTTATAGGTGCGCTGGTCCGCTCCGCTTTGGGCCTTCAGCTCGAGCTGGCAGCCAGGAACGGTCCTAGCAGTAATCTCGGCTAATTCGAGAATCTGGTGGTTGAGCTCGTTGGCGCCGTTGTTAAACGCTTGGTTGTGGATTTTCTCTCGCGGTGCTTCCACAATCATAATAAAGGCGCGGGCGACGTCCTGTATATGAACGACCGGACGCCAGGGTTTGCCGTCGCTGTTCACGACGACTTTGCCCGTCGTTACTGCCGTCCCGACGAGGTCGTTCAGCACGGTGTCGAAGCGCATGCGCGGCGATAAACCGTAGACTGTTCCGTTGCGTAAAAACGTCGGCGAAAAATTATCGCTTGCCAGCTCCGAAATCGCGCGCTCCGCAAGCACTTTGGAGCGGGCGTATTCGGTTCTCGGGTCGAGCGGCGATTCTTCCGTGGCGACGTTCGCTTCCGACATGCCGTACATGATGCACGAAGACGAAAATAGAAAGCGCTCCACGCCGGCGGCCTTGGCCAGTTCCGCCAGGCGGACGCTTCCTTCGTAGTTGATCTGTCGTGTCCAGCCCTCATCGAGATTCCCGATCGGATCGTTGCTGAGCGCCGCGAGATGGACCACCGCGTGGACTCCGCGTAAATCATTCTTATCGACGTCACGAATGTCTTTTTGTAGCGCCGGAATGCTGATTGTCTCCGGCACCAAAGTACATGGGCTGAAATAGCCGGTGTCCAGTCCAACCACTTCATAGCCGGCCTGCACAAAGGCCGGCGCCATAACCGACCCGATATAGCCGTTATGGCCGGTTATCAATATTCGCTTTTGCATGGTGTTCCATCCCTTCCGCTGTTTGTGTTCTAAGCAAATCTCGCACCGATTCGATCAGTGATTTTTCCTCGGAGACCCGGACAAAAACGCAGCCGGCGTTGTCCGCAGCCTCTCCGTCGCGTTCGTCATCGCCGAAAAACATAGTACGGCTCAAATCGAGATTCAGCTCTCGTTGCGCTTGAAAGAGCATTCCCGGTTTTGGCTTGCGGCACTCGCATCCATGATTCCAGTCATGAGGACAATAATAGATTTGCTCAATCCGACCACCGGCCGCCTCCGCTTCCGCGCTCATCCTGGTGTGAATGTCCTGTAGATCCGTTTCCGTCATCAGGCCCCGGCCGATACCTGCCTGATTGGACACGATAGCCACCCGGTAACCGGATTGGTTCAGCAACCGCAGCGCCTCCAACGCGCCAGGCAACCATTTAAATTCGCTCCACCGACGCACGTAGGCCCCCTGAGGCGGGCGGTTGTTGAGCACGCCATCGCGAATTTAAATAACCGTCGGCCGGCGGCCAAAAAATGCCTCGGTGAGCGGCAAGCGATGAAGCGCGCCGACGCTGTAGTAACGATGATCCGAGACATAGGCGGCGAGCTGCCGGTCGCGTGCCAAGCGGCTGTATAACGCCTCTTCGACGGACATGTTGGCGTCGGGCAAGAGCTTGAGCACCGCCTTATCGATCAGGGCGTAACTGATTTCGACCCCCTGGAGACCGGGGCTTGTGCAGCTCTTATCGTAGACCGCCACATAACCGTCATCATCCACCCGCACGCTGTTGCGCGTATAACCGTCTTTGTTGGTGTAAACGGTAATCATCGCCGGCGCGCCGGCGGCGAGAAATCGCCGCCACATTCTATCGATACACATCGGCCAGTAGTTATCGCAATAAAGTAGCAAGAAATAATCGTCGATCAGCCACTCCGCGAGCTTGAGCCGCCGCGCCGTTTCGTCATCGGGCGCGGAGATCGCATATTCGATTTTGAGGCTCCAGCGGCTGCCGTCGCCGCAGTAATCCTGCACCACCTCCGGCAAGTAACCCAAGAGCAGCAATATTTTCTCAAATCCTTGGTCCCGGAGCTGCTCGATCTGGTACGCAAGAAACGGTTTGCCCAAAACCTCCACCATCGGCTTGGGGCGGGTATCGGTTATAGGCTTTAAACGGGAGCCCCGCCCGCCGGCAAGAATGACCGCCTGAGTTGGACGTTGTGAAGAACGAGCTGCAGCGTGTGGCATGAGACAGTTCTCGATGGATGGCTTCTGCTACCTACGAAACGAGCGTTAATCTGGTTGCACTTGCCAATTCTCGCCTTTCCTTGTGCTCCCGGCGCTCAAGATATACTGAACCGAGCGCGCGACGTTTCGCGCCGAGCTCTTTTCCGTGTCCACATCCAGATGAGGAACCGACAGCACCACGTCGATCGGCTGTTCAGTTAGAAACCTTTTCCAGTGGACCAGCTTCGATCGGTCTCTCATTTCGGCCCTGGATCGAAGCCGCGCTTGCAGTGTTGGCTCCGAACAAAAGCATCGAATAACCACCAGTTTGGCCCTTGCTCGCGCCGCAAGTTTCCGAATAAAGCGGCGCCAGTCGGGATTCTGCATCTCTTTTACGTGCGGGACGTCCAAAAGAACCGAGTTGTCGAGCCGTAAATTCTCCTCGACGATGTTATAAAGTGCCCGATAGAAGTACGGCCGTAATCTCTCGTAGGATCGTCCGCTCCGAGTGTCAGGAAAAAAAGCATCGACAATATGATTATTGTCGAGATAGGTCGCGCCTATCTGTCGCAAGATTTTTTTGGCCAGGGTGGTTTTTCCCGAGCCGGCGACACCCATCACTAGAATCAGACACGCCCGTCGCGGATATCGCTTGGCCACAGGGTTAAAATTCGCGTCGGCCGGGTGCCGCGAGATGAGCCGGTCAGCTCGGGTAAGCCGGCGCCCTTTCATCCGACTGCGGAACTGTCACAGCGTCGCGCACGAGACATTCAGTGACCACGTGACAGAAAAGAGAGTGTGCGCTTTCAACTACGCCGTACGCGCCTTTGTGCGTGGGCAACCACAAATAGGCGTCTACTTTATCTTTTAGTATTCCTCCGTCGAAACCAAGAAATCCGACGGTCGTAACGCCGCGCTGGCGCGCCAGCTCCACCGCCTGGACCAAGTTCGCGGAATTCCCGCTGGCGGTGATTACTACCAGCACGTCGCCTTGTTTCGCGAAATTTTCCAGTTGACCCGAAAAGACGCGTTCATAGCCTTCGTCGTTGGCGAGTGCCGTCAACCAGGAAACATTATCGTTCAAGCCGATGACCCGCATCGGCGGCCGTCCAGCCGATTTTTTTGTTGCTTTGCACAAATCATTGACCCAATGCGATGCGGTCGCGGCGCTGCCTCCGTTTCCCGCCACATAGATTGTGGCGCCTTGCTGACGCGCGCTCGCGAGCAGCTCGACGACGCGGTCGATCATGTTTACCGTGGCCGCCTCGGTGACCGGCGTTAGCGCTTTCAGGTACTCGCTGAGAACCTGCTTCACCACCGAACCAGAGTTATTCTTTGACATGATGCCTCCTTGAAAATCGAGTTTCCGTTGGGGATCGTAAATGATGGATGCCGGCGGCCCTTCACAGTTCGCGGGCATTCGCTTGTGCACGCATCTGTAGTCATCAATGACCGCCGTGGCTGTGCTCCTCTATATAGTTAGCGATTGGAAGGTCATCACTGCGCAACGACCACGGCTCGCGTCTAACGAAAATGCGGAAGGTGGTGTCAGATGCTAAAGTCACCGGGAAACGGTAAACAATAAGACCGTTGGCCGTAATACACAGCACGATCAGCGATAGCGCGACCGCCGTCGCTGAACTTCGCATCCAGTGCGACGGTTTAATTGAGTGAAGCAAAAAGGGAAAAACCGCCGCTCCCATCAAGGCTATTAACGGGTACTTGTAATGATGCGCCCAGGCAGCCCCTAGATCTCCCCACCAGCTAGATCCGGCATACCTGAGGCACCAGGTAGCGAGACACACAATGATCAAGCAAGCGCTGACGCAATCCAGTTCATCGATAAACCGATAAAAAAAACGTCCCAATGCCACCGACAAGAACGGATATAGCGGAACAATATACCAGGGATAAAAATGGCTTTGAGCTCCTGATGATAGCAGGATCAGGACGTAAATGATCACCGGGAACGAAATGAAAGCGTCGAATTTTTCTCGGGAAAAAGTCAAAGTGGCGAAAAACGCGCAAAACCCAAAAGCAAACCACGCGTCGAAGAATGGCATTTGCGCATAGAGAAGCAAGTCTTGAAAAATCAGGATGTCGTCGAAACGCAGTGAATGTTCTCGTAATATAGATATAAAAAGTTCGCGATCAAAACTCATGCCAAAGAAAAAATAAAGCGAAAAAAAAGCCAGACCAATCAGCAATGAGGCGATGCCTTCTCTCCATTTCTGATGATAAACTAACAACAAACAACCTAGCGGCACGAGAAAGATACCGGTCACTTTCGCAAGCGGCGCAAGACCGGCAACAACAGCGGCCAGATAGTAGTAAAATCGGCCAGCCCCTTGGACATACGCCAGCAGCGCCAGCAGCATGAGCAAGCATAGAAAAACCATCAGGTTTTCACTGACTGCGAGCCTTGAGAGGTAAACCAACGCGGGACTAGTGGCAAAAATCAACGAACCGATAAGCGCAACTCTAGTTCCGTATAATCGTTTGGTCAAGCAGTATAGCAAGGCGATCGAGCCGGTACCCATGATCAACGCCGGAAGTCGAATCGATGCCAGCGTGACGTCGAAGTATGAATTTGCGCCGCTCAGTAGCCCGGCGGCGCCAACAATCAAGCTGAATAGCGGTGGATGATCAAGCCAGGGAGTCACCAATCGCCATTGGGTTCCCGCCCAATGTATAAACGGCACATCGCCGTAGGAGTCGAGTAACGACCACGCGGTCGGCACGTGCTTCTCGATCAGGCTCATACCGCTCCAGGCGAAGGCATATTCGTCTCGGGTCCAAAATTGAATCGGTACGATCGCATAGCCGTGGAATCGCAACGCCGCTCCCAAGAGCGTGATGGCGGCGCACAAAATCCAATCCGACGAAGAGGGCGTCAGCCAAGCCTGATAGTGAGGATTATCATCCATTGTTTCGGCGCCATCGGCCGTTTTAGCATCAAGCCCTAGAAAATCTCGACTATTTTTCCTTCAAAGGCTGGAGCGTTGCCGTCGATAGCTCTTCCAGGTGTAGACCATGCTCATTGAGTAGTTCCAGACGGTGCCGACGGCCACTCCCGCCATGGCATCGAGTAGCCAGCGTGAGTTTCGCTCGAAGAGCTGTTCCGAAATGCCCACGTTAGCGAGGGCGCCGATACTACAGACCAAGACGAACGCCGCCCACCCTCGCAACCACTGCCAACCTCTAAGTTGCATGTCACGGTAGGTCAGCACATTGTTCAGCGTGAAGTTGCTGGTCATGGCGACCAAAGTGGCAACTATTTGACTTGGCAAAAAAGCAATTCCAAGGATTCTAAACAGCACTGTCAAGGTAGCGAGATGAACGACAATGCCAAAGCCCCCTACCAGTACGAACGCGATGAAACGCACGGGAAACAGGTGACCGACAAGCTTGTCAAGCAGCAACATGCCGTACTCGCATATCGCTTGACTGTCCAACTTGCTGTTGCCGGCCCGTCGGGGACGAAATTGATACGGCAACTCCTTAAAGCGCAGCGCACGCGGCGACGACGCAAAAAAGTCTAGCAAAATCTTGAATCCGATGGCGGAAAGGTTGCGCACGGTTGCGGCAAACGCCTCACGCCGGATCATAAAAAATCCGCTCATCGGATCGGTGAGCTCGGCGCGCACCACCAAGCGGCTAATCCAAGTAGCCATCCGGCTCATCGTGGCCCGCGACCGTTCCCACTCCAAAACTCCGCCTCCCTGAACGTAACGGCTGCCGACGACGACATCGAGTTCTTCTTTTTTCAAAACTTCGAGCATGGACGGCAACAGTGTTTCATCGTGCTGTAGATCGCCATCGATGACGGCGAGATAGGGGGCCGAGCTCGCCAACATTCCTTCGACACAAGCCGACGACAGGCCGCGCCGGCCGAGTCGTTGAACGCAGCGTACCCGACCATCCTTTTGCGCGGCTTCGCGCACCGCGTTGGCGGTCGCATCCGGCGAGTCATCGTCTACAAAGATAACTTCCCACAAATACCTTTTCAGGCAGCTATCGAGCCGCCCGAGCAGTTCCGTTACGTTTTCACGTTCATTGAACGTCGGCACAATAATCGACAGTTCTGCTCCACGGATCTGTGCTCCAGCGGGCCGATAATGCTCATCGAGATGAGCAAAGAGCGGCGCCGGCTGGCTAAGCAGGACGGGCTCCAGTGGCGACGGCTGATTCGGCTTCATAAAAACTGGCGGATTAATTAAAGGTCGCAGCAAACGACGATGGAGCGGTCAACTACCGAAGCCGGGGACCATGGCTCTAACCGCGCGCCGTGACGCGCCACGAATTTGATGCGGCACCTGGCTAAAGTCCTGGACCATGGCGTAGGAAGCGACGCAACCGGCGGCGCGAATCGCTCGAGCGTCGAGCAATTGGCTTGCGACTACAGTTAAAATTTCACCGAGAAACCGCCGCAGTTCGAATCTTGAGACACCGTCGCGCCGTTTTTGAGTGCTTTTTATTTCGTCGCAAAATGAGCGCGTTTTGCCGAAGGTCGATCCCGGATCCTGAAGGATTTCTTGGAACAGCACTTGGCTCGCATACGCCAAAAGCCGGGCGCGAACGCTACCGTCGGTTATCATCCACGGATTTTCCGTGAGCGAGCTCACGATATAGGATCGCACCATCCCCTTGTTATCCTGTTTATGCAACCAATCGATAATATCGCGGAACCAACGGCCGGCCGCTTCCCGGCCGAGCGCCTTGGTCTCCTGATTATCCGGCAGCATGCGCAACGCCCGATTCAAAATCAACGGCAAGTCCTTTTGGTAATGGCCGGCTTGCACGCAACTAAAAAACAGCCCGCTATACGAGAATCTCCCGACCGCCACCGGTCCGGCGACAAAGGCAAACCGCGAATGAAACGCAAGGCGCAAGAACATGTCGTAATGTTCCATCGTACGAAGGCTCTCATCGAAGGTCCCGGCCTTTTCAAAAGCCTCGCGGCGCGCCATGAGAAATGAAGGGAAAACGAATTCCTCCATCAGGAATGACTTGAAGACCCACCCGCCGGGCGCCCGTCCGGCATCCGGCCATAGAGCGTCTTTTCCGAAACCTGTGCCGATAAACTGGCCGTAGACGACGTCGAATTGAGAATAGGTCTCCAGCACCGGCAGGTGAGAAACCACGCGTTGCGGCAGCCAAAGATCATCATCGTCAAGAAAGCAGATGTATTTGCCCTTGCTGGCTTTGATGCCGATGTTGCGGGCGGCCGAGGCGCCGAGGTTTTTGTCGAGACGAATATAGTGGGCGCTGCCGTAGCGCCGCGCGACTTCGGCGGTATTGTCGGATGAAGCATCGTCGACGATGAATACTTCCATCTCGAATTGGTTTCCCAATCCTTCCTGCGCGTAAATCGAATCGAGCGCTTCCTGCAAAGACGGGGCGCGATTATGAGTGGGAATGATCACGCTTACCAGGGGCCTTTGCGTCCCTTCGGAAAAATGCGGCGCGGGAAGTTTCGCCGAAAATTTGCCCGTTTCCACTACGTTTACCGGATAATGTTCCGCCGAATAGATAAATTCCTTGCCGTTAAGGATTCCATCGCAAATAACGTCAAGACCCGCGAAGCGCCCCGGCAAAAGCTCGTCGAGATTGGCTATCTTGAGTTCGTAAGGCGCCGCTCCGCTCGTCGGCTCCAGAAAGGGCAAAGGAATCATGCGGCGGAAAAAAAAGTGGTACGCATACTTTCGCGCCCGCTGTATCATTGCATCGCTCATGCGCGCGGCGAAGGGAAGCTTATCGAGGATGTCAAAGTATTCCGCCGCGGAACTCGCTTCCGAGGTCAGGCCTTTGTTGCGAATCCAAGCCTCCCCCGCGACGATCACCGGAACTCCAGCGCTGGCGAGTTCGACGCCCGTTTTAGTGCCATAGATGATCACGGCATTACACTTGAGCATGGTCGCATAGGTGCTGATCGAGCTCTCCGGCCCAATGACGAAAACATTCTTCGGCAAGCTGGGAAAAGCGCGTTTGATGGCGTCGCTCATGAGCTGCCTGGACTTTGGAACCTGGCGGACCTCCGCCGGATGAATTCGAATGATGAGCTGCAGATCGGGCCGGCCCGCGAAGTATTTTATCGTGTCGAGGGTCCAGTCGAGCATCGTCGGAAACGCATTGCCGCCGTAGTGGACCTGCGCATCCCAAATGACGTTAGTCAGTAAGCCGATGCAAGGCTTGGAAAAATCGACTCCTAGCTCGGCGGCGATCGACGAAACGTCTTCGAGCGGATCGACGACATAGCCGATCCAGTCGCGCGTGCCATACCACCGGCTTTTCAGATAGTCGACGACGTCGTTTTCCAGTTCCGCCGTCCACGCCATGTTCTCCCAGGGCTCCGTAGGCTCGGTCAGAAACGTGTGATGATAGGTATCGTGATGGCTGAAGACGAAGCAGTGCTTGCGGTAAGCGGTCGACCAGGCGGCGAAAGGAACGCCCTGACGGCGCGCGACTTCGCCGACAACGCCTTCGGGCACATAAATGCCGTGCATCGCGCTGATTCGTGAAAACTGATGGGAACGTAACAACGCGGAGGTTGCGTGGGCGGTCAACAATGCCGCCTGAAAGTATCGTCGTAGGATGGCCTCTGATACCGCATCGGTATCCAGAGAGCCGCGCGCGTAATAGCGCAACGCGCCGGCAAGCGCTTGTTCGCCGACCGCAGCGCCGTCGAGGCGGTAAGATGCAATCTCCTTGATCGGTATAGTAGCGGCCAGCTCCGCCGTTTTTTTCGCGTCCTCCGGCGAGAGAAAATCGCCGTAGCGATGAATTCGCAACCCCAGAGAGTTAAAGACGGCATAGCCGGTTGTGAAGCATTTACCACACAATGCTTCGCTGGGACCGGACAGAGCGAAGCTTTCCGGGCGCACAAGATCGGCCAGCGCCATCCAGCAAGCCGGCAGGGCCTCGTCGCAGACCAGGATGTGCACGTCGGCGCCGCGAAGAGTCAGCGCCACCGCAAGTAGACTATCGACGATGGTCACCGGAGCATCCATGCCCGCGCCGTTGGCGATCAAAATTTTCGGCCCGTTTTTGGCAGCGGCGCGAGCAGAGTTCCACTTGGCCGAATTGGATCCAAGAATGCGCTCCCAGTCCGG
>Ga0193716_1000187_pt1 | contig 37696 bp, 26 predicted proteins | sample U2c1metaG_FD_145901 | JGI IMG/M metagenome (GOLD analysis project Ga0193716, IMG submission 145901) | Soil microbial communities from a riparian zone of the East river system, Colorado, United States - U2c1 | ecosystem: Environmental > Terrestrial > Soil > Riparian zone | place: USA: East River...
ACCGGATACCGCGCAAAGGTAGGCTTGCAGGTAGGTATCCTCGGGATTCAAAGCCCAAGGTCAGACGTGCAGCTTCCCGCACCGAGAGGTGATGGAACAGCGCCGGTCGAAAAGCTTGCACCAAGCCTCGATGCCGCACGTCCCAAGGACGTGCGGCTATCGGCGCGTGCTTATGAGGACGCCGTCGGCATCGACAGCATCAGGTAAGCGAGCTTCGCCTGTGCCGGCGTCGGCTTGAGCATATTGACCCGGCTCTGCTCGATCGAGGCCAGCATCTGGCTGATATCCATGCCGCCCTGATCGGTGTTGCCGTCCGCCGAATCCGTGTCCGCCGTCGCCATGTCGCCGAAGGCCAATTGGGTCTGCGACAGGTCCGGCGCGCCGGGCAGGGACGGGACGAGGCTGCCGGGCGTAAGTCCCGACGCATTCGCCTGGATCGTCGCGTCGTTGCTGCCGTCGACCGCATTGTCGAGCTTGTGGCCCATGATCGCATAGACGTCGTCGAGCGATCGCGCGCTGCCGTCCTTGCCGTAGAAGATCGATCGGTTGGCGCGCGCTTCCTGCGGGAACATGTTCGCCGCGCACGCCTGGCCGTTGGTGCATTGCGCGCGCAGGAATTTGGTTGCGCCGCCCAGCCCCAGGAAATGGGCCATATAGAGATCGGTGCCGTTGACGTCGCGGCCGAGCGTTTGGCTCAGGCTCGATGCATTGTCGCTGGCATAGGATGCCGCCATCAGCGCCGACGGGCCGGCCTGCTGGCGCAGCGCGAACACCGCCTGGCGCATGTTCGGATCGACCGTGAAGCCGCCGCCCTTCTTCGCCGTGATCGCGTCCGCTGCCCAGCCGAGGCCATGCTCGGCGCCATGCGCCTTGACCACGCCCAGCCAGCTCTGATCGATGAACTGGAACAGGCCCGATGCGCTGGAGCTCGCTGCCTTGGCGTTGGGGTTGAGCCCGCTCTCGCTCTTGGCCTGCGCCATCAGATAGGAGAAATTGACCCCGGTCGTCTGCGCGGCCTGGCCGATCGCCGCGCGCACGTCCGCCGTCGCGCCGGAAACCGAAGAGGGCATACGAAGAAGCGTCACGGGCACTCGTCCAAACTGTGGATATGTCCCGATTATGAAGGCGAAAGGTTAATACGCCGTTATTCTGAATTGACGCGCTCTTAGGCGAGATTGACGAGGGGTTAGCCGGGCCGGATCGGTCTTACCGAAATGCGGCCTTCTCCCTCAGAAAGCGCCGTCCTTCAGAAAGGCGAGTGCCGCCGCGATGACACGGCGGTCATACACCATCAAGGTATGCGTCACCGGCAAGGTCAGATGATCGGCGAGCCCCGCGACATGCGTCGAGGCGATGCTCACCTTGCCGTCATGCGGGCGGGGCAGCAGGGGGAGGGGCAGCGGAAAGAGCGGCCGGTCGCCCGCGATAATGCCAAGTGGGTAGATTATCGATCCCAGCGCCGCCTCATCCGCCGCCATGCGGCCGGTCCGCAAGATGGGGCCCGCTCCGCCGAGGACTAGGCGCGCGAGCCGCAGACGAAACAGCAGATCCGCGAGTTCGCTGCCTTTATTGGGTGGCGCGAGCATCACCACGCGGCCCAGTCGCTGCGGGGGCCGGGCAGCGATCAACGCGCGCGCCACCAGCCCGCCGAGCGAATGCGTGATGATGTGAAGCGGCCCCGTAAACCCTGCCTCGAACGCGGCTACGCGCGGTGCCAGCCAATCCACGATGTCTTCGAGCGGACGACGATACGGATAGTTCGGCGACAAGGTCGCGTAGCCCGCGCGCCGTGCCGCTCGGGCCAGCCGCACCATCGAAGCACCCAGCCGACCGTGGCCATGCAACAGCAATATTCCGCCCCGGTCGCTCACGCCGGATCAGCCCTAATTTTCCGGGCTCGCCACGCGTCCGGTCCGCTCCAGTTTGCCCCAGCCGACCCACGGCCCGCGCACCGCCGCGACCACCGCGCGCACCACCACCGAATACATGATCTGCCGATAGACGAAGCGCTGGGCGAGCAGCAGGAACACCGGGAAGCGCTTCTCGCGCGGCTCGAGCCTGTAGGCGATCCAGCCGCAGATCGCGTCGATGCCGGTGAAGGCGATCCAATAAATCCCCATGCGGATCACGTCCGACTGGGTCTGCGCCCAGCCATGCTGCTGCACGCGCACGAAGGTCGATACGATGCTCACCGCCAACGCGAGATCGATCAGCGGCGAGATCAAGGCGAAGCCGATCTGGAACAGCCACGCCTGCGGGATGCCGACCAATGCCAGGCCGGCGGGATGGCGATCGCGCAGGATCCGGCGATGCTTCCACAGGCATTGCAGCGTGCCGAACGCCCAGCGGAAGCGCTGCTTGGCGAGCGCGCCGAACGTCTCGGGCGCTTCGGTCCACGCGACCGCGTCGACGTCATATTCGACCAGCCAGCCCTTGCGCTGGATCGCGATCGTCAGATCCTGATCCTCGGCGAGCGTATCGTGCGGATAGTCGCCGACCATATCGAGCGCCGCGCGCCGCCACGCACCGACCGCGCCCGGCACCACCATGATCGCGTCGAACCGGTCGAGCGCGCGCCGCTCCAGATTCTGCGCGGTCACATATTCCACCGACTGCCAGCGCGTGACGAGGTTGATCCGATTGCCGACCTTGGCATTGCCCGCGACCGCGCCGATCTCCGGGTCGGCGAACCAACGCGACAGCCGCGCGATCGTCATCGGCTCGAAATGGGTGTCAGCGTCGAGCGCGACGATCACGTCGCCGCTGGCAAGCTTTAGCCCCTGGTTGAGCGCGCGCGCCTTGCCGCCATTTTCGAGCGTGAGCAACTGGACGCGCGGATCGCCGTCGAAGGCCCTGGCGACGATCGCCGAAGTCTCGTCCGACGATCCGTCGTCGATCACGATCACCTCGATCGCCACGCATTCGCTCGCCAGCACGCGCCTGACCGATTCCTCGATAACGCGCGCCTCGTTGAACGCCGGGATCAGCACCGACACGAAGCGGCCTGGGTTGATCTCGGGCGGCACCGCGCGGTTGCGCGGCAGGTTGGAACGGATCGCCAGCGCCGCCAGCAAAACCGCGCGGCAGGTGCCGATGAAGATCGCGGTGAAGAACAGGAATTTCAGTGTCGCGTCGAGCCCGGCGAGGATCAGGAAGATCGACACGTCGAAGCGGACCGCGACCAGATCCGATCCGCTGATCTGCGGATTGACCTGCGCCCGCGAAAGCCCGGCCAGTTGCGATACGGGCACGAACGTATAGCCCATCGCGCGCAGCCGATCGATGATGATCGGCAATGCGGCGACGGTTTCGGACCGGTCGCCGCCGCTATCGTGCAGCAGGACGACATTGCCCGTCTTGCGCTGGCCGGGCTCGTCGTCGAGGGTGCCGTTCAGTTGCGGATCGAACGCCCGCACCTGGTCGATCGTGTTATCGATCACCGCCTGCGTGCCGGGCCGCGTCCAATCCTCGCTGTCGATATGCAGGCCGACGATGGCGTAGCCCGATTGCTGCGCGAGCAAAGCCGGCTCCAGCTCGTCGCTCGTGGTCGGTTCGGCGTCCCCGAAATAGGGCGCGCGGAACAGGCGCATCGAACGGCCAGTATAGGCTTCGACCAGCCGCTGGGTGGCGTTGATCTCGATATGCGCGCCCCGCTGCGAGACCAGAGCAAGGTTGGGGTGGGTGTAGCTGTGGTTCCCGATCTCGCTGCCCTGGTCGAGAATCCGCTTGAGCAGCAAGGGATGCGCGAGCGCATTCTCGCCGATCACGAAGAAGGTGGCGGGCACGTTCTTCGCCTTGAGGATATCGAGGATCTTGGGCGTCCACTGTCCGTCCGGCCCGTCGTCGAAGGTCAGCGCGATCTGCTTGGGCTTGTAGCCGGTGCGCGTGACCACGAACGGCGTCGGATAGCTCGTATAATGTTCGTCGCGGATCAGGTTGCGCTTGTCGGCGGTGACGGTACGCATGCCCGTCGTCGGCACGTCCGTGATGCGCAATATCTCGCCATCGCCCTCGACGTCGTTCTTGCCGACCGAGTTGAGCACGCCGAAGACGGGCGGCTTGATGCCCTGGCGGATCGCGCGGAAATCGTCCCACACGCCCGGATCCTCGCTGCCGAGGCGCCATAACGCCACGCCCGACGCCCCCGAGATCTTGACCGCGCGCAGCTGGTTCCACGCGCTCGCCGCGTCGAGCAGCCAGACGTGGCGCAGCGTGCCGTCGTCATCGTTGTAATCGAAGGTGGCATTGCCGCTGGCGGCGTCGAAGCGGGTCGTGACGTTGTTGTCGTGCGCGGTCAGCCACGCTTCCTGCATCGTGCGGATATCGGCCTCGTGGCCGCCATCGGGCCAGTCATAGGCATAATTGCCGATCGCCACGATCGCCTTGTCGCGGCCGACCTGCGCCATCGCCGAACGGAGATGCTGGACGAACCAGGGCTGCGACGCGATCGGGCCGGCATCGCCGCTGGCATAATGTTCGTCATAGTCCATCAGGATCAGTTTGTCGGCGACGCGGGCGAAGGCGCGCAGGTCCCAATCCTCGTTGTCGACCGGCGCCGCGACCGTCACCAGCAATGGCGAGAAGCGCTTATTGGCTTCGTCGATGAAGCTTTGATAGGCGCGCAGCGCGTCGGGCGGCAGCTCCTCGAAATCGAACACCACGCCATAGGCATGTTCGCCCTCGAGCATCGCCTGGATCTGGCCGAGCAGTTTCTCGCGCGCCGCCTTGTCCTTCAGCAGGCGCCCCATGTTCGCGCCGTCCCACACGCCGCCGCGCACATTCTGCACGACCGGCAGGATCGAAGGGCGATGCGCCGACGCGGCGAGGATCGCGTGCAGCGGGCGATCGTGGAACCATTGAAAGTCGTGCGTCGGGCCGACCACGGTGCCGAGCCCGGGGGCGAGCCAGTTGATCTCGTTGATATGGCGGACCAGGCTGACCCGGCTGCCGTCGTCGTCATGGACATAGAAGCCCAGCATGACCTGATCGGTCGGCACGAACTTCTTGTTGGCGCCCGGCAGCCAACCCGTCAGCGCGCGCGCCTGGCGCCGGACGGTGCGGCCGAGATGACCGACCTGGCCCGGCAGCGCGCGCGGCTGCTGGCGCTCGATGCCTAGCTTGAGCGGATCGGGCGCGGGTACGTTGAGGATGGTCGCGCCGAAGCCGAAGGCCGCGCCGACCAGCACGATGATAAGGGCGAGCAGGATGCGCTTCGACCAGCGGCGGCGTCGTCCGCTCGGATCGTAGAAGACCGGCGCTTCCATGCCTCTGTCCGACATCCTCTCTCGCCCGACGCATCATAGCGATAAGCGGGCGCGGATTGCCGGAGATACGCGCGACGTGCAAGCGGCCCGATCGCGCCTGCGACGGACGGCCTGGGCAGGCTTATTGTTCCGAGAGCGAAAAAATGCGCGGCGCCTCGGTCCATTTGGCGGCGGGATCGGCCCAGGGCAAAGGCCGCTGGACCGCATTCATCTGCGTTTCCCAAGCGATCACGGCGGGATTCGAAGCGTCGGCGGCGGCCTTGCGCGCGGGATCGAAACTGGCGTCGGTTTCCATCACCATCACCAGCCGGGGTCCGCTGCGATAGATTTCCATCGCGACGATCCCGGCATCGCGGATACTGCGCGCGATTGCGGGCGGGATCGCCCCGGCGGCGTGCCACGCTTCATAGCGCGCGATCGCTTCCGCCTCGTCGACCAGGTCGAGCAGCAGGACGTGGCGCCCCATCAGTTGATCCAGCCGCCGTCGATCACGTGGATCGCGCCGGTGGTGAAGCTGGATTCGTCGCTGGCGAGGTACAAGGCCAGCTGCGCGATCTCCTCCGCTTTGCCAAGCCGGCCCATCGGCTGGCGCGCGACGAACGCCGCACGCGCCTGATCGTAATCGCCGGTATCGTGCAGCCTTTGCTGGAGCGAGGGCGTGTCGATCGTGCCCGGGCAGATGGCGTTGCAGCGTATGCCCTGCGCGACAAAATCCGCCGCGATCGCCTTGGTCAGGCCGATCACGCCGGCCTTGGTCGCGCCATAGGCGAAGCGGTTGGGGATGCCCTTCACCGAACTCGCGATCGACGACATATTGACGATCGATCCGCCGCCTTTGGCGAGCATGCCGGGCAGGACGGTGCGGGCGGTGCGGTACATCGCGGTCAGGTTGAGCGCGAGCGACGTCTCCCACGCGGCCTCGTCGCAGTCGAGGATCGACCCCGCATGGACGTAGCCGACGACGTTGAACAAGATGTCGACCGGGCCGACCTCCTCGGCCAGCGCGGCAATGCCCTTCGCGTCGGTGACGTCGAGCGGGCGCTGCTCGCAGCCCGCCAGATCCTCCAGCAGGCGCGGCACGCGATCGGTCGCGATCACGCGCGCGCCCTCGGCCGCGAACAAGGCCGCCGACGCATGGCCGATGCCCTGGCCCGCGCCCGTAATCAGCGCGGTCTTGCCCGCCAGCCGTCCACTCATCCGACACTCTCCTCTTCGCGCAACGCGGTCCACACATCCTCGCCGATATCGGCCGCGGTGCGCGCGATCAGATCGCGCACTTCCTTTGCGTTGGCGACCCCGGCAATGACGGTCGCCACGCGCTTGTCCCGCAACGGGAATTGCAGGGCCGCCGCCGGCAGCGGCACGCCGAAGCGCGCGCACAGCGCCGCCAGCCGCCGGGCGCGCGCGACCATCTCTTCCGGAGCGCGCGCATAATTATAGTGAAGCTGTTCGGCCTGGCCGAGATCGTCCTGCGCGAGAATGCCGCTATTATAGGGTCCACCGGCGATGATCCGGATACCGCGCCGTTCGCATGCGGGCAGCAGGCGGTCGGCGGCGCTGCGGTCGAGCAGGGTGTAGCGCCCGGCGAGCAGGATCACGTCCAGTTCGACCCGCTCGATCACCTCCAGGCAGACCGCGATCTCGTTGACCCCAATCCCGATCGCATCGATCGCACCCGCGTCCCTGAGATCGCGCATCGCGCGATAGCCGCCGTCGAGGAAGGCGCGCAGGTGACGCGGGTGCTCCCCGCCATGCGTCTCGTGGCCGAGATCGTGCGCCAACAGGATATCGACCCGATCGCGCCGCAAGCGGGCGAGGCTCGATTCATGCGAGCGGCGGACCGCGTCGGCGCTATAATCGAACCGCGGTTCGAACGGATCGGCATCGACATAGCCATGGCGTTCGCCGCGCGCATCGGTCGGCTCGAGCAGGCGGCCGACCTTGGTCGAAATCCGGACCGGCACATTCCCCAACACCGCGCCGAGCCGCCGTTCGGCCAGCCCGAAGCCATAGAAAGGCGCGGTGTCGAAATAGGTGATTCCGCCATCGACCGCCGCGCGGATCGCGGCCTCGGCATCGGCATCGGAAACCGGCGCATAGAGATTGCCGATCATGGCGGTGCCGACGCCGAACCGCGGAAGCGTGATGCCGGTCATCCCGCCGGGCGATCGCGCAGATGCAGCATCGAGAAAAGGCCGACGACGGCGAAGCAGCCCGCCGGCACCAGCATCGCGGTCGCGATCGAATGGCTGCTGTCGGAGATCCAGCCCATCAGGGCGGTGAAGGCCGCGCCGCCGATGATTGCCATCACCAGCATCGCCGACGCGCTCTTGGTCAGCGGGCCCAGGCCGCGCAGCGCGAGCACGAAGATGGTCGGGAACATGATCGACATGCAGAAGCTGGTCGCGACCAAAGCCGCGACCCCGATCCCGCCTCCGATCAGCGCGCCGATCAGGCAGAGAACGGTATCGATAGCGGCGAACAGCAGCATCAGCCGGGCACCGCGCACACGCGCCAGCAAGGCGGTGCCGGTGAACCGGCCAAGCATGAACAGGACCAGCGAGAAGGTCAGCAGCCAGGCCGCATTGCGCTGGCCGAGATCGGGCAGGGCCACGCCGATATAACGGATCAGGTAGCTCCACACGCCGACCTGTGCGCCGACATAAGCGAATTGCGCGCACACCCCCGCGAGGTAGCGCGGCTTGCGCAGCAGCGCGCCGAAGTCTGACAGCGGATGCGCGCTGCGCTCCTCGGTCGCGACGGGCGGGAAAGGCGTGCGCGCCAACAGGATCGCCCACAGCAAAACCACGCCCGCAATCAGGCTGTAGGGCAGCAGGACGTTGCGCACCGTCTCCGGCCCCTCGCCGGCGGTGGCGGGCAGGATCAGCGACGCGCCGAGCGCGACACCGGTGATCGCGCCCAGCGGATTGAAGCTCTGCGCGAAATTCAGCCGCCGCTCGGCATCCTCGGGTGGGCCGAGCGTCGCCACCATCGGGTTGGCGGCGGTCTCGAGGAAGGCGAGCCCGCTCGCGAGCACGAACAAGGCGAACAGGAACATCGGATAGCTCAGCGCCAGCGCTGCAGGCCAGAACAACAGCGCGCCGGTCGCGAACAGGCCCAGGCCCGTAACGACGCCGGCCTTGTATCCGAAGCGCGTCATCGTCAGCGCGGCGGGGATCGCGAAGCAGAAATAGCCGAGATAGAAAGCCGACTGGATCAGGCCCGACTGGAAATCTGAGAGCGTGAAGACGTGCCGGAAATGCGCGATCAGGACGTCGTTCAGATTGTTGGCGACGCCCCACAGGAAGAAGAGGCCGGTGACCAGTATCAAAGCCCTTCGGCTCACCACGCGCGCAACCATATGTCTTCCCTCCCGACTTTGCTTGCCGTCTTATGCGGCTATCTGAGAGGGCACGATAACCTCGCCCTCGTCGCTTGTGAAATATAAAAGCAGTTTTCATGGGTGCATAAGCAAGGGCATACAGGCCCAAAGAACCGAAGGGACAGAGGATGATCGGGCTGACGCGGCGGAGCTTACTGGGCGTAGGTTCGGCTATGGTGCTGGCGCCGGTCGCGGCGCGCGCGGCCGAGCTGATGGCGGCGCAGGAGCATGTCCCTTTGTGGCCGGGCAAGATACCGGGCGACATCGGCACCGCGATCAAGCGGCGCGTCGATTCGCGTTCGGGCAACGACGCCAATCCCGACCGCTGGATCTACGGCGTCGCCCATCCCGAACTGATCGTCTTCCGTCCTGCCAATCCCAACGGCGCGGCGGTGTTGTGCATGCCGGGCGGCAGCTACGAATTCCTTGCCTTCGACAATGAGGGGGCCGAGCAGGCACGCTGGCTCAATGCGCGTGGCGTGACCGTGTTCATACTGATGTACCGCCTGCCCGCCGAAGGCTGGGCGCATCGCGAGGACGTGCCGCTGCAGGATGCGCAGCGGGCGATGCGCCTGATCCGGCGTGATGCTTCGAAATATGGCATCGACCCCAAGCGCGTCGCGGCGCTTGGCTTTTCGGCTGGCGGCCACCTCTGCGGTTCGCTCGCCACGCGCCATGCCGAGCAGGTCTATGCGCCGGTCGATGAGGCAGATCGGCTGTCGGCGCGGCCCGATATCGCGGGCCTGATCTATCCGGTGGTCCTGCTCGCCGGGCCCGAGGCGCACAGCGGATCGCGCGATAATCTGCTGGGCAAGAACGCGCCGGAGGCGCTGCGGCGCAGCCATTCGGTCGAGCAGCGCGTCGATGTCGATACGCCGCCGCTCTTCCTGATCCATGCGGAGGATGACGGGACCGTGCCGATCGCGAACAGCATCCATCTTTACCAGGTGATGCTCGATCATAAGCGTCCCGCCGAAATGCACCTGTTCGATCAGGGCGGCCACGGCTTTGGCGCGCGCCTGCCGGCCGACATGCCCGGCGCCGAATGGCCGCGCCTGTTCGCCCGCTTCGCCGCGCGCAAAGGCGTGTTCCCGGCCGACGCCGCATGATCGCGCTGCTGCTCGCCGCCGCGGCGGTCCCGGACCATGTTCAGAGCTCGCCCGAGCGGCAGACGATGGTCGAGCAGCGCCAGTACAACCACTGGGAAGCCGATTATCTGACCAAATTGTGGTCGGCGATGCGCCAGGATTTCGGCGAGAAATATCTCTACGCGCCCGCCGACAAGGCGCTGCCGCCGCCCCGGCCGGGCGAGAAGCGCGTCGTCTTCCTCGGCGATTCCATCACCGATCTGTGGGATCTGGCGCGCTTCTTTCCGGGCAAGCCTTACGTCAATCGCGGGATCGGCGGGCAGGTCACCGCGCAGATGGTGCTGCGCTTCCAGCAGGACGTGATCGAGCTGAGGCCGGCGGCGGTGGTGATCCTTGCCGGCATCAACGACCTCCATGGCGCGCTGCAGCGGGAAAGCGACGAAGGCATCGAAGCCAATTGGCAAGCGATGGCCGACATGGCCGAAGCGCACCACATCAAGGTCGTGTTCGGCGCGATGCTGCCGGTCAATAATTACACCGACAATGCGCGCGACATGCTGGCCGACCGCGATCCCGCGCGCATCCGCCGGCTGAACGAGTGGCTCGCGGCTTTCTGCAAACGGCGCGGTTACGCGCTTGCCGATTATTACGCGGTGACGGTGAACCATGACGGCCTGCTGCGGGCCGATCTGACGCACGATGGCCTGCACCCGCTCACCGGCGGTTATACGTTGATGGCGCCGGTGGTCAGCGCCGCGCTTCAGCGCGCGCTTCACACGCACCGCTAAATCCCTCTTTCGATCAATCCGCGCGCTTCCGGGCGCCACGGCTCGTTGCGCAATCGTCATACTTATCAGTTTGCACAGTTGAATATGATTTTCATCAGTGCTAACGAGTCGGAATGAAGGATCGCCTCAATGGCGGCGTAGGGAGGGGTTTGACATGAAGGTTGCCACGGGGATCAGGATTCACGGCAAGGGCGCGAGACGCGGGGTTTCGACCGCCGCGATCGCGATGATGCTCGCCGCGCCGGCCTGGGCTCAGACCGCGGCTGATACCCCGGCCACCGGCGATCAATCGCTGTCCGCGCAGACTGCCGGCGAAATTGTCGTCACCGGCATCAAGGGCTCGATCCAGAGCGCGACCCAGCGCAAGCGCAATGCCGAGCAGGTGATGGATTCGATCACCGCGCAGGATATCGGCGCGCTGCCCGACCGCTCCGTCGCCGAAGCGCTCCAGCGCATCGCGGGCGTCACGCTCGAGCGAACCAACGACAACCGCGATCCGGCGCGCCTGACCTCGGAAGGCGGCGGCGTGTTCATTCGCGGCCTGTCGTTCGTGCGTTCCGAACTCAATGGCCGCGACGTCTTCTCCGCCAATAACGGCCGCGCGCTGAGCTTCGAGGACGTGTCGTCCGATCTGCTCACCGGCGTCGACGTCTACAAGAACCCCTCGGCCGAACTGGTTGAAGGCGGTATCGGCGGGATCGTCAATTTGCGCACGCGCAAGCCGTTCGATGCGCCCGGCCATGTGATCGCGGTATCGGGCGATTATAACTACGCCGATCTGATGAAGAAGGGCTTCTGGTCCGGCAACGCGCTGGTAAGCGATCGCTGGAATACGGGACTGGGCGAGATCGGCGTGCTGCTGTCCTACAGCCTCAGCAACACCGGCAACCGCACCGACAGCATCAGCGACGGCAAGTTCGTCCAGGGGACGCTCACCGCGCCGCAGGACGGACTGCCCGTCGGCAGCACCGTTTATCTGCCCGCGGGCATGGGCTTCCGCCGCATCGACTGGCAGCAGCGCCGTTCCGCCTTCGACGGCTCGATCCAGTGGAAACCGAGCAGCACCCTGCTAATCACGGGCGAAGCGCTGATCAGCAAGGCGACGCCCCACGATCTCGAATATGCGATGGGCGATTACAACACGCCCGATACCGACAACAGCACCTACCAGTTCGGCAAGCAGAATCAGGTCATCTCCGGGGTGATCCAGAACCGCTTCCTCAATCCGGATACGCGTTACGGCCACCAGACCAACAAGACCCGGGATTTCTCCGGCAACGTGCGCTGGACGCCGACCGACCATTGGGCGTTCGGTGCGGACCTTCAATATGTGAAGTCCAGCGCCAAGGTCATCAGCATGACCGCCTATGATCAGACGCCAACGCTGGCGACGATCGATTTCGATCTCGACGGCAACACGCCGAAGATGGTCATCACGCCGACCAGCGGCGCCGCCGGCGCGGCCGCCTGGCAGCAGCAGAGCGACTATTACTGGTCGTCGGCGATGGACCATATCGAGGACAATGACGCGCACGAATGGGCCTATCGGGCCGACGCCGAATATACGTTTGACGACGACAGCTTCCTGAAGTCCTTCCGCCTGGGCGTGCGCGGTACCGATCGCACGGCGGTCACCCGCCAGACCGGCTACAATTGGGCTTTGCTGTCGGAGCAATATTGGGGCGCGACCGGCCATCCGGTCACGCTCGACCAGACCGGCTTCGACGCCGCCCACCAGAATGCGGGCCTGCCGCAGCAGTCGCAATATTATTCCTACAGCGACTTCTTCCGGGGCGACGTGAAGTCGGGCGGATCCTGGTGGTTTCCGAGCAAGGGGCTGGTGAGCAACGGCATCCAGAACGCCTATAATTATCTGAAGAACACCGAATCCGGCGGCTGGGGCTGGGTGCCGCTCAGCGACGATTATTCGCTCGCGGCGCCTGCGGCCGACAATATCAGCGGTGGCATCAACAACCAGAGCGAAAAGACCAAGGCCGCCTACGCCTTGCTGCGCTTCGGCCATGAAGATGGCTTCCTCGGCCATTTCGACGGCAATATCGGCCTGCGCGTCGTCGGCACCGACACCGGTGCGTCCGGATCATCGGTGCGCCTCGGCGCGCTGACCGCGCCGACGTGCGTGGTCGGTACGCCGATCACGACCGGAACGCGTGCCGGTCAGACCGTAACCCAGGCCGACTGCAATCTGATCACGCAGGCGGTGGCCTTCTCGGCCGGCAATATCGGCGGGCTGACGCAGAGCGCACACGGTTCCTATACCGACGTCTTGCCGAGCCTGAACCTGCGCTTTTACCTGACCGACAAATTGCAGTTGCGCCTGGCCGCGTCGAAGGCGGTGGTGCGGCCGACCTTCGCACAGCTCAATCCGTTCACCCAGCTCGGCTTCTCGTTCGATGCGACGACCGGCATCGCCAACGGTGTCGGTGTCAACGGCGCCACGACGGCGTTCACGGGCACGACCGGCAATCCGTACCTCAAGCCGACCCGGGCCAACCAGTTCGACGGCAGCCTCGAATGGTACTTCTCGAAGTCGAACAGCCTGACGTTCGATATCTTCTACAAGCGGATCAGCAATTATATATTCGCCGGCGTCGGTCAGCAGACCTTCACCAGCAACGGCCAGACGATCACGTTCGATGTGACCCAGCAGGAAAATGGGGCGCACGGCACGATCAAGGGCTTCGAGCTTGCCTACACCCAGTTCTTCGACATGCTTCCTGGCGCGCTCGGCGGCCTCGGTTTCCAGGGCAATTTCACCTACGTCGACAGCACAGGCGGCAAGAACACCGCGGTCAACGTGTTCGACCCCAACCAGACGACCAACGCGGCCACGCCGCTGCCGCTCGAGGGCCTGTCGAAGACCTCGTACAACGCGGCTTTGATCTACGAGAAATACGGCATCTCGGCGCGCTTGGCCTATAATTGGCGGTCGCATTACCTGCTGACCACATCGGCCGCGAACATCAACTTCCCGGTCTGGTCGGAAGCCTATGGCCAGCTCGACGGATCGATCCTCTATTCGCTCAACAAGCACTTCAAGGTGGGTGTGCAGGCGACCAACCTGCTCAACACGCGCACCTATCTCGATGTGGGCGATACCAACTTCAGGCCGCGTTACAGCTGGACCGATACCGATCGGCGCTACGCTTTCCTGATCCGGTCGATCTTCTAGTTCATCCTCCCCTCGGCGTCGCCTTCACCATGACGGCGACGCCGGTTTTTTATCGGGAGGCTTCGCGGTAGAGCGTGTCCATGACAGCAGCGCCGATCAGGAGGATCGTCATCGCCGGCGGGGGTACCGCCGGATGGATGGCGGCAGCGTTGCTCGCACGCTTCCTGCCGCCGCCGCACGCCGAAATCCTGCTGGTCGAATCCGACGAGATCGGCACGATCGGAGTCGGCGAGGCGACCGTGCCGCTGATGGCCCAGTTCAACGGCGTGCTCGGCATCGACGAGAAGGATTTCGTCGCCAGGACAGAAGGCACGTTCAAGCTCGGCATCCAGTTTCGCGACTGGGGCGAGATGGGCAATGTCCATTTCAACGGTTTCGGCGACTATGGCGACGCCATCCAGGGCGTGTCGCCGCACCATCATTGGCTCAAGCTGCATCGGCTGGGCGACGCATCCCCGATCGAGGATTGGTCGATGCCCTATGCCGCCGCCAAGCGCGACCGCTTCGCGCCGCCCGAAATGGTCCATCGCCAGGGCGACGAGGCCGCCTTCTATAAATATGCCTATCATTTCGATGCCGGCCTCTATGCCCGCTATCTGCGCGGCTATGCCGAGACGAGGGGCGTGGTTCGCGAAGAAGGCCGGATCGGCAAGGTCGAGCTCGACCCTGAAAGCGGCCATGTCGCTGCCTTGCTGATGGCGGACGGACGACGTTTCGCCGGCGATCTGTTCATCGACTGCACCGGCTTCGTCGGCCTGCTGATCAGCAAGGCGCTGGGCGTTGCCTATGTCGACTGGTCGGGTCTGCTGCCATGCGACCGTGCGATCGCGGTGCCGAGCGCGCGCCGCGATCCGCTGACGCCCTATACGCGTTCGACCGCGCGCGCCGCCGGCTGGCAATGGCGGATCCCGCTCCAGCACCGCACCGGCAATGGCCATGTCTATTCCAGCGCTTTCCTGTCGGATGACGAAGCGGTCGACCAGTTGATGGCCAATCTCGACTGCGCGCCATTAAGCGAGCCGCGCCTGCTGCGCTTCACCACTGGGCATCGCGCCAAATTCTGGGATCGGAACGTGGTCGCGCTCGGCCTTGCCGCCGGCTTCATGGAGCCGCTGGAATCGACCAGCATCCAGATCATCCAGACGGGCCTCGCGCGGCTGGTCGAATATCTGCCCGACAGGGATTTCGACCCTGCGGTCGCCGATGAATATAATCGCGTCACCGCCAACGAATATGCGCGGATCCGCGACTTCCTGATCCTCCATTATTGCCGCAGCCGCCGTTCCGAGCCGATGTGGGAGCATTGCCGGACGATGGCGATTCCCGACACGCTCGCGCACAAGATCGCGGTGTGGGAAGCGTGCGGGCGGGTGCCGTTGTTGTCCGAGGAATCCTATCAGGAGCCGAGCTGGGTCTCGATCTTCCTCGGCAACCAGGTCCTGCCCAGACGCTATGATCCGATCGTCGATCAATTGCCGATCGAGAAACTGCGCGGCGGCATGAACCAGCGGCGCGCCGCCATCGCCCAGGTCGCGGATCATATGCCGCCGCATACCTTGTTCGTCGATCGCACCTGTCCCGCACCGGTGGCGGCATGAGCAATCCCAAGGCGATCCAATCGATCGTGATCGCGGGCGGCGGCAGTGCCGGCTGGATGGCGGCCGCCGCGCTGTCGACCGCCTTCCACGGTACCGACTGCCGGATCACGCTCGTGGAATCGGAGGAAATCGGCACGGTCGGGGTGGGGGAGGCGACGATCCCGCCGATCCAGGCCTTCAACCAGATACTCGGCATCGACGAGGCCGCGTTCGTGCGCGCGACCCAGGGCACGTTCAAGCTCGGCATCGAGTTCGTGAACTGGTGGCGCGAGGGGCATCGTTATTTCCACCCGTTCGGCCGCTACGGCGACGATTTCGGGATGACGCCGTTCCATCAGCAATGGCTGCGCGCGCGCTTCCATGGCGATCCGACCCCGCTTTCGGCCTATTCGCTGAGCGACGCGGCGGCATTCAAGAACCGCTTCGATCGTCCGCTGGCCGATCCGCGATCGGTCTTCTCGACTTTTTCCTACGCTTATCATTTCGACGCGGGCCTCTATGCCCGCTTCCTGCGCGTGCATTCGGAGGCGCGGGGCGTCACGCGGATCGAAGGCAAGATCGCCGATGTCGCGCTCGACCCCGAAAGCGGCTTCGTCCGCGCATTGACGCTGGAGAACGGGCAGCGGATCGAGGGTGAACTGTTCTTCGACTGCACCGGTTTCCGCGCGTTGCTGATCGGGCAGACGCTCGAAGTGCCTTATCAGGACTGGTCGGGCTGGCTTCCCTGCGACCGCGCGATCGCGGTGCCGAGCGCGCGCATGGCCGATCTGCCGCCTTATACCCGCTCGACCGCGCACAAAGCCGGCTGGCAATGGCGCATTCCGCTCCAGCACCGCACCGGCAACGGCCATGTCTATTGCAGCGGCTTCATGGGCGACGACGAAGCGCAATCGATTCTGCTCGCCGGGCTCGACGGCGCGCCGACCGGAAGCCCACGCCAATTACGCTTCACCACCGGCATGCGCGAACAGGGCTGGGCGAAGAATGTGATCGCGCTCGGCCTCGCTTCGGGCTTCCTCGAGCCGCTGGAATCGACCAGCCTGCATCTCGTCCAGAGCGGCATTACCAAATTGCTCGCCTGGTTTCCCGACCGCGATTTCGATCCCGCCGTCACCGTCGAATATAACCGGCAGGTCGCGCGCGAGTTTGAAAGCGTGCGCGATTTCCTCGTGCTCCATTACCGCGCGACCGAACGCAGTGATTCCGATTTCTGGCGCCATTGCGCCGCGATCGAAATGCCCGAGACGCTCGCCGCCAAGCTTGCCATGTTCCGTCTCAACGGCCGGCTGATCGAACGCGACAAGGATCTGTTCCACGAAGCGAGCTGGCTGGCGGTGATGCTGGGCCAAGGCGTGACGCCGCAGGGCTATGATCCGCTCGCGGACATCGTCGATCCGCGCGAGATGCAGGCGGTGCTGGCGGGCATGCGCAACGTTATCGCGCACACTTCCGACGCGATGCCGGGCCACGCCGCTTTCATCGCGCGCCATTGCCGCGCTCCGGATCTCCGAGCTGCCTGAGGGGAATGCGCATGATCAGAACCTTGTTCGCCGCCGTCTTGATCGCCGCCATGCCGGCGTCAGCCCAGGACATGATCCGCGGCGACGCGAGCGCGGGCCTGGTTTCGAAGACCGCCAAAGCCGAGGTGCATCTGATCGCTGATCCCGCGCTCAACGACCGGCGGCTGGTGCTCAAGATCGTGATACTCAACCTGAGCGGCGCGGCGCAGCCCTTCGGGCCGGACGCGGTCACCATTGCCGCCGGCGACGCGCCGATCGCAATCGCGTCGCGTGCCGCTTTGATCGCCGATCTGTCGGGCGCCGGCAGCGCCAGCGACGAGACCGCACAATCGCACGCCACCGCCGCCTTGCCGACCAATGGCGCGGGCCAGACCGACGTGACCAGCTTCACGGGTGGGATGAATAGCGGCGTCGCGGGCATTCCCAATTCGTCGATCGACCGTGCGCAGCGCCGGCCCGATGCCAAGGCGGTGGCGCAGATCGATGCGATCCTGCTCAAGCCGATGACGATCCGGGCGAATGGCGCCGATGGCGGCCAGCTGCTGACCGAGCGGCTCAAGCGATCGAAAACGCCCGAGGTGACGGTGGCGATCGCCTTCGCCGGCGAGACCCATCATTTCGCGGTCAAGGTGCCGCGATGACGCGCCGGTTGCCGGAAGCCTCCGCCCGCCTGTATCAACCATGCGGCAAGATGATTTGCGCGAGGGGCCGCGGATAGAATGACCAGCGAGGAGGATGATCGCCGCTACAGGGCGCCCGCGCTCGAAAAGGGGCTCGATATCCTCGAGCTGCTCGCCACGACATCGTCGCCGATGACGCTGACTGCGATCGTCAACCAGCTCGCCCGTTCGCATGGTGAGTTGTTCCGCATGGTCCAGGTGCTCGAATTCCGCGGCTATATCGAACAGGATTTGTCGGCGGACGGCTACCTGCTGACCGACCGGCTGTTCTCGCTCGGCATGCAGCGTCCCAAGACGCACAGCCTGGTCGAGGTCGCCTTGCCGGTGATGCGTCAGCTTTCGCAGGAAATCGGCCAGTCTTGCCACCTCGCGCTTCACACGCTGGGAGAGATGGTGGTGGTGGCACGGATGGAATCGAGCGAGCAGCTCGGTTTCTCGGTCCGCGTGGGCTATCGCCGGCCGCTGGTGAAGGCGGCTTCGGGCGCGGTCCTCTACGCCTTTCAGCCGGAGGACGTGCGGCGCCGCTGGGAAAAGATGCTTGATCCGCCGTTGAGCCAGCAGGAGCTCGCCGACTGGCGCGCGCATGCCGACGAAATCCGTAAGCGCCAGGTCGAGTTGACCCCGAGCCGCTTCGTCGCGGGCGTCACCGATATCTCCGCGCCGGTGATGCGCGGCGGTGTCGCGGCGGCGGCTTTGACGGTGCCGTTCCTCGAGAAACTGGGTCCTCAGGTATCGCGGGAGGAGGCGGCCGATCGCGTGCGCGCCGCTGCCGCCAGCATCGCCGATCAATTGCTGGAGAGTGACAGCCGTATTTGATGGCGAAGCGCTTGCTATCGCTACCATTTACACATATGAAAATGGTACTCACCTGCGAACGAACCTTCGATCGAGGTAGTGACCGTAATAAAGGCGGCGTTCCAGCCGCCATGACGGGGGGAGAGGCTGTGGCGCATCGGTTCGAAGCTGACAGGTTGAGGCAGCGCCACGCGTGACGAAGATCACCGGCATCCGGATATTCGATCTGCGCTTCCCGACCGCGATTGCGCGCGACGGGTCGGACGCGATGAATCCCGATCCCGATTATTCGGCGGCCTATTGCATTCTCGAGACCGACAGCGGGCTGACCGGCCATGGCCTGACCTTCACCATCGGCCGGGGTAACGATATTTGCTGCGCGGCGATCCGCGCGCTCGCACCTTTGGTCGAGGGACTCGATCTCGACTGGATCCGCGCCGACGGCGCGCGTTTCTGGCGGCACATGACGGGCGACAGCCAGTTGCGCTGGATTGGGCCGGAAAAGGGCGTGATCCACCTCGCCACCGGCGCGGTCGTCAATGCGGTGTGGGATCTGCTCGCCAAGCAAGCGGGCAAGCCGCTGTGGCAATATGTCGGCGAGATGAGCCCGGCTGAGATCGTGGCGCAGATCGACTTTCGCTACATCACCGATTTCATCACGCCGGACGAAGCACTGGCCTTGCTGGAGGCGCGCGCCGCGGGCAAGGCGGCACGCGTCGCGACGCTCAAGGCCGAGGGCTATCCCTGCTATACCACCTCGGCCGGGTGGCTCGGTTATTCCGACGACAAATTGCGCACGCTCTGCGCCGAGGCGATCGCGCAGGGTTTTCGCCATGTGAAGATCAAGGTCGGCGCAGACGCGGCCGACGATCGCCGCCGGCTCGCGATCGTGCGCGAGGTGATCGGGCCCGACGTCAAGCTGATGATCGACGCCAATCAGGTGTGGGAGACGGACGAGGCGATTGCGCGCATCCGTGACCTCGCCTTCGCCGATCCCTGGTTCATCGAGGAGCCGACCAGTCCCGACGATATCGAAGGCCATCGCGCGGTGCGCGCCGCGGTCGCGCCGATCCAGGTCGCGACCGGCGAGATGTGCCAGAACCGCATCCTGTTCAAACAGTTCATCAGCCGCGAGGCGATCGACATCGTCCAGCTCGATGCCTGCCGCCTGGGCGGCGTCAACGAGGTGCTGGCGGTGCTGCTGATGGCGGCCAAGGCCGAACTCGCCGTGTGCCCGCATGCCGGCGGCGTCGGCCTGTGCGAATATGTCCAGCATCTGTCGATGATCGACTATCTCTGCTTCTCGGGCACGACCGAGGGCCGCGTCGCCGAATATGTCGACCATCTCCACGAGCATTTCGTCCACCCATGCGTGGTGGAGGATGCGGCCTATCAGGCGCCCACCGAACCGGGATTTTCGATCGAGATGAAACAGGCCACGTTGAAGCGCTATCTCCACCCCTCGCCCCGAGCGAGCGCGGCATGAAGGTCGGGCGCCGCGGCTTCCTGGCGGGCAGCGCGGCCGCCGCGATGGCGGCGCGGGCCGGGGCGGCGACCAAGCCCGACTGGGCGTCGCTCGGCGAAGTCTATCAGGCGCCCGACTGGTTCCGCGACGCCAAGTTCGGCATCTGGGCGCATTGGAGCGCGCAATGCGTGCCCGAATTCGGCGACTGGTACGGGCGGCTGATGTACGTCCAGGGCAACCCCTTCTACGATCATCACGTCAAGCATTACGGGCACCCGGCCGATCACGGCTTCCTCGAAATCGAAGGCGCGTGGAAGGCGGAGGCGTGGGATCCGGAAGCGCTGATCGCGCTCTACAAGAAAGCCGGTGCCAAATATTTCATGGCGCTCGCCTGCCACCACGACAATCTCGATACGTGGGCGAGCAGTCATCATGCGTGGAACGCGACCCGCGTCGGGCCGAAGCGCGACATCGTCGGCACGTGGGAGAAAGCGGTCCGCAAGGCGGGCCTGCGCTTCGGCGTCAGCAACCACAGTTCGCACGCCTGGCATTGGTGGCAGACCGCCTACGGCTATGATGCCGAGGGGCCGCGCGCGGGCCAGCGTTACGATGCGTTCAAGCTGACCAAGGCCGACGGCAAGGGCACATGGTGGGAAGGGCTCGATCCGCAGGCGCTTTATACCGGCGCCTGGTATGCGCCGCCCGATGGCATCAGCTCGATCAAGGCGATGAACGCCTGGCACGACGCGCATGACGGCCAGTGGCTCGAAACCGCGCCGCCCGCGCCCGCCGGCTTCGTCGCCAACTGGCTCGCGCGGCAGAACGAGCTGGTCGATAAATATCGGCCCGACATCGTCTATCTCGACGATACCGGTGTGCCGTTCGGCGATACCGGCCTGGCCGCGCTCGCCCATTATTACGACAAGTCGGTCGAGTGGCACGGCAAGGTCGACGTCGTCATCACGGGCAAGCAACTGACCGATATCCAGCGCCGTGCGCTGACCGAGGATATCGAGCGCGGCTATAGCGATCATCTGCGCGAGCAGCCGTGGCAGACCTGCACCTGCATCGGCGACTGGCATTACAACCGCCAGCGCTTCCTCGACAAAAGCTACGTCCCCGCGGTGCAGGTGATCCAGCGGTTGTGCGACACCGTCTCCAAGAACGGCAACCTGCTCCTCTCCATTCCCGTGCGCGGCAACGGCACGATCGACAGCGAGGAAGAGAAGATCGTCGCGGGCATCACCGCCTGGATGGCGATCAATGGCGCGGCGATCCACGGCTCAAGGCCGTGGCGCATCTATGGCGAAGGGCCGACCAAGCTCGGCGAGGGCATGTTCGGCGAACAGAAGTTCAAGGGCTTCCAGCCCGAGGATGTGCGCTTCCTGGTCAAGGACGGCGTGCTGCACATGGCGATGCTGTCATGGCCCGAGGGATCGGTCCGCGTGCCGGCACTTGGGCTGGGTTCGCTAAAGGGCGCCAAGATCGCCCGTGCCACCCTGCTGGGGGGCGGCACGATATCGGTGACGCAGGACGCGGACGCGGCCAACTTCACGCTGCCGGCTGCCGGGTCCGGTCAGATCGTGCCCGTGCTGCGGCTCGACGGCGTGGGGCTAGTCTAGCTCAGGCGGTGATCTTCGCCCGGGCCAGCCGCGGCGACAGCAGGTGGATCGACAGCAAGGCCAGGAAATAGGCGCCACCCGCGACCGCGAAGATCGCGGAATAGGTGCCGAGCCCGTCGAGGATCTTGCCGATATAGAGCGAGAACAGCATGCCGCCGACCGCGCCCACTGTGCCGCCGATGCCGATCACCGATCCGACCGCGTAACGCGGGAAGATGTCCGACGGCAAAGTATAGAGATTGGCGGAGAAGGCCTGGTGTCCCGCCGCCGCGACGCCGATGATCAGCACGTTGATCCATACACTGTCGATATATTGCGTGGTCACGACCGGCAGGATCGCGATCGCACAGATCAGCATCGTGATCTTGCGCGCCTTGTTGGGCGTTGCGCCCGCCTTGATCAGGCGGCCCGACAGCCAGCCGCCGGCGACGCTGCCGACATCCGACAGCAGATAGATCGCCGCGATCGGCAGGCCGAACCCGACCAGGTTCAGATGGTAGGTGTCGTGCAAATAAGGCGGCAGCCAGAACAGGTAGAACCACCAGATCGGATCGATGAAGAATTTGCCGAGCGCGAACGCCCAGGTTTCGCGCGTCGCCAGCAGCTTCCACCACAGCCCTTTGACCCGCACGGCGGGATCGGCCGGATCCTGCTGGATATGCGCCAGCTCGGCCGCGCCGATATGCTTGTGCGCGGTCGGTTCGCGATACAGCGAAAGCCACGCGATCACCCACAGAACGCCAAGCACGCCGGTGACGACGAACGCCATCCGCCAGCCATAAGCGATGGTGATGGCAGGCACGATCAGCGGGGTCAGGATCGCGCCGACATTGGAACCGGCGTTGAAGATCCCGATCGCGAGCGCGCGCTCCTTCTGCGGAAACCATTCGGTCACGGCCTTCACGCCGGCGGGGAAATTGCCGGATTCGCCGATGCCGAGCCCGAAACGCGCCATCGCGAACTGGGTGATCGAATGGACGCCGCCATGCAGCACGTGGAACAAAGTCCAGACGCCCACCGCGACGGCATAGCCCAGTCGCGCGCCGATCCAGTCGACGATCCGGCCGAAGCCGAGATAGCCGATCGCGTAAGCCAGCTGGAAATAGAAGACGAGGTGGGCATAATCGCCCGCCGTCCAGTGGAATTCGGGGCGGAGATAATCGGGCTCGAGCACGCCGATCATCTGCCGGTCGACATAATTGATCGCGGTTGCCGCGAACAGCAAAGCGCAGATCACCCAGCGGTAACGCCCGACCCTCTCCGCGGCGGCCGCTATCTCCGGCTGCTCGGTGCCGCGTGTCGCCATGGCATATATCTCCGCTGCTTATGCGGTCTGCGCCGCTTCGATTCCGCAGGTGATAGACAGATTATCGCCGAAGCGCGCCACCACATTTTGGCCGGGCCGCACTTCGTGCACGCCGGTGATCGCACCGGTCGAGACCCAAATACCGGCCGGGATCGCGATACGGCGCCTGGCGAGCAGTTCGAGCAGGAAACGCACCGCGCCGACTGCGCCGTCGAGCATCGTCTCCGTGGTCGCGCGGCCTATCTCCGCGCCGTCAATCTCCAGCGTCACCGGCCAGCGTTCGAAGCCGCTGTTGCGCCAGTCCGGAATGGCGGGCCCAACGATCAGGCCATTATTGTTGCCGAAATCGGAAATGGTGACGGCAGGGCCGTTGACGTTGATGCCGGGGAAGGGCGAGCTGGCGATCTCGATCCCGACATGGACCGCATCGACCAAAGCGGCCGCCTCGTCCATCGTGTAGCTGGTCTTGTCCGCCGGGACAGCGCCGCCAATCCGCAGCAGGAATTCCGCCTCCGCCGCGCCGAAGCCGTTGGCGAAGACGGGCATCGCGATCGGACGCCCCCGATAATCGAAAATGTGCCGCGAAAAGATCGGACCGGCGAGGCGGTCGACGTCATGATCGGCGATATCGGTCTCACCGATCCGCCCGACCTTCCAGCCGACAATGCGGTCGCCATCCTCGACAATCGCCAGGTCCTGGATTTCATAGGCGGTTTCGAGCGTGTGTGGCATCGGGCCGGGATAATCGGGCAGGGCCTTCGCCGCGCGTCGGGCGGCCACAAAGCGACGGGCAATGTTCAGCAGATCGCTGCCTTCGGCCGTCATCACCCTCCCTGTACTCCCCGTCCGCATTTTTTTGCGTCCTACGGGAAACCGGTGTCAATCGCAAGCGGCTCGCGCATCATATCGGCGCGACAGCGGCGGTGCATGCGGCTATGCTGACCGCCGAAGAGAGTGCGGGGACGGGATGGCCAAGCCTACGATCAACGATATCGCGCGCCTAGCGGGCGTATCGAAAAAGACGGTCAGCCGCGTCATCAACCGATCTCCTCTGCTCAACGACGATACGCGCGAGCGGGTCGAGGCGGTGATCAAGGATACGGGCTACGTCCCCAATCCACAGGCGCGCGCGCTGGCGCTGCGGCGCAATTTCCTGATCGGCCTCGTCCACGACAATCCCAGCGCGCAGACCGTGCTCAACGTTCAGCAGGGTATATTGCGCGCGCTGCGCGATACCGAATTCGAGATGATCGTGCGTCCGGTCGATCGCGGATCGGCGACGATGCTGGTCGACATGCGCGATTTCCTGTCGCGCCAGCGACCGTTCGGCGTGATCCTGCTGCCGCCCATTTCCGAGAATGACCAACTCGCCGACGTCTGCAAGGAACTCGGCTGCCGCTACGTCCGCATGGGATCGGCCGAACTCGACGAACCCCAGCATATGGTTGCGTCGAACGATCGCCAGGCGGTGGTGGAAGCGACGCGCTATTTGATCAAGCAGGGGCATCGCCGGATCGGCCTGATCACCGGCCCGCATGGGTTCCGCTCGGCGCGCGAACGACGAGCGGGGTTCGAGGACGCGCTCGCCGAGGCCGGGATCAAGCTGCCGCGCAGCCTGGTAGCCGACGGTAATTATACCTTCGAGAGCGGGATCGCCGCGACGCAGAGCCTGCTTGACGTCTCGCCGCGCCCGACCGCGATCTTTGCCAGCAACGACGATATGGCGGCGGGCGTGCTGCTCGCGGCGCGCCAGCGCGGGCTGTCGGTGCCCGAGCAATTGTCGATCATCGGTTTCGACGATTCCCCGCTCGCCGCGCGCTTGTGGCCGCCGCTCACCACGGTGCACTGGCCGATGGAATCTATGGCGCGATCGGCCGCGCTCAAGCTGATCGGCGACATGATCGACGAGGATAATGACGTGGAGGAGCCGTCGATGTTCATCTCGACGCTCGTCAAGCGCGGTTCGGTGGCGCCGCCCGAAAACGGATAGACGCTGCCCCTTGCACTGAATTTTGACACCGGTTACCAATCGGCCCTGGAGAGGGACTTATGTTCGAGAAAACCTATTACGCCACGCATCCCGACATGATGGAGTGCGTCGCCAATGAGGAATTGCGCGACCGCTATCTGATCGGCGGCCTGTTCCGCGAAGGCGAGTGCGTGCTCAACTACACGCACGCCGACCGGTTCGTGATCGGCGGCGTCGCCGTCGGTGCGGGCAGCGTGAAGCTGCCCGATCAGACCGAGCCGCCCTCCGCGGCGGGCCATCCCTTTCTCGAACGGCGCGAACTCGCGGTCGTCAATGTCGGCAAGGTCGACGGGACGGTTACAGTCGACGGTGAGGCCTTCACGCTCGGCAACAAGGATTGCCTCTACGTCACGATGGGCGCGAAGGACGTGCAATTCTCCGGCAACGGCGCGCGTTTCTATCTGGCGTCGTGCCCGGCGCATAAGGGCTTCCAGACGCGCAAATTGTCGATCGCCGACGCCAACAAGCTCGAGCGCGGCAGCCTCGCCGAATCCAATGAACGCACCATCTTCCAACTCGTCATTCCGGGTGTGTGCGATAGCGCGCAGCTCGTCATGGGCCTGACCGTGCTCAAGGAAGGCAGCGTGTGGAATACGATGCCGCCGCACATCCACGAGCGCCGCAGCGAGATCTATTTCTACTTCGAGCTCGACGGGCCCAACGACCGCGTCTTTCATTATATGGGTGAGGGCGAGGCGATGCGGCACATCGTGATGGCGAACGAGGAAGCGGTAATCTCACCGCCCTGGTCGGTCCATATGGGCTCGGGCACGCGCGCTTACGCCTTCATCTGGGCGATGGCGGGCGAGAACCAGGATTATACCGACATGAACGTGCTCGACATCTGCCAGCTCGCGTGAGCGCGTTCGATCTTTCGGGCAAGGTGGCGGTCGTCACCGGCGCCAATACCGGCATCGGCCAGGCGATCGCGCTGGCGCTGGCGGAAGCGGGCGCGGATATCGCCGCGGTCGGCCGCACGCCCGCCGAGGAAACGGTCGCGAGGGCGCGCGTGCTCGGGCGCAAGGCGGAGGTGGTCTCGGCCGATCTCTCGACGATCGAGCCGGTCCAGCGTGTGGTCGACGAGACGCTCGAAAAGCTTGGGCGGCTCGACATCCTCGTCAACAATGCCGGCATCATCCGTCGCGCCGACGCGGTCGATTTCACCGAAGAAGACTGGGACGCGGTGATCGACACCAATCTCAAATCGGTCTTCTTCCTGTGCCAGGCCGCAGGCCGCCACATGATCGGGCAGGGTGCAGGCAAGATCATCAACATCGCCTCGATGCTGACCTTCCAGGGCGGCATCCGCGTGCCGAGTTACACCGCGTCCAAATCCGGCGTCGGCGGGCTCACCAAATTGCTCGCCAACGAATGGGCGGGGAAGGGTGTGCAGGTCAACGCGATCGCCCCCGGCTATATCGCGACCAACAATACCACCGCTCTCCAGGCCGACCCGGTCCGCAACAAGGCGATCCTCGACCGCATCCCCGCCGGCCGCTGGGGCGATCCCAGGGATCTGGGCGGCGCGGCGGTGTTCCTCGCCTCGTCCGCGTCCGATTATGTGACCGGCCATATTCTCGCGGTCGATGGCGGCTGGCTGGCGCGATGAGCGCGATGAATGCCGCTGCCGGCTGAACGATTAAATCCGATTCGGTCCGAAGGTCCGATGGCGGTCAACCGGCGGACAATGTGCCAGTCAGAAAAATAAGTCGCTGAAAATAAGCGATAGTTTGTTCAAGCGATAGCGCTCCTGCCGACCTCTTGACATCGGTATGATAAAGGTCATCATCGTAATGACACCGGTGGCAAAGAATCCGCCGGCGATCCGGATCAATGCCGGACGGACAGGGAGGGATGAATGATCAAGGTCGCTTTGCGCGCCGGTGTAGCCACTTGCGCGCTTCTTGCCGCCGCACAGGCGCACGGTCAGAGTTCCGCATCGGCGCCGGAGACCGGTTCGGCGCCGTCCACGGTCGCTGCCGACAAGTCCGCGCCCGGCGCAAACGCCGATAGTGGGGGGGCGTCGGCCGAAGTCGTTGTCACCGGTTTCCGTCGTTCCTACGAGAACGCGCTCAACATGAAGCGCGCATCAGACCAGATCACCGATTCCATCTCGTCAGATGGCCTCGGGCGGTTCCCCGATCTGAATGTCGGCGAGGCGATCCAGCGCATCCCGGGCGTGCAGATCAACCGCGAGGCGGACTCCCGCAACGCGACGATCAGCCTGCGCGGTTTGCCGGGCACGTTCGCACGCACGACCCTCAACGGCGTCGGCTTTGCCGATCCGATCCTGTCCAGCGCCACCAACACCGCATCCACGCCGCTGGGTGCGTTCAACTCCGACATCTTCTCGGCGATCACGATCATCAAGTCGCCCGACGCGTCCGATCTGGCCGGCGGTCTGTCGGGCAATGTCGACCTGAGGATTTCACCCGCCCTGGAGCGCAAGCAGGGCGGCTTCATGAAGGCCTCCTACGAATATGACGATCTCGGCAAGCTGTGGAGCCCGCAGCTGTCGGGCGGCTACAACTGGCATGTGACCGACAATTTCGCCGTGTTCGGCGTGCTCGCCTACAAGCAGGAGAAGTTCCGCCGGGATTCGATCTCGATCAACACCTGGGCCAACAAGCTCGGTGCGGTTCAGGTCGGCAATCAGAAGGCAGCAGGTGCGAACCCGGTCTATGACGCGCTGATCGCGGCGAACCCCGGCGGCGTCTACTATCCGAGCCAGGTTCGCCAGTTCGTGCGCTTCAACAAGGGGCACCTGCTCACCGGCTCGGGCGGCTTCGAATGGCAGGCGACCGACGATCTGAAGATCGGTACGACCGGCTTCTACACCGAGCGCAACCTGTCGAACGGCACCAACCAACTTCTCTACATCGACACGTCGGCGGGCAATGCCACCAACACGGCGCTGAGCGCGACGTCCGCAGTGGCGCATTTCACCAGCCTCGGCACGCCCTATGTCGTGGATACGCCCACCGGGAAGCGCGCTTACATCAACCAATTCTCGGCCGAGAACCTCCAGACCTACGATTCCATCCGGTCCGAGCCAGCCAAGCAGAAAACCTGGGCAATCACGCCGACCGTCGATTTCAAGAACGACCAGTGGCACTTCAACGTCCAGGGCACGATCTCCCGGGCGGAAGTGCTTGCGAACCAGATCGAACTCGACGCGATCGAGAATCCCTATCGCAATCTGGGGCCGGCGGGGCTGAACGGCATCACGACTTCGGTGTTCACCGGCGGTGCGAACCTCGATCAGTTCGAAGCGACCCTGAACACGCCCAACACCTCGCACATCGCGGCCGGCGGCTATGGCATACCGTCCGCCGCCAACCAGGCGACGCAGGCCGGCGCGCAGATGCCGGGCCAGGCCGCGGGCGTCGCGGGCGACAAGTTCGGCGCGACCGGCACCAATGGCGATGGCAAGAACCAGCTCAACGCCATCCAGGCCGACGTGGAACGCTTCTTCACCGGATCGATCCTGTCGGGCATCCAGGTCGGGGCGCGCTACGAGCGGGACAAGTATATCTCGACCGGCTCACGCAACACCTCGCTCGGCGCGAACACGCAGAACATCACCGCCGCGATGTCGTCGCCCAATCCGTACATCTCGGACTTCTTCGGCAACCATGCCGATGGTTACACGCAGGCTTGGCGTACCCTGGATATCCAGCAGATCCTGGGCGCGATCACGCCGGTCAACACGGCACCGAGGACGACGGCCAACCCGAACGGCTTGCCCGGTCAATTCGTCTTCGATGCGAAAAACGGCGTGTTCCTGACCCCCTATGGTTTGGTGAACAATTATTGGGATCCGAACTACTGGAACAACAACTTCACCAACAAGAACGACGTCCTGTCGGTCTACGGCATGGCGAAGTTCAATGGCGAGATTCTCGGCATTCACGTCCGCGGCAATGCCGGCGTCCGCTACGAGCACACGAACAACACGATCAACGCGCTCGACTGTCAGAACTGCGCGAGCGGGCTTTCGACGATCGTCGGCCCGGTCAATCACACGATGGCGGAACGGACGTACAAGAACACCTATAATTACTGGCTGCCGTCCGCCATGATCACGGCGGACCTGACCGACAAGCTGCTGCTCCGCGGCGCCTATTACAAGACGTACGTCCGGCCGCAGCCGCGCGATACGATCCCGATCACCTTCGTCCAGGTGCCCGAGGCCCAGACGCCGCCGGTCGATCCGGTCTACACCGTCCAGATCGGCGCGACCAACCTCAAGCCCTATTCGGCGGACTCGTTCGACGTCTCGCTCGAATGGTATAACCGCCCGGGCGGCTCGTTCGCGGTCGCGATCTATCAGAAGAACGTGAAGGACTATATCGGGCCGATCACCGACCAGAATGTCCTGTGTCCCGCAAACGGCCAGATCAACGGCGTCGACTACGGTCTGGGCAACCTCACGATTTCCGGGCCGAACTGCATCAGCTCCAACACGTTCCCGGGCGCCGCCGGTACCGCGGTGCCGGCCAGGGTGCTGATCAGCGGCCAGACCAACCAGCAGCCGATGCGCGTGCGCGGCGTCGAGCTCTCCGTGCAGCAGAATTTCGACTTCCTGCCCGGTATCCTCAAATATCTGGGTGGGGCCGCCAACTACACGTACACGACGATCCGCGGGCACGATAATGCGGGCAACCCGATCACGCTGCCCAGCGTCTCGCGCGACAACGTCAACGTCATCGGCTATTTCGAGACGAAGAAGCTGGGCTTTCGCCTGGTCTACAATTGGCGCGGCAAATACGATCTCGCGGCCGGCAACAGTTTCGTCGGCGATGCCCGCACGGTAAAGGCGCGCAGCCAGCTCGACGCGTCCACATCCTACAACATCACCGACAGTATCACGGTCGCCGTCGATGCGTTCAATCTGACCAACGCGACGCGCGCCGAATATGAAAATGATCCGATGCTGCCGCGGCGTATCGATTATGACGGCCGGACGTATCAGCTCACGATGCGGGCCAGCTTCTAAGGGCTTCTCCCCTGGCGGAGCAGTTATGCCCGATCGGGCGGAGCTGCTCCGCTCATTTGTGCATTGGCCCTGACAGCATCACCGCGGACCGGCGTCGCCGGATCATTCGGGGCGGTAGCTGATCGTCCACCCCAACTTGATCGGCGCTTCCGACGGCACGCTCTCGCGTTCGCAGCGGACGACGCTGGCGAAAGGGCCGGTCGGCGACCGATAGGCAGGATCGGTCGGGGCAGCGGCGACACAGCGGCCGAGGCCATGCGTGGCGAAGCCGCGCACTTCGCCCGAACGATAGGCGATCGTCGCAGGCCCATTCGCGATCGGCGCGCTTGAGAAGGTCGCGAATTCGAGTTCGATGCGCGCGATCGTCACCGGCCGTTTCGCGATCAGCACATCGTCGCGCGTGATCCGGCCGGGCGCCAGGACATAATGAGTGACAATCGACAGGCTGTCGTCCGTCTTGGCATCCTTTCCGCCCATCAGGTCGAGTGCGTCCTGGCGCCACTCGACCTCGGTGACGGCGCCGTGCCGGGACACTTTCACATCCTTGAACCAAGCCAGCGGCATCAGCACCCGGCCGTCCTGCAAGGTGATGCGCGGCACCAGATTGGGATAAGACGCATCCGCCGAGCCCTGCAGCATCCCCGCCGAAAACGGCACCGGGAAATACGGATTGTGCATATGCTGGCCGTCGGCGCCGTTGATGATCGGCAAGCCGATGACGCGGCCCCGGTCGCGGACGGTGACGAGCGCGCGATCATTTTGCCCGCGTGCGAACCAGGTGATGGTCGAAGCCGGTAGCGTATCGAGCCAATGCGGGTAACCGGGATCGGGCGCGCGGCCCCGATAGCCCAGCCCATTCCAGATCGCGTTGGTGTAGAGGAACTGGCGCGCGAGGCTCAGATTCTCGCCGAAGATACGATGCTTGCCGCGATAGGCGTCGGTCCGGCGGCCATGATCCCACATGTCGACCGAGCCGGTCCCGGAATCGATCCAGAAGTCGGCGTAGCGGGCGGCGATGCGGCAGGAAAAGGCATAGGCCATACGCTGCTCCTGCGGCGTCAGCACGCCCAGCCGCGCCGCGGCGGTCAGCACCTCCAGAAAGGCGGTTTCGCCATAGGTGCCGATGCTGCGGCCATATTCGAAACCCTCGCCGTTCAAATTGAAGCGCGGCAGCATCAGATCGACCGAGCGCCGGAGCCAGATCTTGACCTCAGGCGGCGCGGTCATGCCGGTCTCGACCAGGCGCTGGGCGATCTCGCCGATCAGCAGCACGCTGTAGCGGTCGAACCGGCCTTCGCCCTCGGTTTCGTCGGCGAAGCCATAGGTGCCCGAATAGCGGCGATAATGGTCGAGCATGCGCGCGAACAACGCGCCGCTGCCGGTCGCATCCTCCCAGCCGAGCAGATAGCGCAGACGCGCGATGCTGAACGCCACGCCGGTATAGTTGTTGGGCAGATCGATCAGCGTGAGATCGGGGCGAACGAACGCTCGCCAGTCGAGTTGTGCGCGGAGTTTTTCCAGCGTCGGGGGGCGAACCGCGCGCTCCAGCAGGCCGGCCTGCTTCAGCCGATAGAGCGCCGATATATAATAATAGATGCCCCAGCTGTCATTATGCTCCCCGACCGTGAGGTCGGCGATGTCGGCGAAATCCTGGAGCCGTTGCGCCAGTCGGGGATCGTTCGGCGCAAGATCCAATGTGCGATAGGCCATGGCGGCGGCGATCTTGCCCGGCAGGAACTTGTCGCCGCTTTCGAATATCTTGATGCCGCCCAGCGTCAGATCGCGGCGGTCCTTAAGAAGCTTGTCCAGCAAAGCGTTAGTTTGCGGCGCGATCCGGTTTTCCACCGTCGCGTCCATCGGTGGCGCGGTCCGATATTCGGGCCCGTGCGGATCAGCGCTCCAATCCGGCGGAGAAACGGCCGCAACTGCAGCGGATGCGGGAACCTGCGACGTCATCGCCAGCAAGAAAGCCGCCGACGCTGGAAATCTGCTCCGGATCATCCCCGCCTCTCACCATCTATTTATGACACCGGTATCAATAGCATGCCGCGCGACCGCCGCAAAGCACTGCGCACGGGAGCTTCATGAAGCAGTTTGTTGACAGAAGCAGCCCGTCGGGCGCCAAAAGCGTGCGCGAGGGCAGGCGGTGTGAAGTTCGTTCGGGATCCAGATGGCATGAACTGGCTCGGCGAGGTGGTGGTCACGCTCGCCGCGATCGGCTTCGCCGTAATCGGGCGGGCGGTGATCGACATGTTCGCGCCGGGCGTACTGCCGTTCGCGCTGACCTTTCCCGCGGTGATTTTCGCGAGCCTTCTGGCGGGCGCGCGCGCCGGCGCGGCGGCGCTGATCGTCTGCCAGTTGCTCGTCTGGTTTTTCGTCTTCCCGCCGCGTGGTTCGTTCGCGATCAGCTCCGCGCAGGCGGTGAGCCTGTTCTTCTCGTCCTTTTCGCTCGGCCTGACCGTTTGGATCATCGCTGCCTATCGTGCCGCGCAAACCCGCCTGCAGCAGGAGACGCGCAGTCGGGTCGACCTGCTCTCGCTCGCGCTGCGGGAAGTCGATCATCGCACCAAGAACAATTTCCAGATCGCGGCCTCTTTGCTGCAATCTCAGGCGGCCGCGCAGAGCGATCCAGCGCTGGCCCACGAACTGCGCAGCGCCGCCAGCCGGCTGATCTCGATCGCGACCGTCTATGCCGATCTCGCACTCAGCAGCGCCGACCTCAACCGGGTGATGCTGCAGGATTATCTGCGCGAATTGTGCGCGCGCTTCCGCGAAACCATGCTGCCGCCGACCGTATCGCTCGCGTTCGAGGGCGATGCGGTCGAGGTGTCGACGCAGTCGGCGACGACGATCGGGCTGATCGTCAACGAATGCCTGACCAACGCGGCCAAACATGCCTTTCCGCGCGGCATCGGCGCGATCGACGTTTCGGTGCGGCGCGACGGCGACGCGATCCTGATCGAAGTGCGCGACGATGGCGTCGGCAATGCCGGGGCAGGGACGCCGGGTACCGGCTCGACATTGATCGGAACACTCGCCCGATCGATTCGGGCGACGTTTGCCGCGAGCGAGGACCGGGGCCGTGTCTGCACTTTGCGCGTGCCGTTCTGATCGCGCCGCCCGCTTCCGCCTAGGAAGCGGTTTCCAGTTCGACCACCATCGCCTCGATCGGCTTGTCGCCGACATTGATGTCCTGGTGCATCGTGCCGGGCGCATTGGCCGGGGGCCAATAGGCGTTGCCGGTCTGCCAGTCATGGATTTCGCTGCGCCCATCCTGCTCGCGTATCTCCATCCGCCCGCCCGAAAGCGCGACGATCACGCGCGGATGTTCGTGGCGATGGAGCGGCAGCGGGCTGTTCGGAAGGATCGGTGACTTCCAGACCTTGACCTGATCGTTGGCGAATTGCGGCTCACGGCCGGTCTGGGACCTGACCTCAGCCACCGCGAAGCCCATCGCGAAGGGGACGCGTCAGCGCGCCGAACATGAGGATGCGGATGGATTTGCGGGTCATGCGATTGTGAGTCTCGTCCGGGGGGCAGGGAAACCGAGACAGGTCGGAAAGTGATCGTTGAGCACGGCGCGGCAAGAGAACAAATTTGATCGTCAGAGCCGCGCTAGGTCGTTACTGCGCCGTATCGGTTGCGTTTCGGGGGAGACGATGGACAAGCCAAGTCACGGCTGGACCTATAGCGCGCTCGATCCGACCGCCAACGCGATCCGTTTGATGGAACATCCCCAGTTCGCCGCCGCCGCGCGCGCCTTGGCCGTCGCCACATTGGACGGGGGCGACCGCGATCCGGCGCTCGGGACGGTGTTCAAGGATGCGGGCCGCTACGTCGCGGCGATGTGGGCGCTTTATCTCCATGCCTCGGGCGGGATGACGCTGCCGCAATTGAAGCAGGTCTGCGCGAGTTCCGGCTTTGTCAGCCCCGGCCGGGCGCGGTTGCTGCTGCAGGTGCTCGAACATATCGGCTTCGTCGTGGCGGTGGCACCGCCTCCTGGGCAGCGGGCCAGGGCCTATCTCCCGACGCCGGCCTTCATCGCGGCCTGGTCTGCGCACCTGATCGCGGCGATCCGCGCAGCGGCGCTAATCGACCCGACGATCGCGAAATTGGCCGATCGCCTGGACGAGCCCGCCACCCTTCACCTCTTCCTGCGGATCCAGGCGGCGCGGCTGCACCAGATCGCCGCCGGAATGGTCGAGGCGCCGCCCTTCCAGCGGATCTTCATGCATCGTTATGCCGGCACCCAAATCATATCCTTGCTGGTCTCGGGTGGCGTCGGCGAAGAATTCCCGCCGTCGGGCGCGATGCCGATCACGCTCAACAAGGTCGCGGCGCGGTTCGGCGTGTCGCATCTGCATGTCCGCCGCATGCTGGGCGACGCGATGCGCGACGGCCTGCTCGACCATGCGCCGAACGGTACGGTCACCTTGTCCGAAGAGATGCGGACGACGCTCGGCTTCTTCTTCGCGACGCAACTGGTCGAACTGATCGCCAGCGCGACCCTCGCGCTCGCCGCACTGGAGGGCCGGACCTAACCACCTTTTCGGCCGCTGGCGGTGCAACTGATTCAACTTGGCTGAGTTTCCCTCTGCGCGGCGTCCTTTCCCTGGGACGCCACGCGTCGTCGCGCATGGTGCGCTTCAGATGCCGGCATAAAGCCAATCAACTCGTCGTAAGAATCTCACGCTTCACCGCTAGACGGCGACGTGATTTGCGCGCAGATTGTGCGCAAAGGGAGAGTCGGATGCGCAGGAGTCTGGCGTGGGTTTTCGTCGTTCTGGCTCTTGTGCTGATCGCGTCGCCGCGTGTGTTCGGAGATTCGCCGACCAGCGTCACTAGCGCGATCGTCGGCCGCGATCCGGCCGGCATCACCCGCTTCACCGTGCGCTTTTCGGCCGCGATGGCGCCGCTCGGTCAGGGCACGCCGCCGCTCGCGATGACCTGCCCGGTGCCCGGCGCCGGGCGCTGGATCGATCCGCAGACCTATGTCTGGGAATATGCGCGCCCCTTGCCCGCGGGCCTGTCGTGCAAGGCCACGCTCAATGACGATCTGAAGGATGCGGCGGGCGCCGCTATCGGCGGCACCAAGCGCTTCCCGATCGACAGCGGCGGGCCCGTGGTGCTGGCGATCCTTCCCGATGGCGGCACCGGCGGCGGCGAAGACGACGAGGATGGCGGATCGGTTCAGATCGAGGAGGAGCAGGCCTTCCTGGTTGCGGCCAACGGGCCGGTCGATCGCGCCTCGATCGCGGCGGGGGCCTATTGCGCGGTAGATGGCATCGGCGAGCGCATTCCGGTCGATCTGCTTCCGCCGCAGACGGCCGAACAGGTGCTGACCGCGATCAAGAGCGGCTGGCTCACCCAGAGTTTTCTGCAGAGCGCGGGCCTGCCCCAGCCTTTGCCCGCATCGGCCAAGTTGCGTGCCGCCGCGCTGGCCAATGTCGTCGCGCTCAAATGCCGCCGGCCGCTCCCGCCCGGGCGCGACATGGCGTTGGTGTGGGGCGCGTCGATCCGGTCCCCCAGCGGGCACAAGGTCGGCGAGGACCACCGCTACGACTTCAAGGTGCGCAAGGAATTTTCGGCGCGGCTGACCTGCTCGCGCGCCAACGCCAATGCCGGCTGCGATCCGATCGAAGCGATCGCGGTCGAATTCTCCGCGCCCGTCGCGCGCGCTGACGCGATGAAGCTGCGGCTGGAGGTCGCGCCCGGACGCGCGCTCGCGCCCAAGCAGGATGCCACCGACCACAGCGCCACGGTCAGCCAGATCAGCTTCGTCGCGCCATTCCCGCCCGCGATCACCGCGCATCTGCTGATGCCCGCCGGCCTGCGCGACGAAAGCGGCCGCACGCTCGCCAACGCGCGACGCTTCCCGCTCGATGTCGACATCGCCGACGCGCCGCCGTTGGTGAAGTTCGCCGCCCCCTTCGGCATTCTCGAGGCGCGCGAAGGCGGGGTGCTGCCGGTGACGGTGCGTAGCGTCGAGCCGCGCCTGATGGGCCAGGTCGCCGCCATTTCGGGCGTCAAGGCACGGATCGACAATGACGACGATGCGACCATCGCCGACTGGCTGCGGCGCGTTGCCAAGTCGCAGGCCGACGACATGCGCGACGAGAAAAATGGCGGGAAGACCGTCACGATCAACCATACCGGCGATCGGCCCGTGCTCGGCGGCGAGGACGGTGGCACGCGGATGAATCTCGGGCTTCCCGGCGGCGGCCACAAGATGGAAGTGGTCGGCATCCCGCTCGAGAAACCCGGTTTCTATGTCGTCGAACTCGCCAGCCCCCGGCTCGGCCGCGCTTTGCTGGGACGGCCCGCGACGCGCTACGTCGCGGCCTCGGCTCTCGTCACCAACATGGCGGTCCATTTCAAATGGGGGCGCGGCGCCTCGCTCGCCTGGGTGACCGCGCTCGACAGCGGCAAGCCGGTTGGCGACGCGCTGGTCGCCGTGACCGATAGCTGTTCCGGTCACAAGATCACCTCGGGCCGGACCGATGCGAGCGGGCGGCTCACGCTTCGCGGCCTGCCCGATCCGTCGAACATCGACGGGTGCGAATCGAGCGGGGCGGATTCGCCGCCGTTGATCGTCTCGGCGCGCAAGGATGGCGACATGTCGTTCGTGCTGACGAGCTGGGGCGAGGGCATCCAGCCGTGGAATTTCGACCTGCCTTATGGCTGGCAGGCGCCCGAGCCGATCTTCCACACGATCTTCGACCGCACGTTGCTGCGCGCGGGCGAGACCGTTCACATGACCCACGTCTATCGCCGGCCGGTGCTCACGGGTTTCCGCTCGGGCGGGGCGCTCAAGGGCGTGCTCCAGTTCAAGCATCGCGGATCGGACATGGAGTTCGACGTGCCGGTCACGATCGACCGCGCCGGCATGGGCGAGAGCAGCTGGACGCCGCCCAAGGGTGCGCCGACCGGCGACTATGATCTGACGCTCCAGGTCGGCGACAAGACCCAGATGACCGGCCAGTCGATCCGCGTCGACGAATATCGCCTGCCGACGATGCGCGCGAGCGTGAGCGGGCCGCGCGAGCCTGCGGTTCGGCCCAAGCGGCTGCCGCTCGATCTCTATGTCGGCTATCTGTCCGGCGGCGGTGCGGGTCATGCGCCGGTCCGGTTGCGCGCGGCTTTCGCGCCCCTCAGCAGCGTCCCTTCTGGCTGGGAAGGCTGGACCTTTGGCGGCGCGGCGGTGCGCGAAGGCACCGTCCCGCTCGACGAGGATCAGAACGACCTGACCGCGGCGGCGCCCCCGCCCGCAATCACGCTGCCGGTCGCGCTCGATGCGCATGGCGCGCTCCGCACCGCGCTCGACATGCCCGCGCTCGCGGATGCGGCGCAGATGACGGTCGAGATGGATTATGACGACGCCAATGGCGAGACGCTGACCGCATCGACCGCGATCCCGATCTACACCTCGGCGGTCCGGCTCGGCCTCAAGCCCGACGGCTGGATGCAGCGTGCGGGCGCGATGCGGCTCAAGGTTGCCGCACTCACCGCCGACGGCAAGATCATCGCCCGCCAGCGCGTTTCGGTCGCGCTCTACACACGCGAAATCCTGTCGGCGCGGCGGCGGCTGATCGGCGGTTTCTATGCCTTCGACAACAGCGCGAAGACGACGCGCATCGCCGCCCATTGCAGCACGAGCACCGACTCGCACGGCATGGCCGATTGCGATCTCGATCCGGGCGTGTCGGGCGAAGTGATTGCGGTCGCGACCACCAAGGACGCCGACGGCAACGAGGCGCGCGCGGTGACTTCGGTCTGGCTCGCGGGCGACGACGATTGGTGGTTCGGCGGCGACAATGGCGACCGGATGGACATCGTCCCCGACGCCAAGACCTATCGCGCGGGCGATGTCGCCCATGTCCAGGTGCGGATGCCGTTCCGCAGCGCGACCGCTTTGGTGACGGTTGAGCGCGAGGGCGTGCTGTCGTCCTTCGTCACCACGATCTCGGGTA
>Ga0193716_1000188_pt1 | contig 37665 bp, 34 predicted proteins | sample U2c1metaG_FD_145901 | JGI IMG/M metagenome (GOLD analysis project Ga0193716, IMG submission 145901) | Soil microbial communities from a riparian zone of the East river system, Colorado, United States - U2c1 | ecosystem: Environmental > Terrestrial > Soil > Riparian zone | place: USA: East River...
GATCTCCTCCTGGGCGATGGCCATCTTGGGCTCGACATCGACGAATATCGTCGGCTCCACAAACCAACCCCGCGGGAACTCGGCGGGACGGCCGCCACCCAGGACCACCCGTGCGCCCTGGGCGACGCCGGAGGCGATGAATCGCTCCACCACCTGGCGCTGGCGGGCCGAGGCGACCGGCCCGAAATCGGTGTCCTCGTCGTGCGGGTCGCCGACCTTCATCGCCGAGACGTAGTCGACCAGGTGAGCAACGACCTTGTCGCGGTCGTCTTCGTGCACGATGACACGGTTGGTGGACACACAGATCTGGCCGCTGTTGCGCAGTGACCCGCCCACGAGCACCGGAAGGTACGGCATCATGTCGACCCCCGGCAGGATCACCGCCGGGGACTTGCCGCCGAGCTCCAGTGTGGCGCGACGCAGCATCTCACCGCACACCTTCGCAATCGCCTTGCCCGCGTTGACACTTCCCGTGAAGGTCACATGGTCGACGCCCGGGTGGCCGATCAGGTGGGCACCCTCGCGAGCTCCGCCGTTGACAATGCTCACCACCCCCTCCGGAATGCCGGCGTCGCGCACCGCATCGCCGACGAGGTACGCGCTCAGTGGCGACTCGGGGGCGGGTTTGAGCACGATCGGGCACCCCATCAGCAGCGAGGGGAACAGTTTGGAGAGCTCGACCATCACCGGCGAGTTCCACGGGGTGACCCCGGCCGTCACGCCGATCGGTTCCCGCAGCACCAGGACCTTTCCGACGGTTCCGTCGCGCACCTCGCGGAGCGGAATCTTCTCCGCGTCCTTGATCATCCGCTCCAGCGAGGGCGCGATGGCGTTGAAGTTCTCGACCGCGAATCGATGGGGGGCACCCATTTCGTCGATCTGAGCCCGGAGGACCTCTTCACGACGGGAATCCAGTGCGGCGACCAGCCGACGCAGATACTCGGACCGTTCACTCACGCTCAACCATGGCCATGGGCCCGAGTCGAACGCCTCGCGTGCCGCGTCGACGGCGGCATCGATCTCCTCCGGCAGGGCCACCGGTACGCGCCCGACGAGTTCCTCCGTCGACGGCGAGATGACGTCAATGGTTTCGGCACCCCTTGCCTGAACCCACCTGCCAGCGATGAAGTGGTCGGTGCGCTCCAACATGTTCAGTGCTCCCTGTCTGGGCCAGCGATCCCTCGGCGGTGAGGTCGTCGAACCGATCCATGATCAACGTCGATGTTGACAGGATATCGCACCGAACCAGCGAGAGACCAGCCCCTGTTGGCCGCCTCCACGGTGCAACACATGTCGATCAGTAGATGCCGTAGGCGGCAGTCCCCAAGCCGATCTCGAGAACCTGACCCGTCATCAATCCGCGGTCGGTCACCAGATAGAGCATCGCGCGTGCGACATCTTCGGGCTGCAGGAACCGCACACCGTTGAGCCCGTAGTCGAGCGCATCGAGCCGGTTGCGGAAATCGTCCTCGGTGGGATTGGCGACATCGGGCAGGAAGATGTCGTATGTCGGCTGGTTGAAGAACAGATCCGTATCGACCGCTCCCGGAGCGATGGCATTGACCGTGATCCCGTCACCGGCGACCTCGAGTGCGGTCGTCTTGACGAGGCCGATGACGCCCCATTTGGCCGCAATGTAGTGACCCAGGTTCGGGGCGGTGTTACGGGCGCCCATCGACGCGGTCGCGATGATCCGGCCGTACTTCTGCGCCCGCATCTGCGGGAGGACGGCCCGCACCGCCTTGAAGATGCCCGTCAGGTTCGTCTCGACGATGGTGTCCCACAGCTCGTCCGTCGTCTGCTCAACGGTGGAGAAGTCGACGACTCCGTGGTTGGCGAGCAGGATGTCGATGCGTCCGAAATCGGAGATGGTCTGCGCCACTGCATGATTGATCTGATCGGTATCGCGGGCATCGACCTGAAATCCGGCCGAGCGTACTCCGTACTCCTGCACGAGCTTGACCGTCTCGGCAAGTTGGTCGGGCGTGGCCAGCGGGTAGCGCAGCCCGGGGAGATCGGCGGCGATATCGCTGACCACCACGTCGGCCCCTTCGGCCGCCAGCGCCAGAGCGTGGGCACGACCCTGCCCTCTGGCACCACCGGTGATGAAGGCGACCCGTCCGTCAAGTTGTCCCATGACCACTCCCTCTGCGTCCCAGTTGTATTCCGCCGTGCGGGCCGTACCTACCCGGTCAGGAAATCCTCCACCGTACCGTTGGCCGACCATCGACGTCGCCGATATCGGCCACCACCCGGTCGCCGACTACCGGGGCCCGGTCCCCCGCCACCAGGCGGCCAATCAGATACGGCCCGTCATCCAGTTCCACCATCGCGACGGTGTAGGGGATCTGCGAGCGCAACTCTGGCTGAAAAGCACGGCGGTACACCACGAAACTCCAGATCGTGCCGGAGGGTTTGACCTCGACCCACGTCGTATCGCGGCTGTGGCAGTCGGGACACCCGCTCAGCGGTGGCCATCGCAGGTTCTTGCACGAATCGCAACGCTGTACCACCAGACGCCCCTGCGCAGCCGCCTCGAAGTACGGCCCGGCGAGCGAGTCATCTTGCGGGGTAAGCTCGCTCATCGATTCACTCTGCTCTTCGCGCAAGCGCTCATCACCTCCCCACCGCAGGGTTCACCGACATGATCGACGCCGCCGCCTTCACGAAGCCGTGGCTCGAGCAGTACATGCCGATCTCGGGTGTCGTGAGCTGGCGGTCGCCGGCCTGTCCGCGCAACTGCCGGACCGCCTCCACGACGTGCATCCACCCCCAGGTGTAGCTCTCGGACAGCTGACCGCCGTGGGTATTGAGCGGCAGATCGCCACCGGGTGCGGTATGCCCCTCCGCCAGGAAGGGACCGCCCTCGCCGATACCGCAGAAGCCGTAGTACTCCAGCATCTGCAGTGACCACAGGGCCGTCGGGTCCTGGATGTAGAGCGCATCCACGTCCGACGGCCCCAGTCCGGTGGCAGCCCAGATCGCCTGGGCGGAGTCCTTCAACCACGGACGCATCAGGTTCTCTGGATTGTGCTCCCCGCGCACACCGGCGAACTCGGCGATACCCGAGACATAGACCGGCCTGTTCGGCAGATCCAGAGCCCGCTCGGCGCTGGTCACCACGACGGCGACCCCTCCGTCGGAAATCATGGTGACATCCGAACGTCGTAGTGGCTCAACCATGTACGGTTCCGCAAGGTAGTCGTCCATGGTCAGCGGTGAGCGGAAGATCGCATTGGGGTTCTGCTGCGCCCAGAGCCGTTGCCCGACCGCCAGCATCCCGAACTGTTCATCGGTGGTGCCGTAGACGGCCTTGTGCCGCTGCAACGCCAGGCCCGCACGGCCGGCAATGTGCACCAGGCCCGCGGCCGAGGCCATGTCGGCACCGTACATCGGCTTGCCGAAATCGAACTTGCCGCTGCGCGCATTGGCGCCGTATGTCAGCAGGATGGTGTCGGCCAGACCACTGACCACGGCCATCACGGCAAGGTGCAGCGAGAAGTTACAGGTGCCGTAATCCAGCGACTGCACGTACGGCAGATTCAGGCCGAGCAACCCGCCGACCGCGACATCGTTGGCCTGCCCCTGAACGGATTTGCAGGAGATGAGCCCGTCCAGGTCGGCGGTGGTGAGCCCGGCGTCGGCGAGCGCCGACAACGCCGCGTCAACCGCGTTCTCCTCCGCCGACCGGCCGGGCAACTCCCCCTGCACGGTGTGGCCGAGGCCGACGATGGCGACCCGACCGGCGATGGGGTTACGTTGGTTGGGCATGCAGGCCCGATCAGACCTCGATCTTGTACAGCTTGGCCGCGTTGTCCTGCATGATCTTTCGGATCACATCGGGCGGCAGATCCTTGAGCTTCTCCTCCGAGCGCTCCACCGGTGACGGGTAGAGGCTCGTGGGGTGCGGGAAGTCGGTCTCCCACAACACATTGTCCGCGCCAATCCGGTCCAACAGCGCCAGTGGCCCGGCATCCTCGAACCAGAAAGTGCCGTAGACACCCTTCTGGAACATCTCCTTGGCTGGCGGCAGCTCCGGCGGCAGACCGCCCGGGAACTCCTCGCGGTACTCGTAGTCGATCCGCTCCAGGACGTAGGGAATCCAGCCGATGCCGCTTTCGACGCTGACCCAATTCAGCTTCGGGTAGCGGATGAGGACATCGGAGGCGCAGAGGTTGGAGATGAACCGCGAGTTCGACAACTCGGTCTGGATGGAGCGAACCGGCTTGCCAGCGCGTTCCGGCAGCGACGGCCACGCCGCACCACCCTGTTCACCCTTCCAGTTCCGGGCACCGATGTGGATGTTGATCGGCAACTCAAGCTCGGACAGCACCTCGTACAGCGGGTACCAGTGCGAGGTACCCAGATCCGGCAGGCCGCCCAAATGCGGCTCACCGGCCATCAGCACACCGGTCAGACCGATGTCCTTGGCGCGCCTGGCTTCGGCGATGGCCTGATCGATGTCCCAGAACGGCAGCATCGCCTGCGGCAGTAGCCGCTCGGAACCCTCGGCCTGCCACTCGCGCATCGCGTCGTTGTAGATCTGGCAGATGATGAGGGACAGGTCACGCGGCAGGCCCTGGACCATCGCCGGGGCGGCGAAGCCCATGATGTTCGGATAAACGATCTGGGCATAGATACCCATCTCGTCGAGCAGCTCGACGCGTGGCTTGGCCTCGACCGCGGCGCGGTGGATCTCGTCCTTGCTGCCTCCGATCTGGCTCGTCTCGCGGTCGTACTCCTCCATGTTGGCGCCGTAGTAGGGGATCTTCTCCCCGGCCTTGTTCACGAAGGCGATGCTGTTGTTCTTACTGAGCTTCTGATGCCCGTTCACAAACCAGTAGCTGATGCCATCCTCATCAAGATGGCACTGCGGCACCAGATCCTTGTACTTCTCCGGCGTGCGGGAGGTCCACAGATCCTCCACTTCGGTGATGTGCGAATCTGCGTCGATCAGTTTCAGGCCGGCGAACGGCCCGCTCTCGCGTGGCTTGTAGGTCATCGATGTGCCCTTTCGCTTCTCATCAGCGGAGATCTCGCAAGTCCACGGCTGCACCTCTACTGGAGTAACGTGCCACGCCGTTCCTGGCTTGTCAACGACCACGTTTACACACGTGACACACCCTTGTCAACATGTGCGTTGACAGCCCTCTGACCCCGACGTACATTTGGCGTATGACTTCAGAATCCGTGGTCGACACGCGCAGCACCGACATACCCGGTGACTTGTTCCGGGCCGTGATGGGTTCGGTGTGCACGCCGGTCTCGGTGGTGACCGCATTCGACAGCGCACGTCCGCACGGCACCACCGTCAGTGCCTTCTGTTCGTTGTCCCTCAATCCGCCGCTCGTGCTGGTTGCACTCGACGAGGGGTCGGCACTGTTACAGGTGCTGCGCACCAGTGCCCGGTTCGGCCTGAACGTCCTCAGTCAGGGGCAGGGTGGGGTCGCCGGCCAGTTCGCCACCAAAGGTGACGACAAGTTCGGCGACGTTGCCTGGGAGGCACGCTCCGAGGTGCCCCACATCATCGACTCCGCATGCTGGTTCGCCTGTGATGTCGAACAACTGGTGCCCGGCGGCGACCACACCATCGTGATCGGCAGGGTGGTCGAGACCGACCACGTCGATCTACCCCCGCTTACCTACCACCGGCGTGGCTTCGGCACGCATGCCACGCTCAATCAGCAGACCGCATGATCGTGTCGCGAACTCCGCCCGGGACCGACGGCGGGTCTGGTTTGCTGCACTAATGGGCACGACATCTCAACCGGTGACCCGCGCGCTGGCGGACTTCGTCCACGGCGCACCCGGCACGGCCGTCTCGAGTCGCGCCACCGATGTGGTCAAACAGGCGATGCTCGACCTGTGTGGCGTGACCGTGGCCGCCTCCGACGAGGATTCCAGCCGCATCGCCCTGACCTATGCGCAGGCCCAGGGCGCAGCTGGTTCGTCGGCGGTGCTCGGCGCGCGCACCCGGCTCGCGCCGACGCTGGCCGCGCTCGTCAACGGCACAGCCGGCCACGCGCTGGACTTCGACGACATCGGGCTCGGGGCGGGACACATCAGTGTCGCCATCGTCCCGGCCGTCCTGGCGGTGTCCGAACTGGTCGGCGCGGACGGTCCGGCATTCATCGACGCCCTCGTAATCGGATACGAAGTGGCGCACCGGCTGACCACGATGTACACCGACACCCGGCTCGGCCCGTACGCGGCCGGTTATCACAAACCGTCCGTCTACTCGGTCTTCGGCGCGACCAGCGGCGCCGCCCGGTTGCTCGGGCTCACCGCGGACCAGACCGCTTACGCGTTCGGTATCGCCGCCTCGCAGTCCGGCGGGCTGCGCGCCAACTTCGGCACGATGACCAAACCCCTGCATGCCGGGCTGTCCAACCGTTCCGGTGTCGAAGCGGCACTGCTGGCCCAAGCCGGATTCACCGCCAGCGCGGAGATCCTGGAGCAGCGATTCGGTTGGCATGACGTCATTTGCCGGGGCGAGGGTGATCTCGACATCGTCCTCTCTGGGCTCGGTGCGCCGTACGCGGTCGAAGAGGGCCTGATCTTCAAGCAGTATCCATGCTGTGGGGCAAACCATTACGCCATCGACGCCACGATCGCCCTCATGCGCGAGTCCGGCCTGCAGGCATCCGATGTCGCCCACATCGACGTTTGGATCGAGCGGCGGAATCTGAACGAGGTACTGGTCTACCCCTGGCCGCGAACCGGACTTGAAGGCAAGTTCTCGCTGGCCTACAACGTGGCGGCCGCGTTCGCCGACGGCGCGATCACCGTGGATACGTTCACCGAACCTGCGCTGCAACGTCTTTCGGCGATCAAGGACAAGGTGTCGGTGCACGCCGCCGACGAACTGCCGCAGAACGGCGCACGGGTCGAGATCACGAGTACCGACGGCCGCGTGTTCGGACGCGAACAGCTGATCCTGCGCGGCAGCTTGGCGGAGCCGATGACATGGCCCGAGCTGGAGTCCAAGTTCCGCGCGAACGTCCGCGGCCGTCTCGACCCGAGCGCGATCGATGACGCCGTCGAGGCGATCGCCGCCCTGGACAAGCAGAGCAGCATCACCGCGGTGACCGAGCCGCTACTGGGATGAGGTGCTCGACACCTCATCGCGCGTCTGGTCGATATCTCTCTTCATCTGTGCGACAAGGGCGTCCACGCCGTCGAATCGCTCCATCCCCCGCAGCCTCCTGGCGAATTCCACCCCAATGCGGCGGCCGTACAGATCGGTATCCAGATCGAGTACATGGGCCTCGACGCGACGCTGCTGACCATTGAACGTGGGGTTCGTGCCAACCGAGATGGCCGCCGGACCGAGGGCATGCTGGGAGTCCGTCTGCCCCCACGCATCCAGGAAGACCGCTCGTCCCGCATACACACCGTCCGCCGGGACCGCCGCAAACCGGTCGAAGCTGACATTGGCCGTGGGGATACCCAGTTGGCGGCCTCGGTGGTCTCCGTGCTCGACGACACCGTCGAGGCGGTGTGGGCGTCCCAGTGCCGACCGCGCCAGCGTCGCGTCACCCGCCTCTACGCACGATCTGATGTAGGTCGCGCTGATCACCGTCTGCCCGTCGCGGACCAAGTCCACCACCGCGGTACCGAATCCGAAGCGCTCGGCCAACTGCGCGAGGTGTTCCGCCGAGCCCACCGCGCCGTGTCCGAAATGAAAGTTCGAGCCGACCACGGCCTCGGCGACGTGCATCTGCTCGACCAGAATCTGCCTGACGAACTCGACGGGTTCGAGGCGCGCCACGGTCCCGTCGAACGGGACGACGCGGACGTGGTCGATGCCGAGTTCGGCGGCCAGTTCGGCGCGCCGGCCGATCGTCGTCAGGACGGCGGGGTGCGATCCGGGCCGAATCAGTTCGGCCGGGTGGGGATCGAAGGTCAGCAGGACACTCGGCAAGCCAAGGGCTCTCGCCCTGGCCACCGCGCGCCGAATCAACTCCACATGGCCGCGGTGCACACCGTCGAACGTGCCGACAGCCACGACGCAGCGGCCCAGCTGAGTGAGGTCGCCACGCAGGTCCGGCGGAAGCTCCGACGTCGGCCGGGCCCGCCGCGGTCGCGCAGGCACATCACGCCAGTCGACGTCACGCACCGTGGCCCCTGCCACCGCGCGCTGGCCGTAGCTCTCGCCCGGCACACTCTCACCGTTGGCTGCCGCCGCGACTATCTGCAACCGCTCGGAGATCGCCGTACCGGAGAGCTGTCGGGCCAGCCGGCGAGTACGCGCGATGGCCTCGTAGTCGCCGAGCAACAGTTCCGAGACCCGCGCCTCGACGAGGCCGTCCAGGTCGTCGCGTTCGACCACGGCGGTGACGAGCTGCATCCGCTCGGCCTCGACGGCATCGAAACGGCGTCCGGTGAGCAACACGTCGAGCGCGGCCGTCTGGCCCATCCGGGTCAGACAGGACGCGGCCGCGGGGCCCGCGACGAGTCCGAAGCGGACTTCGGGAAGACCGAAGACGGCATCGGTGACCGCAATGCTGATATCGGCCGCGGCAACGATGGCCAGACCGGCCCCGAACGCAGCCCCGTTGACACGGCACACCACCGGAACCGGGGACTGCTCGATCCGGACCAGGATCGAGGACAGCAACGAAGTCGTCCGCTCGATGGTGGATGGGTCGTTCAATTCCGAGCGGTCAGCTCCCGACGAGAAGGTGACACCACCGCCGGTGAACACGATGACCCTGACCGACGGATCCTGCGCCAGCGCGGTCAGGACGCGGTCGATGTCGGCGAGCATGCTGGTACTCAACGCGTTTCGAGTCGGGGCGTCGTCCACTGTGTAGGTGACGACGCCCCGCTCGTCCCGCGTGAGCGCGGACTCCGTTGGCCGGCTCATCGGTATGTGCCCGGGTCAGACCCAGGTGCCCTCGTCGTCCTTCTGCGAGAACCTCGGGAAGATCTTCTCGGCGAATGCCTGCAGCATCTCCTCGTTCTCCTCGGGATCCAGGTGCCCCTGCCCGAACTGCAGCCACATCTCGGTGAACCCGAGTCGCTTCTGCGCGTCCTCGATCTGCCGCGACACCTCGTCCACGTCGCCGATGAGGCAGTTGGCATAGCCCTGCCCGAACGGCAGGAAGAAGGTGTTCCAGTACCAGTCGTGCTCGTCCTTGATCGCCTGCAAGCGGGCCGGGTCGCTGCCCAGCATCAGCACACCACCCCACGCGGCGGCATCCTCGCGCTTGACGTCGCGACCGGCCTCTTCCGCGGTCTTGAGGTAGCGACCCCACAACGCCTCGCAGAACTCCATCTGGTTGGCCATGACGATCGGCTTGCCGCCTTCGCGGGCCCACATGTCGATGGTGCGCATGCTGTGGGCGAACGCGCCGTACAACGGCGGGTGCGGATCCTGGTAGCAACGCGGGGCGATGCCGATCTCGTGCACCATGCCGTCCTCGCCCATACCTGCGCCGTACTTCTCGTAGGCGGGGTGCCCGGTCAAGCCGGTCTTCGGCGGGAACTGCCAGTACTTGCCCTCGTAGCTGAATGTCGAGTTGAGCCAGGCGGTTTTGACGATCTTCAGTGACTCCTCGAAGATCTCCCGGTTCATGTTGTCGACCTCGTCACGCCCCTTGGCGAGGTCGGGCGTCGTGGCGTTGACACCGGGGACGGCCGCGTAGGACCCCACCCAACGGCTCTGGTAGCCGCGGGTGAAGCCGACGTTCAGCCGGCCCTTGAGCATGTGGTCGAGGGTGGCGATCTCCTCGGCCGCGCGCACCGGATTGTGGGTGGGCAGAACGTATCCCAGGGTGGAGACCCGCATCCGTTTGGAGTGCAGCCCGACGAACAGGCTGAACATCCCGGGATGGTTCGTGATCTCGAACCCTTCGATCTGGAGATGGTGCTCGTTGTGCCCGTAGCTGGCATAACCCAGCTCGTCGGCAAGCTGTATGTAGCCCCGGATCTCCTCCAGATAGCGCTGATACAGCTCCTTGTTCTGCCCGGCCTTTCCCTGCTCGATCTCGTGACGCCGGCCGATCATGCCGGGCTGAATCAAGTGGAACTTCATCGTTAGACCTCCATCAAGCGACGGCACTGCTGCCCCTTTTCCGCAGCATGCCGGAGCCATTCAACTTTGTCAACTCCCGTGTTGACTGCGTTCCACGCCAGTGTTGACCGAAGTTTTCAACTGTTCAACACAAGCGTTGACATGCGGGCTGGGCGCTCCGTAGCCTGGATTCGTGTTCGACCTACCAGCCGATGTCGTCGATGCGTGGATCAATCCCAACCTCGGACCGCTGTCCGACGGCAACGACGTGTCCTACCTCTTCGCCGGCCTGCGGGAGCGCATCGAGCGCGGCACCACACTTGAGCAGCTCATCGACGAGATGGACGCAGCGGGTGTCACACGGGCCGTGCTGTGCTCCGGCTATTCAGGTGCAGGCGATCGGGAATGGGCGGTCGCCGCGCGGGACAAGCATCCAGACAGGTTCCGGCTCTCCCACGTCGTGGACCCCCGCGAAGGCATGGCCGCGGTCCGGCTCGTCGAAGAGCTGGTCGAATCCGAGGACTACCGGCTGATCCGCATGCTCGGGTTGCAGACCCGGCTGTACTACAACGATCCCGCGTACTACCCCGTGTATGCCAAATGCGCCGAACTCGGTGTCCCCGTGGGACTCAACGTCGGGTTCCCCGGGCCCCAGGTGCCCAGCAAGTACCAGGATCCGCTGCCTGTCGACGATGTCGCGTGCTTCTTTCCCGAGCTGACGATCGTCTTGCAGCACGGCGGCGAACCCTGGGTGGACACCTGCGTCAAACTCATGGTGAAGTGGCCCGGAATCCACTACATGACATCGGCGATCGCCCCCAAGCACATTCCCCGGGCCATCATCGACTATGCCAACACCCGCGGCGCCGATCGGGTGATGTTCGCCAGCGACTATCCGCTGCTGACCCACGAGCGGTGCATGCAGGAGGTCCGCCAACTGCCTTTCCGCGATGCGGACCGCTTCGCCAAGTTCGTCGCAAGCAATGCCGAGCGGCTGTTCTTCAAGGCCTGACCCGCCACCTGTAAAGGCGCTCCAACGCGCGCTCCGGTGGTAGCGTGACCATGCATCAACGCTGGCGTGGACTGGCGTGACGTTCTCACGGGAGGTAGTCGGGTAATGGCGAAGAGCGGTATCGATGCCCGCAGGCGCGCTGCTCTCGAGGACGGCGGCGCGGCCTACATGGCCAGGCGCGAGGAGATCGTTCAGGCGGCCGCACACGTCTTCCGTGACCGTGGATTCGCCGCCGCCACGCTTCGCGATGTGGCGGCGGCGCTCAACACCGACCGCGCATCCCTCTACTACTACGTGGGAAGCAAAGAGGAACTGCTGCAGGAGATCGTGCGCCAGGCCCTCGGACGCGACATCGAAACCGCCGAAGCCGTGAAGCGCAGCCGGGCATCGTCGAAGGACAAGATCGCTGCGCTGATCGAGGCGATGGTCAACTCCTACGCGGCCAACTATCCGCACATGAGCGTTTACATCGAGGATCTTGGCCGGATCTCCCGCCAGGACAGCGAATGGTCGATCGATGTCATCGCGCGCACCCGAGCCTACGAGGCGCTGGTGAACTCCATCCTGACCAAGGGGCAGCGCGACGGCACCCTGCGCAAGGATCTCCCGGTCGAGCTGGCGGCCCTGGGCCTGTTCGGCATGATCAACTGGATGCACCGGTGGTATCGGCCCAACATCAAGTGGAGCCCGGAGGAAGTGGCGAAGTCCTTCACCGAGATCTTCCTCAACGGTTACGAGAACAAGTAGTCGAACCGGCCCAGCGCGGCGAGGGGCAGCGGGTACTGTCAACGTAGTTGTTGATTGAGGATCCGTGGAGGCAGGCCGTGTTCACATTCGATGCCGGGCGCATCACGACGACACCCGTGGCACTCGCCGAAGTTGCATCGGAGCACCCGGACCGCCCGTTCATCCTGGCGGATGACGGCGCCCTGAGCTATCGCGAGGCAGCCCAGCTGAGCGCGGATGTCGCCGCCGGCCTGACCGCTCTCGGGCTCGCTCCCGGCGAACGCATCGGAATCCTGCTGCCCAATGGCTTGCGTTGGTCCGCAGCGCTGCTCGGCGCGCATGCGGCCGGACTGTGCGTCGTGCCGCTGAACACCTGGTATCGCCGCGACGAGCTGGCCGGTGTCGCCAGGCGGGCGCAGTTGCGCACCATCGTGACGCAGTCCGAGATCTTCGGACTCCCGACATCGGCCCTGGTCGACGATCTCGGCGTCGATGATTACCTGGGGCCGGTGTGGTGGCCTGCCGAGGAACGGCTGCCCTCGGCACTGTCGCGGACGAATGGCCCGGTCGACGCAATTGCGGCCCTGCTCGCCTCACCGGCGCAGCCCGACAGCGATGCGCTGGTGCTGTTCACCAGCGGCAGCTCGGCCGCCCCCAAAGCGGTCCGGCTGACCCAGCGTGGCCTGACCGGCAACGCGCACGCCATCGGCAAGCGTCAGGGCGTGCGGGCCGGCGACAGGTTCTGGTTCGCCTCACCGCTGTTCTTCGTCTTCGGGTGCGCCAACGCACTGCCCAACGCGCTGACGCACGGGGCCACACTCTGCGTGCAAGAGCGTTTCGAGCCGTCATCGGCACTGGAATTCATTGAACGACACCGCTGTACGGTCTACTACGGCGTCGCACCGGTCACCAGGGCCCTGGCGGCATGCGCCGATCTCGCGCGCCGTGACATCTCGTCGCTGCGCACCGGTACCGCCAATGCGACCCCGGAGGACCTGCGCATCGCCATCGAGGTGCTTGGCGTGACGGAGGTCTGCAACGCATACGGGATGACCGAAGGGTACGGCCACACCGCGATGACAGCGCACACCGATCCGAGGGAGGTGCGGATGAGCGCGCAGGGCACCGTGCTGCCCACGCAGGAGCTTCGGATCACCGATGCCGGTGCACCGGTCCCGGCCGGGGTCCCCGGCGACATCCAGATCCGCGGCACGGTTACCCCCGGCTACCTGGACGGTCCGGATGACGTCTTCGCCGCCGACGGCTGGTTCCCCACCGGCGACATCGGGGTGATCGACACCGACGGCCGCCTGCACTATGTCGGACGCAAGGACGAGATGATGAAGGTCAGAGGTATCAACATCTCACCCCTTGAGGTGGAATCACTACTCGTACAACATGACCTGGTTGACGAGGCCTACGTGTTCGGCCTGCCGACGGGCGACGGGGACCAGCGGGTCGGCTGCGTCCTGGTCTCCACGACCGCCCCGCACCAGAACGAGCAACTGGCCGAGGACGTCTCGGTGTGGATGCGCGAGCGCGCGGCCGCGTACAAGGTCCCCTCGAGCATCAGGGTTGTCACGGCACGGGACCTTCCCCTGACACCCACCGGCAAGGTGAGCAAGCGGCTGCTCAAGGAGCAGACGCAGGCCCTGCTGCAGGAGGCCTGAGAACGAGACAATCCCTTCTCCCCAATTGATCATGGGGAGAAGGGATTCCGGTCAGATCAGCTGAACGCTGGCAGAACCTCGCTACCGAACAGTCGCAGCGAGTCCATGGTGTGCTCGTGCGGCATGTCCTTGTACTGCACGAACAGCAGCAGACGATCGACACCGATGGCCTCGTACTGCTTGGCCAGCTCGATGCAGCGTTGGGGGTCTCCGACCAGGATCATGTTCCTGGAGTCCAGGTAGTCATAGTCGAACTTGTCGTAGTCGACACCGACGAAGCGGTTGTAGTAATCGTAGGAGCTGCCCTCCTTGAGATTGGGGATCAGCGAGGTGAGCAGATCGATCTGATCGTGCTGGTAGCGCATCACGCCGGCCTCTGCCCGCTCACGCGCCAGTTCCGGTGTGGCCGCGCAGTGTGCCATCGTGAACACCGCCGTCTGGTCGTTCACGAACTGACCGATCGGCGTCGCGGTCTTGATCCGCTCCCGATACTTCGCGATACGGGAGGCGACCTCCTCGAACGCCAGCGCGAGCGTGAAGGACAGCAGGCCAAGGCCGAGTTCACCTGCCACCTCGTGTGATTCGGGACTGGTGCACGACATCCACAGCGGCGGATGCGGTGACTGCAGCGGCTTGGGCACCATCGGGCGCGCCACCTGGTTGAAGTACTTGCCCTGGTGCTCCACCACGGGGTTCGTCCACGCCTTCAGGATCAGCTCCAGCGATTCGCGCCACATGTCCCGGGTTTCGGCCGGGTCGATACCGAAGCCACCGAGTTCGGCGGCGGTGGCAGAACGCCCACTGCCGAACTCGAGCCGCCCCTGTGACAGCAGATCCAGCGTCGCGGCCTGCTCGGCCGCCCGGATCGGGTGGTTGTACGGGTACGGCAGGAGCCGGACACCGTGGCCTATCCGGATTTTCGACGTCTGCGCCGCGATCCAGGACAGCAGCACCTCCGGTGCCGATGCGTGCGAGAAGGACTCCAGGAAGTGGTGCTCGACCGACCACACCGAGGTGAAGCCGACCTCCTCCGCCAGCCGGATCTGCTCCATCATCTGCAGAAAGTGGCGGGACTCGTCGGCCCGAGAGACGCCAGCCGGCATCTGCCATTCGTAAAGCAGTCCGAATTCCACGTTGATCTCCATGCGTCGCTAGTGGGTAAGCCAGGCCGGGCGCTGCCCGGGCAGATCTAAGACTGCCCGGCTTTCCGGACGCTGTCAACTCTCGCGTTGATAGAGTCAACGTTCATGTTCACATTATCAACACACGCGTTTACACCAGCACCAGCCGCAGCGCGCCCATGGTCCGACTCGGATCTGCCGGACGCCGTCTTCGGATGGGCCGCATGACCGCCTGCGATCTCGGGCTGCTGATCCTGCGTCTGGTACTCGGCGCCACGATGGCGGCGCACGGTTACAACAAGTTCTTCGGCGGAGGTCGAATACCCGGCACCGCGGGGTGGTTCGACGGCATCGGGATGAAACCCGGCATGTTCCACGCCCGGGTCGCCGCCAGCACTGAGCTGATGGCCGGGGTGGGATTGGCGCTGGGCGTGCTGACGCCGATCCCGGCGGCAGGATTCGTCGCACTGATGCTCGTCGCCGCATGGACCGTGCACCGGCACAACGGGTTCTTCATCGTCAAGGACGGTTGGGAGTACAACCTCGTGCTGGCACTCGGGGCCGTCACCGTGGCGGCGACGGGCGCCGGCCGAATCAGCCTGGACTACGCGCTGTTCCGCCACACCGGCCTCTACGACCTGCTCAACGGATGGTGGGGCCTGTCGATCGCCGTGGCACTGGGCCTGGCGGGCGGCATCGGACAGCTGGTGGTCTTCTACCGGCCACCGGCGCGGCCCTGACGGCGCCCTCGGCTTAGTCGGCTGATCCCATCCGCGACTATTGCGGCGCCGTCACGGGTTCGACGTCCTGCTCGCGCGGAACAGCCGAATCTCGCCGCGAATGCCCTTCAGGTGCACCGCCTTCTCGAACGACCAACTGATGCTTCCTGCCCCGCCGAGCGCCGCCCGGGTCGATTCGGTCATCAGAGCAGCGCCGGCGGGAGCGGTACTGGTCACTCGACTGGCCAGGTTGACCGGGCTCCCGTACCAGTCGCCGGCCCGGTTGACGGCCTGCCCGGATGCGATCCCGACGCGCAGCGGCGGGAGTTGGTCGGAGCTCGCGGCCGCGAGGAGCTCCAGCACGGCGAGTGTCAGCTTCTCGGCATCGGTGCTGACGAGCATCACCGCATCACCGATGGTCTTCACGAACTGGACGTGCTCGGTCACCACACTGCGGGTGAGGGCGGCCAGCCTGCTGGCGACCCGGACCAGGTCCTGCGGTGGTACCGCCTCGCCCAGTCGCGTGAATCCAAGCACGTCGGCGAAGGCCACCGAAACGGGACGTGCCCCGGGAAGTCGACCGGTCGCGCGTTCGGCCGCGTTGACCGCTTCCGTCGCAAACGAGTGCCGCAATGTCAAGCGCGCCAATCGATTGATCATCGGATCGAGCAACGGTTCGACCTCGAGCGCGAGTTGCTCCAATGCGACGGCGAGTTCGAGTTCGGTGGCACCCGGCGTGATCAGTGCCTTGAGGGCCGCTTGCCTCATCGTTACTGCGAACCGCGTTAGTCCATCCACCAATAGACGGACCAGCAGTGCTACTTCTTCGGCATCGAATCCGAACGCCACCAACGATGCTGCCGGAACAATCGCTTCGGCGTCGGATCGGGAATGCTGAGCGGCATCGGGATCGTCGGCGCGCGCCAGTCCCGCGGCGAGATGCAGCCGTTGCACCAGTTCCAGCGGTAAACCGCTCGACTCGGCCACCTCACGAGCCGACGTGGTGGTCCCGTCATCGCCGATGATGCGGTTTGCAGCGAGCAACATCGGACTCAACGCATTGCCGATCTGGTCCCGCCGAAAGTCCCGATCAATCAGCCAGTCCACCAGCTCTTTACGCTCCTGACGTGCGCGACCCAGGAGGGCGGCCGGCAGACCGGTCGGGGCTGCGCCGTCGAATTCGCTGGCCATGCTGCCAAACTCACCGGTGCAGGCTTCGGTGCTGCTCGAACTGGCCTACGCCCAGAAATACGTTGAACGACAAGGGAACTCGCGCCAACTCGCTTTCCATTCGGACAAGACCGTCATCGAGGTACCGAGAATGCACTCCTCGAGATGGATCGATCACGCTTTGCAGTCTACGCCAGCGTTGACGGCCGACTCCACCGTTCGAACAAACCCTTGAGCTGTCGTCCGTCTACGTTTATGTTGATCACGTACATCCCGGGCAATGACTGCCTACGCCGACCTGTCAGACGGAGGGACAGTTGAGCGACCACGAAGTCAAGATGATCATCTTGTCGACCGACGATCTCGAGGAATCCATCCGGTTCTACAGCGAGACACTGGGTATGGCGCTGAAGTTCCGAGACGGCGCCCACTTCGCCGCCCTCAACGGTGGACCTGTCACGCTCGCGTTGGCGACCGCTATCGATCACCCCATTCCGGGTCAGGTCGTGGTGGGCATCAAGACCACTGATGTGGATGCCGCAGCCAAGGCGATCGAGGCCAACGGGGGCGCCCTCGTGCGCGGGCCCTACGATGACGCGCACGAGCGCCGCGCGGTGGTCTACGACAACAAGGGCAACGGAGTGGTGTTCTACAGCCCGCTGAGCCAATAGGACTCAACGCGGCTGCTAGGCGTACGCGTTCGGGTCGGCGAGATCGAGCACGCCGTGTCAAGTGCGTAGCGGCGTGCTACGCGTCATTTTGCTGACGTGACACGCGCCTGCAGCTCGCGGCGCGCGATCTTTCCGGTGCTGCCGCGGGGCAGCTCGTCGAGAATCACGACCTCACGTGGCACTTTGTAATTCGCCAGGTTCTCGCGCACGTGCGCCTTGAGGATGTCGGGCGTGGCGGTCCCGTTGTCGGCAAGCACCACGAACGCCGCCAGCCGCTGACCGTACTGCGGGTCGTCGACGCCGATTACCGACGTCTCCATCACGTCGGGGTGGGCGGCCAGAACCTTTTCCACTTCGATCGGGTAGACGTTCTCTCCGCCGGACACGATCATTTCGTCGTTGCGTCCCACGACGAACAGCCGGCCCGCGCTGTCGAGGTAGCCCACGTCCCCGGACGCCATGTAGCCGTGGTGGAACTCCTTGGTGCCTCCCGAGGTGTAGCCGTCGAACTGACTGCGGTTACGGACATAGATGTCACCGACGTGACCGCGGCGCACCTCCCGATGCTGGTCGTCGAGGATCACGATTTCGGTACCCGGCGCGGGTGTGCCGGCGGTGTCGGGCGCGGCGCGCAAATCCGCGGGCGTGGCCGTGGTGATCATGCCGGCCTCGGTGGCGTTGTAGTTGTTGTAGATGACATCACCGAATCGGTCCATAAACGCGGTCACCACGTCGGGCCGCATCCGAGATCCCGACGCCGACGCGAACCGCAGCGAGCGCCCGCTGTAGCGGTTCAGATCTTCCCCGGGCAGTTCCATGATGCGGTCGAACATCACCGGGACGAGCGATAAGCCGGCCGCGCGGTGGCCGTCGACGAGTTGGAGTGTCGCTTGCGGATCGAACTTGCGCCGGGTCACCACCGTGCACGACATCATCGCCGCGAGCACCAGCTGACCGAACCCCCAGGCGTGAAACATCGGCGCCATCACCACGATGGTCTCCTCGGCCCGCCACGGCGTCCGATCCAGGACCGACTTCAGAACATGAGGCCCACCTCCGGAATGCCGGGCGCCCTTGGGGGTACCGGTGGTGCCGGAGGTGAGCAGGATCAACTCGGATGCGCGCTGCGCGGGTGCGGGGCGCTGGTCAATGTGTGCGTCGATCATCGTGTCGATGGTCACCTCGTGAACAGCCGGGTCGTCGGTCCAGGCGATGATCCGCCTGGCGGTGGGCTGGTCCGACAGCGCGCGGTCGACCGTGGTGGTGAATTCCTCGTCGTAGACGACGGCGTCGACGTTTTCGCGGTTCACCACCTCGGCCAGCGCCGGCGCGGCGAACGCGGTGTTCAGTAGCAGGACGTCGGCGCCTACCCGGTGGGCGGCGACCACCGCCTCAACGAGACCGCGGTGGTTTCGGCACATGATGCCGATCGTCCTAGGCGCCGAACCAGGCAGTGCTTGCAGGGCGGCGGCGAACGCGTTGGATCTGTCGTCGAGTTGTTTGTAGGTGAGCGTGCCGATGTCGTCGACCAGTCCTGCACGGTCGGGGCAACGTTGGGCCGACATCGCGAATCCGGTGACGACCGATCTGCCTTCGCGGCGGACGGCGCCGGCCATTCGCAGGTACTTGTCTGGGCGGAGCGGCGCCAGCAGTCCCGCCTGAGTCATCGTGGTCAGCACTCCGCGAATATCGTTGAGGCGAGGCAAGCGGCTGCGTTGCGTCGTCATTGTCAGCCAAGAACCGGAAGCCGGCGCTGGGCGGCGAGTTCGTCGAGAGCGTTCTGCATAACGCCGCGGATATGCGCGTCGACGGCCGCGATGTCGGGATCCTCGCCGAACTGTGCGGCGATATCGATCGGCGCAAGGACGCGGGTCACGAGCTTGGTGGGCAGCGGCACGTTGACCGGGAGCACAGTCATCCCGAACGGGATGCCGAAAGAGACCGGCAGCAGCCCTACCCGAAGCAGCCGTTTGAGCCCGAGCTGCTTCGCCAGCCAGGTGCCGCGACTGAGATAGAGCTGGTTTTCCTGTCCTCCGATGGACACCACTGGGACGATCGGAACACCGGCCTCGACAGCCGCTTTGACATAACCTGTGCGGCCGTCGAAATCGATGACGTTTTGTACCGCAGTGGGCCGGTAGACGTCGTAGTCACCGCCGGGGAAGACGATGACCAGGCCCCCCGAGCGCAGTGCCTTGGCGGCGTTGCTCCGACTGGCGCGGATGAAGCCCATTCTGTGGAGGGTGTCGGCCTGCGGGCCGCGGAACAGAAGGTCGTGGCTCAGCGTGTAGAGCGGTCTGGCATAACCGAATTCCTCATAGAAGTGCGCGGCGAAGACCGGCACGTCCATCGGTAGGTAGCCACCAGAGTGATTGGACACCAGCAGCGCGCCGCCCGGCGGCAGTAGGTCCAAACTCCGCACCTCCGAACGGAACCACGTTCGGGAGAACGGTCGGGCAACGGCCATGAGGCGCCTTACGAATTCCGCGTCGAACGTGGCGAATTCGTCGTCGTCGTCGGTTTCCGTCTGGCCCACGCTGTCCCCCTCGGGATTCATTGGTCAACGGTGGCGACGCCGCGGATGCACTGGCCCGCATGCGTGTTCGCTACAGGGCCAACCGTCTCGGTATTAACCATGGCACTACCCTGGGCCTACTGTCAACTCTCGCGTTGACAGCCCGCGTGTGGTCTGGCAGACCGGTTTACGTCGCCATACTCGGCACCGCCATCGTTTCCGCCGTGGCTGCACCGGAAAGCGAATTTGGCTAGTCAACACTACCGTTGACAACCGCGGTGCGCGGCGCGTAGCCTTCCCAACGCGGACCGTATTTCTACCGTGCCGACACCGCCTGATTCAGGGGAGTTGTTTGTGTTGTTCATAGGATTCTTGACGATCGATCGCAACGACCGCCGTGGGCCGGAGATCGCCGAGAAGGCACGGAAGTGGTGGAATGACGGCGAGCGACCAAGCGGACTGAGAATTGTGGCGTCCTACGGCGCGGTAGGAACGAACACGCCTGATGTGCTGGTGTTCGAAGCGGACGACAACCTGGACATCCAGAAGATGGTGAATTTCTGGGCGCCAGTCGCAATAGACGTGCACCCCGCCATTGACCTTCTCGACTTTTGGCGCACGCAGGGCATGGACATCCCTGCACAGGGGCACTGACCCGAAGTCACCCTTAGAAGGTGGGCGGCCGTTGAAGCGACTCAATGGTTGGGATGCCATGCTGTTGTACAGCGAGACACCCAACGTGCACAATCACACGCTGAAGATCGCCATTGTCGACACCGCCGATGTAGGTGGTGACTACAGCTTCGAAATGTTCCGCAGCACGCTGGCGGGTCGTCTGCACTTGCTCGAGCCGATGCGGTTCGGCTTGGTCGATGTACCTTTGCGGCTGCATCATCCGATGTGGCTGGAGCGCAACGACATTGACTTGGACTACCATCTGCGCCGGGTGACTGTCGGCAGCCCGGGCGGTCGACGGGAACTCGATGAGCTGATCGGCAAGGTCGCGAGCACACCCCTGGACCGGACACAGCCGTTGTGGCAGGTTTACTTTGCCGAAGGGATGGCCGACGACCGCGTCGCCGTGATCGGCAAGATGCACCACGCGCTTGCCGACGGGGTCGCCTCTGCGAACCTGTTGGCGCGCGCGATGGACCGTGACGGTCCGGTGATGAAGGGGGATGAGTTTCCGGCGTGTGGTGCCGCGCCGACCACGGCGCAACTGCTGCGCGCGGCGGGGCGTGATCACGTTCAACTGCTTCGCATGCTGCCCCAAGTGGTCAGCGACTCCGCGATGGGTCTCGCTCGCGTGCGTCGCAGGTCGCTGCAGCGCGGTCGGGATCCGCGGCTGGCGCGCATCTTCAACCCGCCGCCGACGTTTATCAATCATGTGGTGTCACCCGCCCGCCGGTTCGGCAGCGCGACCTTGTCCCTCGCTGAATTCAAGGAAACAAGCAAGCATCTCGGCGTCACCATCAACGACCTTGTCCTCGCAACGGCGGCCGGCGCGTTGCGAAAACTGCTGCTGCAGTATGACGGCAGAGCCGCCGCTCCGATCCTCGCGTCGGTGCCGGTAAGTACCGACAATTCGTCCGAGCGGATCTCTGGTAATGCGATGAGCCTCATGGTGGTGTCCCTGCCTGTGCACGTCGCGGATCCGCTAGCGTGGGTGCGGCTGACCACCGTTGCCACCGCGGTCGCCAAGGAGAACGAGCAGCTCTTGGGCCGCCAACTGATCAACCGGTGGATGGCCTACATGCCTCCTGTGCTGGCGCCGGCGGCGTTTGGCTGGTTATCCCAACGCGACGCGCAAAACAAGCTCTTCAATGTCCCGGTCTCCAATGTGCCGGGTCCGCGCGACCGTGGCCGCCTCGCCGGTGCGACGTTGACGGAGTTCTACTCCGTGGGGCCACTGTCACCGGGGTGCGGGATGAACATCACAGTGTGGAGCTACGTCGACCAGCTCAACATCTCAATCCTCTGCGACGATCTGACAACGACCGACCCGCATGTAGCGACCGACGCCGTGATCGAGGCTTTCTCCCAGATACGCTCCGCGGCAGGTTATCCCGCTAATGTGACTGAGGTGCCGACCGCCATGGCTCGTGCGGCGGCGATCCGGTAGGCACACACCGGTTAGCGGAAAAGGTGTGTGCTACGCGTGATTTGCCGACACGGGACCTTATCCAATGCGTGACAAGGCCGTTGGACTCAACGCGCGGCTACTGTGCGACCGGTGACGTGGTTGATCCAGAGCGGTTCCGTACGTTTCGGTGCCGTCGACAACGGGTTTACGCATGCCGTGCTCAGAACCCGAATGACATCGGGCAACACAAAGCCTTCGATGAGCCTGCGCAAGTAGGGCTCCTCCTCGTGCGAAGCGTACGAGTCGAGCCATGTTACGCACAGTTGCACCAGACCGGGCCGCAACGGGATCCCTTTGGCAGCAATCAGTTCAAGTAGGTGATGAATCGCCGCGAACGTGTCGCCGGCACCGGTTGTAACGAAGGCATAGTTGCGTTCAAGGAGGTTCAGATGTGGCTTGGCTACCTCAATCAGAGCCCAGGCAAGGTCGGTCTCTTGTACGTTCTGCATCGCGATCATCCGAGGGCCTGGTGTTTCATTCGGGAATCATGGTGGAGCCGATATCGTGTGAAGGCCGCATAGGCACTAGCTCCCACCGACAGACCACCCGTGAGGTGCCTTCACTCGTCTTGAGTTGGATGAGCACGGTGCCGACGTCGGTAACCGTGCCGACATGCGAACCCTCGCGAACCTCGTCGCCTATCTGGAACCTCATTTTCCCGCCTCTCAGGACTCCAACACGTTGTTGGCGCGTGCATCATTCGCCGAAAGCTGCATCAGGCCATCGCCGTAATCGATTCGCGGGACAGTCAATTCACGGCGCTCATGCCAACGCAGTGTGTCTCTGCCGTCGCGCCAGTACACCTTGTATCTGACCGCGTCCGCGCCAACGATGATGCCGGCGCCGCTCGTATGGTCGACCCGCGACAACACGGTGTCGCCGATGACCGGCATGCGTGGGCTGCGTCCGACGATCATGTTCGCCGCCACCCCGGTCGATGCTTGATCTCAGCGACGAACCGATGGCTATAGTCGTCGACAACGTCCCAAGAAAAGGGACCGCGCAACTGGGTAGTGCCGAGCGTGTGGACGGTGCGGCGCGCTTCTTCCTCCGAACTGATGTTCGCGACCAGTCGGCCGTCACTAGTAGTGAGGGTCCACATGGCTATTGCCACCGATCCGCGATTGTCAACGGGATTTCGTCGCTTTGGGCGCTCACAGGCTGAAGGGCAAGACATGTCCTCAGCGGAGCGCAGTTGCCATGTGGTTCAGGCGCACAGTTCGTTGACGGCCTGGCGGTCGCGCCAAAGTAGGGACGGCCCTTGATGATGTCGGCACCTGGGCTCGCCAAGAGCAGCGATCCAATGTTCTCCGCGCGCTCGTCAACCCAAACTGCATCACGGGTGCCCACGACGTCGGCGTCGGGCACCAAGGAAACATCGTCTGCACTCGGCATCAGGTTCACTTCCTTGACTGCCACCTGGGCCGATCCAAACAGGCCCATCCTCACTACAGCAGCCAGCAGACGAGATGCCAGGAGTAGGGACTACTCCGTTTGCTCACCGGGCCAACAAAGTAGTCCACACCGCGACCACGGGCCAGCCTCCGCAGCTGTTAGACACGTGTCCAGTAGTATGTCGCCGTGGCTGACCGAAGGAGATTGTCCCCCGAGGACCGGCGCAACGAACTCTTGGCGCTGGGCGCCGAGGTGTTCGGTCAGCGTCCCTACGACGAGGTGCGCATCGACGAGATCGCAGAACGGGCCGGCGTCTCCCGCGCCCTGATGTATCACTACTTCCCCGACAAGCGGGCCTTCTTCGCGGCGGTGGTCCGCGCCGAGGGTGAGCGCCTGTTCGAGGCCACCAACACTCCGCCGGTGCCCGGCATGAGCCTGTTCGACCAGCTGCGCGCAGGCGTGCTGGCCTACGTCTACTACGACGAGCAACACCCGCACGGAGCGTGGGCCGCGTATGGAATGGGCCGCTCGGATCCGGTGCTGCGCGGCATCGAGGACACGGACAACGAACGGCAGGCCGACCGCATCATGGCCAGGATCACCGAAGCCGCAAGCAGACCGCTGGACTCCAAGTTGGAGCGCGACGTCCGGGTAATCATCTACGGCTGGCTGGCCTACACCTTCGAGCTGTGCCGACAGCGCATCATCGACCCGTCGATCGACGCGGGCTACATCGCCGACTCCTGCGCACACTCCCTGCTCGACGCCATCGCGCGCGTCCCCGGCATCCCCACGCTCGAGTAATCGCAGGGGATCTGTCGGTGGGTGGGGGCACCATGTCAGGGTGACGTCCATCGATCCGCTCGAGCGCTTCGGCGCGCTGACGCGCGAGTGGTTCACCGGCACGTTCGCCGCGGCGACCCCCGCACAGGCCGAGGCATGGTCGGCCATCGCGAGCGGGGACAACACCCTGGTCATCGCACCCACCGGCTCCGGGAAGACGCTGGCCGCGTTCCTGTGGGCGATCGACCAGCTCGCCGCCGCGGAACCCCGGCCCCCGAAGGCGGGCACGCGGGTGCTCTACATCTCGCCACTGAAGGCGCTGGCGGTCGACGTCGAACGCAACCTCAGTACCCCACTCACGGGGATCACCCGGGTGGCAGAACGGCTCGGCCTGCCGGTGCCGCAGATCAGCGTCGGCGTGCGCTCCGGTGACACCCTGCCCGCGCGCCGCCGGGAGCTGATCGCCAGGCCCCCCGACATCCTGATCACCACGCCAGAGTCGCTGTTCCTGATGTTGACGTCGGCGGCCAGGGACACCCTCGCCGAGGTGACGACGGTGATCGTCGACGAGGTGCACGCCGTCGCGGCCACCAAGCGCGGCGCGCACCTGGCGCTCTCCCTCGAACGCCTCGACCAGCTCCTCGATCGGCCTGCGCAGCGGATCGGACTGTCGGCAACGGTCCGGCCCGCCGAGGAGGTCGCGCGGTTCCTCGCAGGAACCGCCCCTGCGACCGTGGTCGCGCCGCCGTCGGGCAAGACCTTCGACCTGTCGGTCCAGGTGCCGGTGCCCGACATGGCCAACCTCGCCGAGAACTCGATCTGGCCCGACGTCGAGGGCCGCATCGTCGAGCTGATCGAATCCCACAACTCGACCATCGTGTTCGCCAACTCCCGGCGACTGGCCGAGCGACTCACGGCCCGGCTCAACGAGATCCACGCCGAGCGCACCGGCGTCGAACTCAGCGACGAGCGCAACCCCCAGGTCGGCGGTGGCTCCCCAGCACACATCATGGGCAGTGGTCAGACGTTCGGCGCGGAGCCGGTGCTGGCGAAGGCGCACCACGGTTCGGTCAGCAAGGAGCAGCGGGCGCTGGTCGAAGACGATCTCAAGAGTGGCCGCCTGCGTGCCGTGGTCGCGACATCCAGCCTGGAGCTGGGCATCGACATGGGTTCGGTCGACCTCGTCATCCAGGTGGAGGCGCCGCCGTCGGTGGCCAGTGGGCTGCAACGCATCGGGCGCGCCGGTCACCAGGTCGGCGAGATCTCGCGCGGCGTGCTGTTCCCCAAACATCGCACCGACCTCATCGACTGCGCAGTCACCGTGCAGCGCATGCTCGCCGGCCAGATCGAGACCATGCGGGTGCCCACCAACCCGCTCGACATCCTCGCTCAGCACACCGTCGCCGCTGCCGCGCTCGAGCCCTTGGACGCCGACCGCTGGTTCGACGCCGTACGGCGCAGCGCACCCTTCGCCACATTGCCCCGCAGCGCCTTCGAGGCGACGCTGGACCTGCTCTCCGGCAAGTACCCGTCCACCGAGTTCGCCGAGCTGCGCCCGCGACTGGTGTACGACCGCGACGCGGGGGTGCTGACCGCACGCCCAGGCGCCCAACGGCTCGCGGTGACCTCCGGCGGCGCCATCCCCGACCGTGGCCTGTTCACCGTGTACCTGGCATCCAACGCCGACTCCGAAAAACCGTCCCGGGTAGGCGAACTCGATGAGGAGATGGTGTACGAGTCGCGACCGGGCGACGTCATCTCGCTGGGCGCCACCAGCTGGCGCATCACCGAGATCACCCATGATCGCGTGCTCGTCATCCCCGCCCCCGGCGAACCCGCCCGGCTACCGTTCTGGCGCGGCGACGGCATCGGTAGGCCCGCCGAGCTTGGCGAGGCCATCGGCGCGTTCACCGGCAAGCTGTCGGGCATGGCGCGTGAGGAGTTCGACACCCATTGCCACACCATGGGTTTCAACGACTACGCCACCGACAACCTCTGGCAGCTGCTCGACGAACAGCGCCAAGCCACCGGCGCCGTGCCCACCGACACCACGTTCATCGTCGAGCGGTTCCACGACGAGCTTGGCGACTGGCGGGTCATCCTGCACTCCCCCTACGGCCTTCGGGTGCACGGACCGCTGGCCCTGGCGGTCAGCCGCCGGTTGCGCGAGCGCTACGGCATCGACGAGAAGCCGACGGCCTCCGACGACGGCATCATCGTGCGACTGCCCGACACCGATCTGGATTCGGGCGGGGCGGTCACGTTCGCGGACCTGTTCGTCTTCGACGCCGACGAGATCGATCCCATCGTCACCGAGGAGGTCGGCGGCTCGGCGTTGTTCGCGTCGCGGTTCCGCGAGTGCGCGGCAAGGGCACTGCTGCTCCCCCGGCGGCATCCCGGCAAGCGGTCACCGCTGTGGCACCAGCGCCAACGCGCCTCGCAGCTGCTCGACGTGGCTCGCAAGTACCCCGACTTCCCGATGGTGCTGGAGACGGTCCGGGAATGCCTGCAGGACGTCTACGACGTGCCGACGCTGCGCGATGTGATGAATCGCGTTGCGCAGCGCCGCATTCGGTTGCTCGAAGTCGAGACCGCGACCCCGTCGCCGTTCGCGGCATCGCTGTTGTTCGGGTACGTCGGCGCCTTCATGTACGAGGGCGACAGCCCTCTGGCCGAGCGCCGCGCCGCCGCGCTGTCGCTGGACAGCGTGCTGCTCGCCGAACTGCTGGGCCGCGTCGAATTGCGCGAACTGCTCGACCCGCAGATCATCGCGTCCACCATCGCCCAGCTGCAGCACCTGACCGCCGAACGCGCGGCGCGCGACGCCGAGGGCGTTGCCGATCTGCTGCGTCTGCTCGGCCCGCTGACCGAGGACGAGATCGCTCAGCGGTCCACCGCCGACGACGTGGGCGGCTGGCTCGAGGGCCTTCGCGCGGTGCGACGGGTGCTGACGGTGTCGTTCGCGGGCCAGACGTGGTGGGTGGCGATCGAAGACGTCGGGCTGCTGCGCGACGGTGTCGGCATCCCGGTACCAGTAGGCGTGCCAACGAGTTTCACCGAGTCGGTGCCCGATCCGCTCGGTGAACTGCTCGGCCGTTACGCCCGCACCCACGGACCGTTCACCACCCACGACGCCGCCGCCCGGTTCGGGCTCGGGTTGCGCGTCACCGCTGACGTGTTGGGCCGGATGGCCGTCGACCGGAAGCTGGTTCGCGGCGAGTTCCTCACCACCGGCGAGACCGAACAGTGGTGCGACGCCGACGTGTTGAAGATCCTGCGCCGCCGGTCGCTGGCCGCGTTGCGCGCACAGGTGGAGCCGGTGAGCACGGCGGCCTACGCCCGGTTCCTTCCCGCATGGCAGCAGGTCGGCAAGTCTCAGGTGTCGGGCATCGACGGTCTTGCCACCGTGATCGAACAGCTTGCGGGCGTGCCCATTCCAGCGTCGGCGGTCGAACCGCTGGTGTTCGGTCAACGGATCCGCGATTACCAGCCTGCCATGCTCGACGAACTGCTGGCGGCCGGCGAGGTGACATGGTCGGGGGCAGGACAGATCGGCGGCAACGACGGCTGGATCGCCTTCCACTCCGCCGACACGGCGCCGTTGACGATGGCCGCGGCTGCCGAGATCGAGTTCACCGACGTGCACCGCTCCATCCTCGACACGCTCGGTCACGGTGGCGCGTACTTCTTCCGGCAGCTCGGCGATGGCCGCGAGGCCGATTCCGAACAACTCAAAACGGCTCTCTGGGAACTGATCTGGGCCGGCTGGGTCACCGGTGACACGTTCTCCCCCGTGCGCGCACTGTTGCACGGCACGGGCCGCCGCGGCGGCGCACACCGCCAACGGCAGCGCCCTCCGCGTTTGAGTCGGTACAGCGTCGCGCACGCCCAGACCCGCACGTCGGAGCCGACGGTCGCGGGCCGCTGGTCCGCGCTCCCGCCCGCCGAGCCAGAATCCACGGTGCGCGCCCACTTCCAGGCCGAGTTGCTGCTGAACCGCTACGGCGTGCTGACGAAGGGTTCCTCCGAAGGACTGCCCGGGGGATTCGCGATGCTCTACAAGGTGCTCAGCGCCTTCGAGGATGCAGGCAAGTGCCAACGCGGCTACTTCGTCGAATCGCTGGGCGGCGCTCAGTTCGCGGTGGCGTCCACCGTGGATCGGCTGCGCACCTACCTCGACGACGTCGACCAGGAGCGACGTGCCTATCAGACGGTCGTGCTCGCGGCGGCCGACCCGGCCAACCCGTACGGCGCCGCCCTGCCGTGGCCCGGCGACGGCGCACACCGGCCGGGCCGCAAGGCCGGCGCCCTGGTGGTGCTGGTCGACGGGGAGTTGGTGTGGTTCCTGGAGCGCGGTGGTCGCACCCTGCTGTCCTACTCCGACGACGCCGAGGCGAATCGGTCCGCGGCGGCCGCACTTGCGGAGATGGTCGGAGGCCGGCGGCTGCAGTCGTTGCTGGTGGAGAAGGTCAACGGCATCGCGGTGCTCGATCCGGGTGCAGACGACCGTCTGTCCGCCGTGCGCGACGCCTTGACCGGCAGCGGCTTCGCCCGCACCCCGCGGGGCCTGCGGCTGCGCTGAACACACGCCATCGTGGGTTTATGTCAAAAATGACAAAACTTGAGTCGCACCGTCCCATACTGAGGGCATGGTCTCGCTCATCGTTCACGCCCTCCTCGGTGTCGCAGTCATCGTCTGGATCGTGCGGGCCAATCCGCATGTCTTCGCCCGTCCCACCAACGGTCCAGCGTTCTCGACACTCGAGATCGCGTTCTACGTCATCGGCGTCGCATCGATCGCGCTCGGCTACTACTTCAACCACCAGTTCGTCGCGCAATACGCCGTCGAAGGCGGCAACCCGATCTGGGGCCCTGGCAGCTGGCAGCAATTCATCGCACTCGGCTACGCCAACCCGGCGGCCGCGTCGGCCAGCCAGGACTACACCATCATCAACGTGATCCTGCTGCCGCTGTTCACGATCGTCGACGGGTACCGCCGCGGCATCAGACGGCCGTGGCTGTTCTTCGTGGCCAGCCTGTTCACCAGTTGCGCGTTCTCCTACGCGTTCTACTTCGCGGTCGTCGAGCGCCAGCACCGCCAGGAGAAGGCCGCCAAGGGACTGGACAGCGTCTCGGCCTGAATGCTTCGACGCCCGTCGAACCATTGCCGAGGCACGCTTGAGGCATGGACGAAAACGGAATCGAAGCGGTCACCCGACGCAGAGCTCGCATGGCAAGGCCACGCAGCTCGGCTGATCACCAGGCGGCACGGAATCTTTCGGCCAGGTCCTTCATCGCGGCCGCTGGCAGCGAACTGGGGTGCAGTCGGTTCCACAGCAGTGCTGTCTCTTCGAGCTCTTCGAGCACCGCCATTGCCCGTAGTGGGGTGCCGTGCCAGACGTTTGGCCCGAGGCGTGCCAGGACGAGACTGCGCACGGGCCGGTGATCGCGGATGCGCCGGGCCACCAGCCTTCCCACGTGTTCGGCGGTCGCAGCACTCCCTGGCGTGGAGTAGTGAAGTACGGGCGTCGAGCCGACCTTCATCACCTGGTAGGGCGTGATGGGGGGCAGCAGATCGTCTTCCGGCTCGCGCTCCTCGAAGGACGCGGCTACCACCTCTCTGCTGTGGGTGTGGATGATGCATCGGGCGGAGTTGTCTGCGTCATACACGCTGCGGTGCAACGCTATTGCCTTACTCGCCGGTTCGCCGTCGACGTGCACGCCGTCGGGATCGACGAAGGCGAGCGACGCGGGGTCGAGTTCACCCAGGCAAGCGTCGGTGGGCGTGATCAGATAACCGTCGGCAAGCCTGACACTGATGTTGCCCGTCGTGCCATGGACGTAGCCACGTGTGAACAGAGATGCGCCGACCCTGCAGATTTCCATTCGCGCCTCGTCGAGGTTCATTGTAGGGTCTCGAAGGCAGCGCGGAAGAAATCGGTCCGCCCGAAGTTGCCCGACTTGAGCGCGATGTGGACGCCACCCGCCGGGGTCTCGCCCCACGCCCACGCAACGCCTGGATCAATCTGAGGCCCCACGCGCAGAGATTGAATGCCAAGCGCCTCGACGCAGGCCCCCGATGTCTCTCCGCCCGCCACCACCAGACGCCGCACGCCGGCGCAGTCGACGAGCATTCGGGCCGCGCGCGCCAATGCGTGCTCCACCGCCTCTGCGGCGCGTCCACCGGAGATCTCCGCGGCGCGGGCCACGGCCTCCGGCGATGCGGTGGAGTAGAGCAATGGTGTTGCCCCAGAGTCGATCTGCCCATAGGCCCAGTGCAAGATCTCGTCGAGATGAGCGGGTCCGTCGAGAAGAGCATGTGGTTGGAGTGCTCGTTTGGGCCCCTCGTACGCCGCAACCTGCTGGTTCGTTGCCCGTGAGACACTGCCCGCGAGGACGGCGCCAGCACCGACGGGCCCGGGAAGGTCGGCCGCCGATGGGGAGAGTTCCAGCTGCCAGGCGGCGGGAAGGTGCTGTGCCAGACCAGATCCGCCCGTAACGACGGGGAGGTCGCGAGCCGCGACGGCCACCACGGCGAGATCGTCGTCGCAGATGGCGTCGACGACCACCAGTCCGCCGCCGTCGGCGGCGATCCGGGCGAGCTCCTCGGCCACGGCGACGTGCCCCTGCCGGACGGTGTCGTGCGTTATCAGGGATACCCGGCGACGCGTCTGTGGGCGCAGCAGCCGAATGACGGAGGAGTCGGTCATCGGCGTGAGTGGATGGTGTCGCATGGAGGACTCGTCGAGAAGCTCGCCACCGACGAACAGGTGGCCTTGATAGACCGTTCGACCCGTCCCGGGAAATGTTGGGACGACGATGGTGATGTGTTCGCCGAGCCGGTCCAGGACGGCATCGACGACCGGACCGATGTTGCCTGCGGGCGTGCTGTCGAAGGTCGAGCAGTACTTGACGTACGTCTTCGAGGCGCCGCGCTCGCGCAGCCAGTCCAGTGCGGCGGTCGCGATGCGCACCGCATCGTCCACGGGCGCCGTGCGCGATTTCAACGCCACCACGACTGCCTGCGCATCGCCGATGTCCGCGTCGGCGCCGGGCACGCCGTTGAGCTGTACGGTGCGGAGCCCGGCGCGGGCCAAGTTGTTGGCCAGGTCGAGCGCTCCGGTGAAGTCATCGGCGATGGCTCCGAGCGCGAGTCTCATGTGGCCGCTGCCAACCGGGCCCGAAGGGCGTCCATCAGGAGGCCGGGACTGGCGAGCACGTCGATGCCGAGCTGGTCAGCGAGCTTGGTTTGCAGGTGTGCCAAGGACGCCTGGGCCAGGACGATCACCTCGACACGCGGTGCGAGTTCCGTGGCGGCCTGCTCGACGAGGCGGTCGTGTTGATCCTTGTCCCCTCGGTGTAGCGCGTCGTACGCCGCCGTGATCAGCATCGGCTCGACGACGACGTCGCGCCCGAGTACGCGGGCGTGTTCGTGAAGCAGGTCGGTGCTGGCCGCCAAGGTGCTGGAGGCGGTGCACAGTAGTCCGATGACCGAACCGGTCTCCACGGCTCGTCGAGCCATCGGGTCATCGACCTTCACGATGGGGACGCCGAGTGTCCGTCGTGCGACGGCGACACCGGGTGACGTCGACGAGCACGTCATCACGATCAGCTCGGCACCCGTCGTCTCCGCCACGGCCAGCTGCGCGGTCAGTGCGTCGAAGACCACCTGCGGATCCTTGCCCCGCAACAGATCCTGCAGTAATCCCTCGTTCAGAATGTGGAAAGCGTCCAGATCGGGAAGTTCCTCGGCCACCCGGGCCTTGAACATCTCCAGCACCCCGGTGACCGTGTGTACGAATGCGACTCTCACGATGCTCCGCGGGTGTTGACGTACAGCGCGTAAAGGGACGTGCCCGCAGCCATGAACAGCCGGTTGTTGAACCGACCCCCGAAGGCGACGTTGGCGCACCGTTCGGGAAGGCTGATGTGGCCGAGAGTCGTCCCCTCGGGGTCGAAGACCCGGACACCGTCGAGTTCGGCGGTACCCATCCCCCATCCGCACCAGAGGTTGCCATCCTCGTCGATGCACATTCCGTCCGGGATGCCGTCCTCGGCATCGATCAGGACCCTCTGGTTCGTCAATGCGCCGTCGCTCACGTCGTAGACGATGATGTTTCGGCGTGGGAGCGCTCGCGATTGCACGACGTACAGGAGCTGCTCGTCCGGCGAGAAGGCCAGGCCGTTCGGCGATCTGACATCGTCTGCGACACAGTCTACTTCGAGGGTATCCGAGTCGACCCGGTAGATGTTCGTCGGCAGTTCGGGATCTGCCCGGTGCCCCTCGTAGTCACCCGAGATTCCGAAGGCGGGGTCGGTGAACCACACCGAACCGTCCCGCGCGACGGTCACGTCGTTGGGTGAGTTCAGCGGCTTGCCGCCAAAGGCGTCGGCGATCACGGTGATACTCCCGTCATACTCCGTCCGCACGACGCGGCGACGTCCGTGCTCGCAGGTCACCAGGCGACCCCGTTGATCCCGGGCATTTCCGTTGGCGAACTGGGAAGGATGGCGGAACGTCGTTGTCTGACTGGATGATTCATCCCAGCGCAACAGGCGGTCATTGGGCACGTCACTCCAGATCAGGCATCGTTGATCGCCGAACCACACCGGACCCTCCGACCATCTGCAACCGGTGGCGAGACGCTCTACCTTCGCCAACACCACGACGTAGTCCGCGAAGCGTTGATCGAGGATTTGCACGGCTGGGTCGGGAAAGCGGTCGGCGGGATGCCAGTCGGTCACGAAGCTTCCCGGATTCGCAGAGTGTCCAGCACCATTGCTGCTCCGGTGTTGACGATCGACGTGTCGGTGGCGACTCCGACCATCTCGATGCCCTGACGCATACGATTCTTCGCCTCGGCACCGTTGAGCGTCAGGTATCCGCGGGGTTTGCCAAGGGACTGCAGCAAGCGAAACGCCTCATTGATCGCCTGCTGGACATCTGGATGCTGAGCATCCCCGAGGTGACCAAGGGACGCGGCAAGATCTGCGGGTCCGATGAAGATGCCGTCGACCCCTGGGACGGCGGCGATTTCGGCAATGTTCTGCAGGGAGGTCACGGTCTCGATCTGCACCAACAGGCAGATCTCCTCCGCTGCTCTGCGCAGATAGTCTGGGTACTGGCCGTAGCCGGCGGCGCGTGAACTGCCCGACACGCCGCGAAGCCCCTCGGGTGGGTAGCGGGTGTAACTGACCGCCGCGGCCGCTTCCTGCGCGGTGTCCACCGATGGGATCAGCAGGTTGCGCGCACCAGCGTCTAGGAGCCGTTTGATCTGGGTGCGATCCGACCATGCCGGCCTGACGACGGCACCGACGTCGTGCCCCTCGAGCACGCGCAGTTGTTCGATGACGTCGGCCATCTCGCTGGGTGAGTGTTCGGTGTCGATGAGCACCCAATCGAATCCGAGCCCGCAGAGCAGTTCGACGAGTGTCGGACTGTTGAGGGTGGCGAACAGACCTATCTGCTGTTCGTGGGATAACAGTTTGTTCTTGAACATGTTGGGACGGTAGGGCATTGAGATCACCTTCCTAGGTGTGTGCGGTGAGCGGAATGTTGTCAAGCGAGTCGGAGAGCGCCTTTGACAGCTGTCCTGCAATCCGCAGGGTGAGTGGTGCGCCGATCTCGACGAGTTCGGCCATTGACATCCGGCTTGCCTCGACGGTGAGGCTGATCGCGGCGACTGGGACGCGGTGGGAGTTGAAGACGGCGGCAGCGACGGTTCGGAGACCGTACGCGTTTTCGCCATCTGAGATCGCGTAACCCCGCTCTCGCACCTCGGCGCACCGTTGCAACAGATCGGGCAACTCCGTGAGTGTGCGTTCCGAGAGCTTCACTCGCTCACTGCTTTCAAGGGTCTGAATCTGGGTGCTCTCCGGAAGATGGGCGAGAATGACGTGGCCGAGTGCCGATGCGTATGCCTTCACCCGGCGGCCAGGACGGACGTCGATGTTGTGGTGGGCGAGCCCGCTGTCGACCCGTTGGAGATAGAGGATGTCGGAGCCCTCCAGCGTTCCGAGTGAAGCTGCGTCCGCGGCATCGGGTACGCATTCCTCGAGAAGCGGCTTGGCGTGATCCCACAAATCGTGGGAAGACAGGGCATTGAAGCCCAGCTCGAGGCACTTCAGACTGAGCCGAAATCGCTTGGATGGCACACTGATCAGATAGCCGAGGTCGAGCAACGTGTTGAGCAGTCGGTAGGCGGTGCCGCGGTCGAGGTTGGCCGCCGCGGCGACCTCGCTGACCGACATGATCGGCGTGGTCGGCTGAAAGGCCGTCAAGACGGTGAATGCCTTGGCTACCGAATTGACGACGTTCTTGGGATTGCGGCCCTCCATCGCCGCTGGCGAGCCCGTGGAGTTCCTCACGAGGCGAACACCTTGATCGTGGTGAGACCGCCGTCGACGGCGAGCACGGTTCCGACGATCGATCGTGCACTCGGTCGACTGATGAACAGTGCGGCATCGGCAACCTCGTCGGCGCCGACCATCGCACCGGTGGGTTGCCGGTGGTCGTACACCGCACGCTGGGCCGCCGGATCGGGCGCCCGATCGATGAGTCGGTCGATCAACGGTGTATCGACGGTCCCCGGCGCCAGGCAGTTCACCCGGATCCCCTCGGCCACGAGGTCGGCGGCCATCGCCCGGCTCATGGCCTCGATGGCACCCTTGGTCCCGGCGTACAGCACTCGGTTCCGTAGCCCGGTGGTGGCCGTGCAGGACGACATGTTCAGAATGCTTGCCGCGGACGACTTCCGAAGAAGGGGCAGAGCAGCGCGTGCAGTGCGGATCATGCCGAGCACGTTGACGTCATAGACGTGCGCCCAATCCGACATCGATCCATCCTCGACGGTCGCGGGGTAGCTGATACCGGCGTTGTTGATCAGGACGTCGAGTCGCCCGCCGGGACTGAGTTGGTTGACGGCGGACTCCACGTCGTCGTCGTCGGTGACGTCGACACCGAGCGCCGTTGTCCCGGTCGGGGCGCCGTGAGGATCCTTGTCGAGGACCCCCACGGTCGCACCCGCCGCGACGAAGGCCTTCGCGATCGCCCACCCGATGCCCGATCCACCGCCCGTCACGATCACGTGCATGCCATCGAATTCGTTGGTCATGGACTGCCTCCTTGAGTGTGGGTGGTCGGTGTCATCTCGAATTACGAATTGGCGGTGACGGTTTCGATCGTCTTTCCAGTGTCCGGCTCGTAGGACAGGCTCATCTGCTCGGCGCGATCGGCGGTCGTGAAATCGCTGCGGCGTGTCGGTGCGATGGCGCCCTTGGCGAATGCGAGGCCGACGATCGCCACACCCTGCCAGAGGACGAGGAAGCCGATGACGTAACCCGCTCCTCCCCCGGCCAGCATGATGAGACCCGACGCGACGAGCGGGGTCAGGCCGGACAGCGCCACACCGTTGAACTCGCGGGCCACGGAGATTCCGGTCTGCCGGAAGCGGGTCTCGAAGAGCTCGGCCAAGAACGCGCCCTGCGGACCGAACGTCGCGCCTAGACCGATGCCGTACGCGAGCGCCATCGCCAGGACTATCAGGGTGATGTTCCGGCTCTCGAGCATTGCGAAGAACGGGTAGGCGAACGCGATCATGAACACGCAGCCGGTGATCATCACACGCCGTCGCCCCACGATGTCGGAGAGCCAGCCAAAGAACGGGGTGCAGATCATGCCCGCAATCGCCGCGCAGACGAGGGCCCAGGTGGCAGTGTCGGTCGACATTCCGAGCGTGGCGACGATGAAGCCGGCCGCGAAGGTGTCGACCAGTGAACCCGTCGAGTTCAGACCCGAGATCGACAGAAAGCCCATGAACAGGTCGCGGGGGCGCTCCCGGAAGACTTGGAGGATGGGCATGTGCGGACGATCGCCCGCAGCCACCTCGGCAAGGAACGCCGGTGTTTCGCTGAGGCGGTTCCGAACGTAGAGGGCGATCCCCAGGAACACGATGCTGATCAGGAACGGAATTCGCCAGCCCCAGGCGGCGAACTGTTCGTCAGTGGTCAACGCAGAGATGATGGCGAACGCGCCGGAGGCCAGGAGGAGACCACCCGAGGTCATCGCGCAGGTAATTGCGGTGAAGAATCCCCGACGCTTGACAGGCGCGTACTCGGCTACGAACGTGATGCCGCCCGCAAGCTCCGCACCGGCGCCGAATCCCTGGGCGATCAGCAGCAGTACCAATAAGATCGGCGCCCAGAACCCCGCTGTCGCGTAGGTCGGCAGCACGCCGATGAGGACCGTCGAGATGCCCATTAGTGACAGCGAGAACAGGAGAATCGGCTTACGCCCATACCTGTCTGCGAGGCTACCGAGCACCACGCCGCCAATTGGCCTCGCAAACGAGCCAACGGCATACCCGGCAAAGGCGGCGAGCGTTCCCGCCGCCGGGCTGAACGTTGGGAAGAACAGATCATTCAGGACGAGCCCGGCCACGATTCCGTACAGCGCGAAGCCGTACCACTCGATCACCGTTCCCACGGCGGCGCCCATGGTGACGCGCCACATCTCCTGACTACTCAATGAATTGACGGACATCGCTCTGCTCCTGGTATGAGGATGACAGCCGCTCCTGACGGCGCGGCTGGGGTGCGAGGAATGTCCGTCTCGCTGATCGGACTGCGAACAATCGTTCGGAATACCGATTACGGTCACTAGTGTGTGACGTGCGCCACGTGTTGTCAAGTATTTGGCGTACGTCAGCGGCCTACGTCCGTGGGCCTAACTCGGGCGAATCGACCCGCTCCGACCGCGGCCAGTTGTTCGACACGTTTACGGGAACACCCGACGGCCGCGCCGTGTTGGCACCGGTCGTGAGCCATGACCTGATCAGCACCCCGTTCGGATTCGACTCGACCGCGGCGGAGGTGATCGCGGGCGTCGACCTCTCGGGCAAGCGCGCGATCGTTACCGGCGCCTCCTCGGGAATCGGAGTCGAGACCGCGCGGGCGCTGGCCGACGCCGGTGCGGACGTCACGCTGGCGGTGCGCGACACCGCTGCAGGTGGTCGGATCGCCGAGCAGATCGGCGGCCGGGTGAGCGTGGCCCCGCTCGATCTGACCGCGCCCACGAGCATCGCCGCCTTCGTCACCGCATGGGACGGACCACTGCACATCCTGGTCAACAACGCAGGCGTGATGGCCATCCAAGAGCTGACGCTGTCTGCCACCGGACACGAAATGCAGTTCGCCACCAATCATCTCGGCCACTTCGCGCTCGCCACCGGCCTGCACGGTGCGCTTGCCGCTGCAGGCGGAGCACGCATCGTCTCGGTCTCTTCCAGCGGACACCTGCGGTCCCCGGTGATCTTCGACGACATCGACTACGCCTTCCGCCAGTACGACCCGTTCGGCGCGTACGGCCAGTCCAAGACGGCCAACGTGCTGTTCGCCGTCGAGGCCAGCACCCGCTGGGCCGGCGACGGCATCACCGCCAACGCCTTGATGCCGGGCGGAATCCTCACCGCGCTGCAACGGCACCTCGACCCGGACTACGGGAAGGAGGCCGAGGAACGCTTCCGCAGGGCGGGCAGCCGACTCAAGAGCCCCGAGCAGGGCGCGGCCACCTCGACGCTGCTGGCTGCCTCTCCCCTGCTCGACGGCGTTGGTGGCCGGTACTTCGAGGACTGCAACGAGGCGCCGGTCATACACCGACGCGACGAGACGACCATCGCAGGCGTCGCACCGTATGCCCTCGACCCCGAGAACGCGGCCCGTCTC
>Ga0193716_1000189_pt1 | contig 37568 bp, 6 predicted proteins | sample U2c1metaG_FD_145901 | JGI IMG/M metagenome (GOLD analysis project Ga0193716, IMG submission 145901) | Soil microbial communities from a riparian zone of the East river system, Colorado, United States - U2c1 | ecosystem: Environmental > Terrestrial > Soil > Riparian zone | place: USA: East River...
CACGTCGGCCATCCCGACACCGCCAGCCGCGGAGTGGACGAGCACCGACTCGCCAGCCCGCAGCCCGCCAAGGTCGACCAGGCCGTAGTACGCGGTCAGGAACACGACGGGCACGGCGGCCGCGTCGGTGAACGACCAGCCAGCGGGGATCGGCGCGAGCAGCCGGCGGTCCGTGACGGCGCTCGGCCCGAAGCCGCCGGTGACCAGACCGAACACCCGGTCGCCGACCGCGAGGTCGGTGACGCCCGGCCCGACCCCGGTCACGACACCCGCGGCCTCGGTGCCCAGCCGCACGTCCGGGTCCGGGTAGGTGCCGAGGGCAATCAACACGTCCCGGAAGTTGATGCCCGCCGCGCGCACCGCAATACGGACCTGCCCGGGTGGCAACGACTCCGGTTCGGCAACGGGCTCGCAGCGCAGCCCGGACAGCGCGCCGTCGTCGCCGGGGACCAGCCGCCACGGGACCTCCGGCGGCGACAGCACCGGCTCGCCTGCGACCCGGACCAGGCGCGGGGCAAGCACGGCCCCGTCTCGCAGAGCGACCTGCGGCTCCCCCGACGCGATCACCGACGGCAGCGCCGCCAGCAGGTGGTCGCCGTCGTGCGGGCTGTCGCCCAGTACGCACCCGCCGGGATTCTCGGTCTGTGCCGCTCGCACCAGCCCCAGGGCGCCCGCCGCGAGCGGGTCGGCGACGTCCTCGGCCGGGCTGGTGGCGACCGCGCCCCGCGAGACCAGGACCAGCGGCGAATCGGCGGCCTGCACGAGTCGCAGCGCGTCGGCCGGGTCGGCGGGCAGCTCCCGCACCTCAGGGACGTCGGCCGCGCCGTCTACCGCGACCGGGGTCCAGCGCACGGTGAACAGGGCGTCGGCGGCTGGCGTGTCCAGCGCCCGTGCCGACAACGGTCGCCACACCAGGGAAGCCACGGTCAGGACCGGGGCGCCGGCGCCGTCGAAGGCGGCCAGCGCGACAGTGTCCGGTCCGGTCGCGGTGACCCGCACCCGCACGGCTCTGGCACCGACCCGGTGCAGGGTGACGCCGGACCAGGAGAACGGCAGGTGCGGTGTCCCGTCGGGCAGGAGCCCGCCGACGAGGACGGTGTGCAGTGCGGCGTCGAGCAGTGCGGGGTGGACGCCGAACGCGTCGGCATCGGCGGCGTCAGGTAACGCCACGTCGGCGAACGCGGCGCCCTCCGCGTGCCACAGGGACCGCAGGCCCTGGAACACCGGCCCGTAGGCGTAGCCCGCGCGGGCAAGGTCGTCGTAGCAATCCGTGGTGTCGGCACGCGCGGCGTCGGGCGGCCACACCGGTTCCGGGGCCACGTCTTCCGGTGTGCTGGTGGACAACGCGCCGGTGGCGTGCCTGGTCCATGGCGCGTGCCCGGTGTCCGGCCGGGAGTGGATCTCCAGGGTGTGGTCGGGCGCGACACTGACCTGGACGCGCACGGCCCCGCGCTCGGGCAGGACGAGCGGCGCCTCGATGGTCAGCTCTGCCAGCGCCGGGCAGCCGACGTGGTCAGCAGCGTGCAGGGCCAGCTCCACGAAGGCGGCGCCGGGGAACAGGACCCGGCCGGAGACGACGTGGTCGGCCAGCCACGGCTGGGCGGTGGTCGACAGCCGCCCGGTGAGCACGACGCCGCCGCCGGTGGCCAGCGGCACGACCGCGTCGAGCAACGGATGCCCGGTCGCGTCGGCGGTGGCGGGCCGGGAGGCCAGCCAGTAGCGCCTGCGCTGGAAGGCGTACGTGGGCAGCGGGACCCGCCTGCCGGGCAGCAGCCGAGACCAGTCGACCGCGGCGCCCCTTGTCCACGCGACGGCGACGGCGGACACCAGCGTCCCGGCCTCGTCCCCGCCCCGCCGCAGCACCGCGACGGACTCCGCCACGTGCGCCGACAGCACCGGATCAGGACCCAACTCAAGGAACGTGCGCACACCGGCATCACGCAGATCCCGTACCCCATCGGCAAACCTGACGGTGTCCCGCACCTGCCGCACCCAGTACCCGGGATCCGTGACGTCACCGGGCAGCGGGATCGCGGGCTCCTGGTAAGTCAACGATTCCGCGACCTCGGCGAACTCGGCCAGCATCGGCTCCATCAGCTTCGAATGGAACGCATGCGAAACAACAAGCCGCTTCACCCGGCGGCCTTCAGCCCGCCACCGGTCCTCCAGGGCCTGGATCTCGTCCTCGGTTCCCGACACCACCAGCGACGCCGGACCGTTCACCGCCGCAACATCAACACCCGCCGGAACGTCCTCTTCGGACACCTCAGCAGCCAACATCGCCCCACCGGACGGCAAAGCGGCCATCAACCGACCACGCGCAGCCACCAACGTGCACGCGTCATCCAACGACAGCACGCCCGCCACATGCGCGGCCGCGATCTCGCCGATCGAGTGGCCGAGCAGGCGATCCGGGTGAACACCCCACGACTCCAGTAGCCGGAACAACGCCACCTCAAGCGCAAAAATCGCCGCCTGGGCGCCATCAGTCCGGTTCAACAACTCCTCGTCGTCGACCGGAACCCGATCGAACCGCGAACACACCTCATCCCACGCGGCAGCAAACACCGGGTACGCCCCATATAGCTCCCGGCCCATCCCCACACGCTGAGAACCCTGACCAGTGAACAAAAACGCCAGACCACCAGGCTCGGCAACCCCTTCGACCAACCGGTCGCCGACCAGGACCCCGCGATGCTCCAACTCGGCCCGGGTCGTCGCCAGGGCGAACCCGACATCGACCGGGGATGCGTCGATCTCCCGCACCCGCGCCACCTGGGCGCGCAGCGCCTCCTCGGACCGGGCGGAGAACACCCACGGTGTCACCGCGCACGGCGGCGACGCCACCTCGCCGTCCATTTCGGACGGCGGTGCTTCTTCCACGACCACGTGCGCGTTCGTCCCGCTGATCCCGAAGGACGACACCGCCCCCCGGCGCGGCCGCTCCCCAGCCGCCCACGGCTGAGTCTGGGCCAGCGGCCGCACGGCGCCCGACGACCAGTCCACGTGCGGCGACGGCGCGTCGAAGTCGCGCAGGCGCGGCAACAGCCCGTGCCGCAACGCCATCACCGTCTTGATCACGCCCGCGAGGCCGGCGACGGCCTGGGTGTGCCCGATGTTGGACTTGACGGAGCCGAGCCACAGCGGCCGGTCCCGGTCCTGCCCGTAGGTCGCCAGCAGCGCGCCGGCCTCGATCGGGTCGCCAAGGCGGGTACCGGTCCCGTGCGCCTCCACAGTGTCCACATCGGACAGAGCGAGGCCAGCGTCGGCGATGGCGGCCCGGATCACGCGTTGCTGCGCGGGCCCGTTCGGCGCGGTCAGCCCGTTCGACGCGCCGTCGGAGTTCACCGCCGACCCGCGCACCACAGCCAGCACGTCGTGCCCGTTGCGCCGGGCGTCGGACAGCCGCTCCACGAGCAGCACGGCGACGCCCTCGGACCAGGACGTGCCGTCCGCGGCGGCCGAGAACGGCTTGCAACGGCCGTCCTCGGCCAACCCGTTCTGCCTGCTGAACTCGGTGAACATTCCTGGCGTCGCCATGACGGTCACCCCAGCGGCCATCGCCAGCGACGACTCACCAGACCGCAACGACCGAACCGCAAGGTGCAACGCCACCAACGACGACGAACACGCCGTGTCCACCGTCAACGCGGGACCCTCGAACCCGAACGTGTAAGCGATCCGGCCCGACGCGACGCTCGCCGTGCTCCCGGTGAGCAGGTAGCCCTCGGCGTCCGCCCTCGCCTCGTGCATGCGCGGGCCGTACTCCTGCGACGTCGCACCGACGAACACCCCGGTCCGACTGCCACGCAACGACAACGGATCAATCCCAGCCCGCTCCAACACCTCCCACGCCGTCTCCAACAACACCCGCTGCTGCGGATCCATCGCCAAAGCCTCACGCGGCGAAATACCGAACAACCCGGCATCGAACCCGCTGGCGTCGTGCAGGAACCCGCCCTGCGCCGGCACATCCCCGTCGCCGAGGTCCCAGCCACGGTCGACGGGAAAGCCCGACACCGCGTCGCCGCCAGCGGCGACGAGGTCCCACAGGTCCTCCGGCGACCGCACGTCACCCGGGAACCGGCAGCCCATCCCCACGATGACGATCGGGTCGTCGGTCTCCGCGAGCGGCTCCACCACCTCCGGCGGACGCTCCGCGCCGCGCAGGTAGTCCGCGACGGCGGCAGGGGTCGGGTAGTCGAACAGCAGGGTCGCGGGCAGGGGGGCGCCGGTCGCGGAAGCGAGACTGTCGCGCAGCTCGACCGCCGTCATGGAGTCGAAGCCCAGCGCCTTGAAGGTGCGGTCGACGGCGACCCGGTCCGGCGAGGCGAACTCCAGAATCGCGGCGACGTGCGCGCGAACCAGGTCCAAGGCGTCCCGCGCGGACGCCGACGGCCTCGCTGGGACCTCGGCCAGGACCACGGCGCGCTTGGCAGCACGCGCCCCGTCACGCCAGTAGCGTTCGCGTTGGAAGGCGTAGGTGGGGAGGTGCACGCGGTGGGGACTCGCGCCGGCGAAGACGGCGTCCCAGTCGACGTCGGCCCCGGCGGTGTGCGCGGCGACGACAGCGGACAGGACGGTCTCGACCTCGTCGCGGTCGCGGCGCAGCGGCACGGCCGTGCCCGGCACGTGGGCGGCCAGCACGGCGTCCGGCCCGATCTCGATGCCGACCCCGACGCCGTCGGCGGTCAATCGGGCCATCCGGTCGGCGAACCGCACGGTGTTGCGGACCTGCCACACCCAGTACAGCGGATCGGTGACCTCGTCGGACACCATCGGCACGCGCGGCTCGTGGTAGGTGAGAGTGCTGGCGACGGCGGCGAAGCCGTCGAGCATCGGGTCCATGAGCTTGGAGTGCGAGGCGTGCGAGATGGGCAGCGCCCGAACCCGCCTGCCTTCTGCCTTCCAGCGCGCCGCGAGCGCGGCGACCTCGTCCTCGGTGCCGGAGACCACCAGCGCCGTCGGGCTGTTGATCGCGGCGATGTCCATCCCGGCCGGCACGTCGGCCTCGGACACCTCGGCGGCGAGCATCGCGCCGCCGGAGGGCAGCGCCTGCATCAGCCCGCCGCGGGCGGCGACCAGGGTGCACGCGTCGTCCAGCGACAGCACACCCGCGAGGTGGGCGGCGGCGACCTCGCCGATGGAGTGCCCGGTGATCACGTCGGGCACGACACCCCACGACTCCAGCAGCCTGGCGAGCGCGACCTGGACCACGAACAGGGCGCACTGGGCGCTGCCGGTCCTGGTCATGACGGACTCGTCGTCCAGCGGGACGTCGGCGAAGCGGGCGCGGGCGGCGTCGGCGGCCTCGGCGTAGGCGGGGAAGGCGCGGTAGAGGCCATCGCCCATGCCGGGGCGCTGGCCACCCTGGCCGGAGAACAGGAACGCGACGCGGCCGTGGCTCGCGGGCCCGGTGGTCAGCGCCCGCGCGGGCAGCCCGTGCACGAGCGCGTCGAGGGCGCCGAGGAGTTCGTCGCGGTCGCGGGCCACGATCCCGGCACGGCGCTCGAAGGCGGTACGGGTGGTCGCCAGGGAGTGGCCGAGGTCGGCGAGCCTGCCGGTGGCGCCGGCAGGCGCATTGACGGCCGCGCGCAGCCGGGCGGCCTGGTCACGCAGGGCGGACTCGGTCCGTCCTGATAGGACGATCGGAGTCGGCAGTCCTGACTCGGGCAGGGCGGCCGGTTCTGGCTGCGGGGTACCGGAGAGGACTACGTGGCAGTTGGTGCCGCCGGCGCCGAAGGAGCTGACGCCCGCGACGAGCTTTCCGTCCCGCGCTCGGAAGTCGCTCAGCTCCGTGACGACCCGCAGGTTCAGCTCGGTCAGGGGGATCTCGGGGTTGGGGGTCTCGAAGTTGAGGCTGGCCGGGATGGCGCCGTGCGCGACGGCAAGGACGGTCTTGAGCAGACCTGCCGCGCCGGCGGCGCCCTCCAGGTGGCCGATGTTGGTCTTCACCGAGCCGACCGGCAGCGGCTCGGACCGGTGCGCGCCGAGCACCGCGCCGAGGGCGGCGGCCTCGATGGGGTCGCCGAGGCGGGTGCCGGTGCCGTGCAGTTCGACGTAGCCGAGCGCGCCGAGGTCGATGCCCGCGCGGGTGTACGCCTCACGCAGCACGGCTTCCTGGGCGCGCCTGCTCGGCGCGGTGAGGCTGGCCCCGCCGCCGTCGTTGTTGACGGCGGTGCCGTGGATGACGGCGTAGACGCGGTCGCCGTCGGCCATGGCGCGGTGCAGCGGTTTGAGGACGGCGAGGACGCCACCCTCGCCGCGGACGAAGCCGTTGGCGCGGGCGTCGAAGGTGTAGCAGCGCCCGTCCGGGGACAGTCCGCCGAAACGGGCGGCACTGACCGTGCTCTCCTCGGCGAGGATGAGGTTCACGCCGCCAGCGACGGCGGTGTCGGTCTCCCCTCGGCGCAGGCTCTCCACGGCAAGGTGGACGGCGACCAGCGACGACGACTGTCCTGCGTCGACGGTCATGCTCGGTCCGCGCAGGCCGAGGGTGTAGGAGACGCGGTTGGCGATGACACCTCGGTTGAGGCCGGTCATGGTGTGCTGGTCGACGGCCCCGGCGCGGTGCGTCAGCGCGGCGTAGTCGTCCCAGATGGCGCCGACGAACACGCCGGTACGGCTGCCGGCGACCGAGCCAGGCACGGTGCTGGCGTCCTCGAACGCCTCCCAGGCGAGTTCGAGTGCGAGCCGCTGCTGCGGGTCCATCGCCGCCGCCTCGCGCGGCGAGATGCCGAAGAAACCGGGGTCGAAGCCCGCGACGTCGGCGAGGAAGCCGCCGCGGCGGACCTCCAGGTCCGCAGGCCAGCGCTCGCGCGGCGCGGCGCCGACGGCGTCGGTCCCGTCGCGTAGCAGCCGCCAGAACTCCCCGGGGTTCGCCGCTCCCGGCACCCGGCAGGCCATTCCCACGATCGCGATGGCGTCGACGTCGCCGGTGCGCAATTCAGACATGGACGTCCTCGAAAGTCACTCGACACACAGGGGGGGACCGGCCCGGGACGAAACCGGGAAAAGCGTCAAACAATTCAATTGCCGCACGGAATCTGCCCTATTCCGAACGGTCGACCATGACGCGTTTCACGGTAGTAATCGCCCATGATGGGCAGACACCCCTACGGCCCCCACGCCGGAAACGCGAGAACTCCCCCCGGACCCGTACGGGCCGGGGAGAAGCCGGGCCCGGTGATGCCGTGAAAGGCGCGTTGACGGCATTGCCCGTGCTGTGAAAGGCGCGTTGACGGCACCCAACGCCGGGAAAGCGCCTTTCACGGCACTCCGGATGCCGTGAACGCGCCTTTCACAGCACCACCACACATGCCCTGCGGCGCCGCGAAGCAGGGCCACAAGGTGCATGCGCCGCCGCGAAGCAGGGGTCACCCGGTGCATGCGCGGCGGCAGCCCACACCACGCCCCGTCTGTCTGCCATCCCGTCGACCTGGCGTAGCCCGATCACGCCGTGTCAAGGGGCCATGCCAACGCACCCCGCATGCCAACGCACCGGCCCCTTGACGCGGTGTGATAGCCCGGAGGGAGGTCGACGGGATGGCAGACAGACCGATCCTTGCCAAAGAACCCCGTTGCCAAACCCCCAGCCATCCCGGAGACCTGCCCCTCCGGCGAGGAGACCCCTCCGGCAGGAGGCCCGTCCGGCAGGAGGCCCGTCCGGCGAGGACAAATCACCCCGTGAATTTCAGGCTGTCAACCCCTGTGCACCCGTAATGGCGACGCTGGTGCGCGCTTTCTGGATTCTGCGCCGCTCGGCGAGGAAAACCCGCACGGCGACGGTGAACGCGACACCCGCCACGACGACCATCGCGGCGATGGTCGGCCACTGCCACGACTCGGGCAGATAGAGCGCGAGGAACCAGACCTTGGCGACGTCGCCGGATGCCAGCATCGCCCCCGGCACGACGGCCTGCGGGAACAGCGCGATGCAGCCAACGCCGAAGGCACCCCACATGAGGCGCCGGCGGGACGTCGACATGGCGGCGAAGACCGACACCGACACGCCGGCGGTGACCTTCTCCTGTGCCTCCTTGCCCGCGCGCATCAGGTACAGCAACTCCGGGCCGCGCTCGGTCAGCCTGCGCACGGCAGCACCGCCGATCGACGTCCAGTACGCCAGGCCCGTCATCACGCCGACCGCGACGCCAAGGACCTCGAGCTGCCCGTAGCCAAGCGCCGAGGCCACGCCAACGGTCGCGATCGCCGGGACGGCGAGCACGAGCGTGCCGACGAGCGCGGCGAACGCGCCGCCGACGGCGTCGCCATGGTCCATCGGCGAGTTGCGGTTGCGGTGCGGGTCGGGCCCTGGCGCGAGCTGGCTGAGGCCGATCAGCGGGACCAGCGCCGCGCCGGCCCCGAGCACGCCGGTGGTCGCCGCGGACGCCCAGTGCCACAACCCGTACTGGCCGGACAGGACGGTGCCCAGGATCGACAGCAGGATCGACACGGGCGCGAAGAAGGTCAGCCACGCCAACTGCCGGCCACGCACGTCGGCCGCCGCGGTGTCCGGCGCGACCAGGTTCAGCCACAGCGCGGTGCCGTCCTGCCCGTACAGGTTGGCGCTGACCGCGGCGCCCATCAGCGCGGTGAGCGCCCCGGCGAACGGCAGCAGCGCCGGCGACCCGAAAGCCAGCGGCACCAGGCAGGACAGGACCGCGAACACGGGCGCGAGGACAAGGCTCTGCACCCGCTGCGGGCTGCGCAGCCAGGTGCGGACCTCTTTCAGGTACACCGTGCCGGTGCGCCCGGTCGCCGGGGCAGGCAGGTTGGCGGTGCCGCGCACGACCGGCCTGCCACGGCGCGGCGGCCCGAGTACCCGGCTCCAGGCCAGCACCAGCAGCGCGGCCAGCACGACGAGCCCGGCCAGCGGCACCGCGGTCCACAGCCAGTCGCCCCGCGCCGACGCCTCGACGGCGACCAGACCCCAGCTCGACGGCAGCGCCCGCACCACGGCGGAGAACCCGGCGGAGAACCCGTTGGCGAGGATGGCCTCCACGCCAACGAAGATGATCCATCCGGATGACGCGAGCACCAGCATGACCGCACTGATCACGGCCGTGATCACCGCGCCGGCCCGTGACCGCGACAGCGCCGCGAACAGCCGGGCGGTCAGCCGCGACAGCAGCACCACGATGGTGAGCTGGAGCAGCGCGGCTGGCACCGCGAGCACGATCGGGACGACCCCGCCGAGTCGGGCGGCGAACACGACCGCCGAGGCGAACGCCACCAGGGACACCGCGGTGGTGATCCCGACGAACGCCGCCGCCAGCAGCCCGACGGCGAGCTTGCGGCGCGGGATCGGCAGTAGCGCGAAGTGCTCGGCGCGCAGCACTGGCTCGCCGGCCCAGGCAGGCCCGAGCATCCAGCCGAGCGCCCACACCGCGTATACGAGGGCGAGCAGGTCGAGGACGGTGCCGGGCGCGGCGTCGACCCCGGCGACCGCGATCGTGGCGAACGCGCCGAGGACGCCGAGCAGGGCGCCGGTCGCGGTCCAGTTGGCCTTGCTGCCGGTCGTTGACCGGCGCAGGACCGTGAGCTTCATCCGGATCAGGACGCCAACCACGACAGTCCCTTCGCCTCGGTGGTGTCGGCGCCGACCAGCTCGACGAACGCCTCCTCCAGCGTCCTGCCCGCCCGCACGCCATCGACCGGGCCCTCGGCGAGGACCGTGCCCTTGGCGATGACCGCGACGGTGTCGCAGAGCTGCTCCACCAGCGCCATCACATGGCTGGACAGCAGGACGGACCCGCCGGCGGCGATGAAGCCGCGCAGGATCGCCTTGAGTTTGGCCGCCGACACCGGGTCAATGGCCTCGAACGGCTCGTCAAGCACCAACAGCTTTGGCGCGTGCACCATCGCGCAGGCCAGGCCGATCTTCTTGCGCATGCCGGTCGAGTAGTCGATCACCAGGGTGCGCTCGACGTCGCCGTCGAGCTCCATGACCGCGAGCAGCTCGTCGGCGCGGGCGGTGGCGGTGCCGGCATCGATGCCGCGCAGCCGGGCGGTGTAGGTGAGCAGCTCACGGCCGGTGAGCTGCTCAGGCATGGCCAGGCCGTCCGGCAGCACGCCGATGAGCTGCTTGGCCTTCTCCGGCTCCGCCCACAGGTCGACGCCGAACACCATCGAGCGGCCATCGTCGGGGCGGAGCAGGCCGGTGGCCATGGACAGCAAGGTGGTCTTGCCCGCGCCGTTGGGTCCGACGAGTCCGTAGAAGGAGCCGGGCGCCACGGTCAGTTCGGCGTGCTTCACCGCGACGTAGTCGCCGAACGTCTTGTGCAGTCCGGCGATCGCCAGCGCGGGTGGGTGGCCGGTCGCGTTCACTCGGTCGCTCCTTCGGTGGGGATTGGGGTTCCGTGTCGGGCGGGACGTCGGTCAGGTCTGCGACACCAGGTCATCGGTCAGCTCGCCGTCGATGAGGTCGAAGATCGTGTCAGCGGTGGCGTCGCTGAGATCGCGGTCGGCACCGGGCCCGTCGGCATCGGCGGGGACCCACTTGGCCAGCAGGGCCTCCATCCGGGCCCGGACCGCGGCCACGCCGGGCGCGTCCATGCCGGGCAGTAGGACCGCGACCCGCTCAAGGCCGGCCAGCGCGGTCTCGGCGGGCGCCGGTCCGGCAGGCACGGCCTCGGCGAGCAGGAACGCCGCCAGCGCCGAGGGCGTCGGGTGGTCGAACACCAGCGTCGCGGGCAGCCGAACGCCCGCCGCGGCGGCCAGCCGGTTGCGCAGTTCGACGGCGGTGAGCGAGTCGACGCCAAGGTCGGTGAACGGGCGGTCGGGGCCGACGGAGTCCGGCGACGGGTGGCCGAGCACCAGGGCGGTGTTGGCCAGCACGAGATCCAGCGCGATCCGGGTGCGCTCGGCCCCTGGCAGCCTGGCGAGCTGGTCGGCCAGTCCACCGGCCGTCTCCCGCGCCGCCGCCCTTGGCGCCGGGCGGACGAGGCCGCGCAGCAACGGCGGGACCGGCGCGCCGGCGGAGCGGAGTCCCGCCAGATCGAGGTTGGCGGGGACGACGTAGGCCTGCGCCAGGCCGGTGGCCGCGTCGAACAGGGCCGTGCCCTGGGCGGCGGTGATCGCGGTGCCGCCGCGGGCCCGGTCGTGGTCGGACAGCGAGCCGGTCATGCCGCCCTCCCACATGCCCCACGCCAGGGCCGTCGCGGGGAGGCCGTCGGCGCGGCGACGCTGGGCGAGGCCGTCGAGGACGGCGTTCGCGGCGGCATAGTTGGCCTGGCCGGGTGTGCCGAACACCGCCGACGCCGAGGAGTACAGGGCGAAGACGGCCAGGTCGGCGTCGGCGGTCAGCTCGTGCAGGGCGATGGCGGCGTCGGCCTTGGGGGCCATGACCGCGTCCAGCCGGTCCGGGGTGACCGCCTCGACAACGCCGTCGTCGAGCACACCCGCCGCGTGGATCACCGCGGTGAGCGGGTGTTCCGCGGGGATGCCCGCGAGCAGGCCGGCGAGGGCGACGCGGTCGGTGAGGTCGCAGGCGACGACCCGGATGTCCGTGCCGGGCAGCGTCTCCTGGTTCGGCCCGCCCTTCCCGCCTCGGCTGGCGAGCAGCAGGTGGCGGGCGCCGTGGCGGGTGGCGAGGTGCTCGGCGACGGCGGTGCCGAGCGCACCAGTGCCGCCGGTGATCAGGACGGTGCCGTCGGGGTCGATCGGGCGCGGGAGGGTGAAGACGTTCTTGCCGGTGTGCCGGCCCTGGCCGATGTGCCGGAAGGCGGTGGCGGCCTCGCGGATGTCCCAGGCCCGCACCGGCGGCGGGGTCAGCGCGCCGGACGCGAACAGGGCAAGCAGGTCGGCGAGCATGTCGCGGGTGCGGTCCGGCCCGGCCTCGCCGAGGTCGAAGGCGCGGTAGGTGACGCCCTCGGGCGAGCGCAGGTCGGCCTTGCCCATCTCGATGAACCGGCCGCCAGGGGCCAGTAGGCCCAGCGAGGCGTCGACGAACTCGCCAGCCAGCGCGTTGAGCACGACGTCCACCTTGGGGAACCGGTCGGCGAAGCCAAGATCGCGGGAGGAGGCGAGGTGGTCGGCGGCCAGACCGGTGGCTGGCCACTTGGCCGGGCTCGCCGTGCCGTAGACCTCCGCGCCGAGGTGCCGGGCGAGCTGCACGGCCGCCGTGCCGACACCGCCAGCGGCGGCGTGGATCAGCACGGACTCGCCGGCGCGCAGCCCGGCCAGGTCGACCAGGCCGTAGTAGGCGGTCAGGTAGGCCATCGGGATCGACGCGGCCCTGGCGAAGGACCAGCCGGCGGGAATCGGGGCGAGGTGGCGGCGGTCGGCGGTCGCGACCGGGCCGAAACCACCGGACACCAGGCCGAACACCCGGTCGCCGGGGCGCAGGTCCGCCACGCCGTCGCCGACCGCCAGCACGACGCCAGCGGCCTCGGTGCCCATGGCCGCGGCCTCGGGGTAGGAGCCGAGCGCGATCAGCACGTCCCGGAAGTTGATCCCGGCCGCGCGGACCGCGATGCGGACGTGGCCCGCCGCCAGCGGTTCTGGCTCGGCCGGGATCAGGTCGAGTCCGTCGAGGGTGCCGTCGGCGGGCGGGGCGAGGTGCCAGGTGTCCTCGGCCGGGATCGCCAGGACGGGCAGGGTCGCGGCGCGGGCCAGGCGCGGGACGAGGACGTCCGCGCCGCGCACCGCGGCCTGCGGCTCCCCCGAGGCGACGACGGCCGCGAGCACGGTGGCCGGGGCGTCGCCGTCGACCAGGACGAACCGGCCGGGGTGCTCGGTCTGCGCGGAACGGACCAGGCCCCAGGCGCCCGCCGCGCCGAGGTCGGTGACGGTGTCGCCGGGCCTGGCCGCGACCGCGCCTCGGGTGCGGATCACCAGCGGGTCGGCGCCGTGCCCGGCCAGCCGGGCGCGGACCAGGTCCAGGGCGTGGTGCACCACGTCGCGGACCGAGCCCGCCGGCAGGTCGGCCACGTCGGGGAGCGCGGCGCCGGGTGCGGTGTCCGCCATGACGGCCGGGGTCCACTCGACAGCGAACAGGGCGTCGAGTGGACCCCGGTCGGCGGGCGGGGCCGCGGGGGCACGGACGGTGAGCGAGTCGACGACGGCGACGGTCGCGCCCGCCGCGTCGGTGGCCTTGAGGCGCAAGGAGTCCTGGCCGGTGCGGGTCAGCCGGACGCGCAGCATGGCCGCGCCGGTGGCGTGCAGGGCCACCCCGGACCAGCTGAACGGCAGGCGGGCGCCGTCGGAGAACAGGCCGCCGGCGCCGACGGCGTGCACCGCCGCGTCGAGCAGGGCCGGGTGCAGGCCGAACGCGCCAGGGTCGTGCCGGTTCTCCTCGGGCAGGGCGACCTCGGCGAGGACGTCGTCCCCGTGCCGCCATGCGGCGCGCAGGCCGCGGAACGCGGGCCCGTACTCCAGGCCGACCGAGCCGAGCCGGTCGTAGAGGCCGGTCAGGTCCAGCGGGACGGCGTCGGTGGGTGGCCAGGCGTCCAGGTCGAGGCCCTCGGGCGCGGGGGCGTCGGCGACCAGGCCGCTGGCGTGGCGGGTCCATGCGGCGGTGTCGTCGTCGGGACGGGCGTGGATCTCCAGGGTGTCGTCGGCGGCGACCGACACCTGCACCTGGACCGCGCCGCGCTCGGGCAGGGCCAACGGCGTGTGGAGGGTCAGTTCCGCGATGGCCGGGCGGTCGGCGCGGGCCGCGGCGCGCAACGCCATCTCCAGCAACGCGGTCCCTGGCACCACGACACGGTCGAGGATCCGGTGGTCGGACAACCAGGGCTGGAAGGCCGTGGAGAGTCTGCCGGACAGCACCACCCCGCCAGCGGCGAGCGGCGTCTCGGAGCCAAGCAGCGGCGTCTGGCCGCCCGCCCAGTAGCGCGCACGCTCGAACGCGTAGGTCGGGACCTCAGTGCGCCGGGCGTCCCAGGTGGCGAACAGCGCGGCCCAGTCGAGGCCGGCGCCGTGCGTCCACGCCGAGGCGGCGGCGGACAGCACGGTCGTCGTCTCGTCGCGGCCCTTGCGCAGGGTCGGGACGGCGCCGTCGACGTGGGCGCAGAGCACCGGGTCGGGCCCGAGTTCGACGAACGCGGTGACGCCGTGGTCCCGCAGCCAGGCCACGCCGTCGGCGAACCGGACGGTGCCGCGCACCTGCCGCACCCAGTAGGCCGGATCGGTGACGTCGCCGGGCATGGCGATGCGGGGTTCGTGGTAGGTCACCGACTCGGCGACGGCGGCGAAGTCGGCGAGCATGGGCTCCATCAGCCTGGAATGGAAGGCATGCGACACGACCAGCCGCTTGACCCGACGACCTTCGGCCCGCCACCGATCTTCCAGTGCCCCGATCTCGTCCTCGGCACCGGACACGACCAGCGACGTCGGACTGTTGACGGCGGCGAGGTCGATGCCTTGCGGGACGTCGTCCTCGGCGGCCTCGACGGCGAGCATGGCGCCGCCGGCCGGCAAGGCGGCCATCAGCCTGCCGCGCGCGGCGACCAGCGCGCAGGCGTCGTCCAGCGACAGCACCCCCGCGACGTGGGCGGCGGCGAGTTCGCCGATGGAGTGGCCGAGCAGGAAATCCGGTGCCATGCCCCAGGACTCCAGGAGCCGGAACAGCGCCACCTCGACGGCGAACAGCGCCGACTGCGCGCCGTCGGTGCGGTTCAACACGTCCGCGTCGTCCAGCGGCACGCCGCCGACCCGGTCGGCGACCGCGTCCCATGCCTGCGCGAACACGGGAAACGCCGCATACAGCTCCCGCCCCATGCCCGCACGCTGCGCGCCCTGGCCCGTGAACAGGAAAGCGGTGCGCCCGCCGGTCGCGGCGCCCGCCTGGCTCAGGCCGGCGCCCGCGCTGGACAGCACGGCCCGGTGCGCAAGCGCGGCGCGGGTGGTGCCCAGCGCGAGGCCGACGTCCACCGGACGGAGACCGGCCCGCCCGGCAGCCCAGGCGCGCAGGCGCTCGGCCTGGGCGGCGACACCGGCGGCGGTGCGCGCGGAGACCGGCCACGGCACGTCGGCGGGACCGGTCATGGCTGGCGGGTCCACCGGGTCGGCGGCGGGCGCCTCCTCGACGACCACGTGCGCGTTGGTGCCGCTCATACCGAACGACGACACCCCGGCGCGGCGCGGCCTGCCGACCGCCGGCCAGGGCCTTGCCTCGGTGAGCAGCTCGACGTTCCCGGCGGTCCAGTCCACCTCGGGGGTGGGGGCGTCGACGTTGAGGGTGGGCGGTAGCTGGCCGTGGCGCAGGGCCATGACCGCCTTGATGACACCGGCCACGCCAGAGGCGGCCTGGCTGTGGCCGATGTTCGACTTGATCGAGCCGAGCCACAGCGGCTCGTCGCGGTCCTGGCCGTAGGTGGCGAGCAGGGCCTGTGCCTCGATCGGGTCGCCGAGCCGGGTGCCGGTGCCGTGCGCCTCCACCATGTCCACATCGGACGGTTCGAGGCCGGCGTCGGCCAGCGCCGCGCGGATGACCCGCTGCTGGGACGGCCCGTTCGGCGCGGTGAGCCCGTTGGACGCGCCGTCGGAGTTGATCGCGGACCCCCGCAGCACGGCGAGGACGTCGTGGCCGTTGCGCCGCGCGTCCGAGAGCCGCTCCACCAGCAGCACGCCAACCCCTTCGCTCCACCCGGTCCCGTCCGCGGCCGCCGCGAAGGACTTGCAGCGCCCGTCCGCGGCCACGCCGTTCTGCTTGCCGAACTCCACGTACGCCGCGGGGGTCGCCATCACGACCACCCCACCCGCGAGCGCGAGGTCGCACTCCCCCCGGCGCAGCGACTGGGCGGCCAGGTGCAACGCGACCAGTGACGATGAGCAGGCGGTGTCGACCGAGACCGAAGGTCCCTCCAGACCGAACACGTAGGACACCCGCCCGGACACGACGCTGGCCGAGCCGCCGGTGGCCAGGTACCCGGACGCGGCTGGTAGCAGCGACACATAGTCCTGCCCGCTGGTCCCGGCGAAGACTCCCGTCCGGCTGCCGCGCAGCGAGGTCGGGTCGACCCCGGCGCGTTCGAACACCTCCCAGGAGGCCTCGAGGTGCAGGCGCTGCTGAGGGTCCATGGCGACCGCCTCGCGCGGGGAGATCCCGAACAGGCCCGCATCGAACTCCGCGGCGCCGTCGACGAACCCCCCGACGCGCGCGGTCGGCGCGTCCGGACCGGACATGTCCCACCCGCGGTCGGCGGGGAAGGGACCCATCCCGTCGCCCCCGGACATTACCAACCGCCAGAGATCATCTGGCGAGGACACCCCTCCCGGGTACCGGCAGGCCATCGCGACGATCGCGAGCGGATCACCGTTCGCCACAACGGTTGCCGAGGCTTGCTCGGCCGCGGCGCCGGTCAGCTTGGCCACCAGGTGCCCGGCCAGGACGGTCGGCGTCGGGTGGTCGAAGACGAGGGTCGACGGCAGGGCGAGGCCGGTGGCCTCGGCCAGCGCGGTGCGCAGTTCGACGGCGGTGAGCGAGTCGAAGCCAAGGTCCCGGAACGGTCTGACCGGGTCGACACGCGACGCGTCCGCGTGGCCGAGGACGGCGGCGGCCTTGGCGCGCACCAGGTCGAGCACGGTCCTGGCGCGGTCGGCTGCGTCGAGTCCGCGCAATGTCGCGGCGAACCCGGTCGGCGTGACCGCGACGGCCGCGTGGCCGCGCGCGGCGGGCAGGTTGGCGAGCAGCGCGCTGGGTCGGGTCGCAGTGAACGCACCGGCGAACCGCTCCCAGTCCACATCGGCCACGGCGACGCAGGTGTCGCCGCCGTCGACGGCGCTGGCCAGCGCCGCGACCGCGCTGGCGGGCTCCATCGGACGCAGGCCGCGCTCGCGCAGGTAGTCGGCGGTGGCGCCAGCGGCGACCATGCCCGCGCCGGCCCACGGCCCCCACGCCACGGAGGTGGCGGCCGCGCCCCGGGCCCGGCGGGCCGCCGCGATGGCGTCGAGGGTGGCGTTGGCGGCGGCGTAGGCGGCCTGCCCACCGCCGCCCCAGACGCCCGCGACGGAGGAGAACAGCACGAACGCCTCTGCGTCGGGCAGCAACTCGTCAAGGTGGACCGCGCCAGCGACCTTGGCGGCGGCGACGGCGGCCAGGTGCTCCGGTGTGACGTCGGGCAGGGCGGCGTACTCGGCCCAGCCCGCGGCGTGCACGACGGCAGCCACGGGATGGTCGGCGAGCAGGGCGGCGATGGCGTCCCGGTCGGCCGTGTCGCAGGCGACGACCGTGACGTCGACGCCGAGGTCGGTCAGCTCGGCGATCAGTTCGGCGGCGCCAGGGGCGGCCGGGCCGCGCCTGCTGGCGAGCAGCAGGCGCTCGGCGCCGCGGCCGGCCAGCCAGCGGGCGACGTGGCCACCGAGGGCGCCGGTGCCACCGGTGACCAGGACCGTGCCACGCGGCTGCCACGGGGTGGCGGGGCGGGCCGGGGCCGGTTCGAGCCGGCGGCCGAAGGCGCCGCCGGACCGGATGGCGACCTGGTCCTCCCCCGTCCCGGTGAGGACGCGGGCGAGGCGGTCGGCGGCGGCGGTGTCGAGGTCGGCGGGCAGGTCGACAAGGCCACCCCAGCGGGTGGGGAACTCGAGGGCGGCGACCCGGCCAAGGCCCCACAGTCCGGCGGCGACCGGGTCGGGGCTCTCGCCGCCGATGGCGACCGCGCCACGGGTGGCGACCCAGAGCGGGGTCGCGGTGCTGTCGAGGGCGTTGACGAGGGCGACCGTGTCGGCGAGAGCGTCCGCGCCGTCGAGGGCGAGCAGGGAGAGAACGCCGTCGACGGGCTCGTCTGGCAGGTCGGGGAACGCGGTGTGACGGACGGTTGCGCCGCGCCCGGTCAGGGCCTCGAGATAGGGGGCGGCGTCGAAGCCGGGGCGGCTGACGACCAGCCAGGTGCCGGACAGGACGGCGGGGCCGCTGTCGGCAAGGGGCCGCCAGCCGACCCGGTAGCGCCAGGCGTCCTCAGGGGCGGTCGTTGCGGCGGGGGCGGCGGCGGGCAGCAGCCAGTAGTGCTCGCGCTGGAAGGCGTAGGCGGGCAGGTCGACCCGGTTGCCGCCCGCTGCGGACCAGTCGACGTCCACGCCGGCGACGTGGAGCCGGGCCAGGCCGAGCCACCAGGCGTCGACCTCGTCCCGGCCGGACCGCTGCAACGGGACGGCGCCGTCCACGAGAGCGGAGAGAACCGCGTCCGGGCCGACTTCGGCCCAGGCGCCGACGTCGGCGTCGGCGAGCCGGTCGACGGCGTCGGCGAACCGGACGGTGTCGCGGACCTGCCGCACCCAGTAGCCGGGGTCGGTGACGTCCCCGCCCGCCACGACCCGCACGTTCGGCTGGTGGAAGGTGAGGGTCCGGATCGTCTCGGCGAACTCGGCGAGCATCGGCTCCATCAGCCGGGCGTGGAAGGCGTGGGAGACCGCGAGCCGCTTGACCCTGCGGCCGTCGGCACGCCACCGGTCCGCCAGCGCCTCGATCTCGTCCTCGGTCCCCGACACCACCAGCGACGCCGGACCGTTCACCGCCGCGATGTCGATGCCGGCCGGCACGTCGGATTCGGACACTTCCGCGGCAAGCATCGCCCCGCCCGCCGGCAGGTCCTGCATCAGCCTGCCGCGCGCGGCGACCAGCGTGCAGGCGTCGTCGAGGGACAGCACTCCCGCGACGTGGGCGGCGGCGACCTCGCCGATGGAGTGGCCGACGAGGTACTTGGGCCGCACGCCCCAGGATTCCAGCAGCCGGTAGAGCGCGACCTCGAAGGCGAACAGGGCCGCCTGGGTGTGGCGGGTCTGCCCGAGCGACTCGGCGTCGTCGAACGGGATATCGCCAAGCCGCGCCGTGATCTCGCCGATGGCGGCGGCGAACACGGGGAAGGCGGCGGCGAGGCCGCGGCCCATGCCGGCGCGTTGCGCGCCCTGCCCGGTGAACAGGACCGCGAGCCCGCCGGGGGCGACGGTCCCGGTGACCACGCCGGGGTGCGGCTCGCCGAGTGCGATGGCGCGCAGGGCGTCCCGGTCGCCGGCGGGGACGACGGCCCGGTGTTCGAGGGCGGCGCGGGTGGTGGCCAGGGAGAAGGCGATGTCGGCCGGGTCGGCGTCCTGGTCGAGGCCGGTGCGCAGCCGGTCGGCCTGTGCGCGCAGGGCTTCTGCAGTTTTGCCGGCGAGGACCCACGGGATGCGCGCGGTCGGCGCGGTGCGCCCGGTGGGTCCCGCTGCGGGAGCCTGCTCGATGATCACGTGGGCGTTGGTGCCGCTGACGCCGAACGCGGACACCCCGGCCCGGCGGACCCGGTCGCCCCTCGGCCACGGCTGGGCGTCGGTCAGCAGGGACACCGCGCCAGAGTCCCAGTCCACGTGCGGGGACGGCCGGTCGACATGGAGGGTTCTGGGCAGCATCTCGTTGCGCAGCGCGAGAATCATCTTGATGACACCGGCCGCGCCGGCCGCGGATTGGGCGTGGCCGAGGTTGGACTTCACCGAGCCAAGCCACAGCGGCCGGTCGCGGTCCTGCCCGTAGGCGGCCAGGACAGCGCCCGCCTCGATCGGGTCGCCGAGCACGGTCCCGGTGCCGTGCGCCTCCACCGCGTCCACCTCGGACGGCGCCAGACCGGCGGCGGCGAGCGCGTCGGCGATCACCCGCTGCTGGGCGGGTCCGTTGGGGGCGGTGAGCCCGTTGGACGCGCCGTCGGAGTTGACGGCGGAGCCGCGCAGCAGCGCCAGCACGGTGTGCCCGTTGCGGCGGGCGTCGGAGAGCCGCTCGACCAGCAGCACGGCGACGCCCTCGGCCCAGCCGGTGCCGTCGGCGGCCTCGGCGAAGGACTTGCAGCGGCCGTCGGCGGCAAGCCCGCCCTGCCTGCCGAACTCGACGAACGCGCCGGGGCTGGCCATGACGGTGACCCCACCCGCCAGCGCCAGCGTGCACTCGCCGCGGCGCAGCGCCTGTGCGGCCAGGTGCAGCGCGACCAGCGAGGAGGAGCAGGCGGTGTCGATGGTGATGGCGGGGCCTTCCAGGCCGAGCGCGTAGGCGACCCGGCCGGACAGCACGCTCGGCGCGGATCCGGTGCCAAGGTAGCCCTCGACGTCCTCGGTGGCCGCGGTGGCGATGCCGTAGGCGGAGGTGGACGAGCCGATGTAGACACCGGTGCGCGTTCCGCGTAGTGACAACGGGTTCATGCCCGCGCGCTCGACGGTCTCCCACGCGGTCTCCAGCAGTAACCGCTGCTGCGGGTCCATGGCCAGCGCCTCGCGCGGCGAGATGCCGAACAGGTCGGCGTCGAACTGTCCTGCGTCGGGCAGGAACCCGCCGGTCGCCGCGGCGTCGGGCCAGCCACGGTCGACCGGAGCGGGTCCGGCGGCGTCGGTTCCCGCGTCGAGCAGCGCCCAGAAGTCCTCCGGCGAGGCGATCCCGCCGGGCAGCCGGCACGCCATGCCGACGACCGCGACCGGTTCGGCCGCGGCGTCGGCCAGCTCGCGGTTGAGCGCCTTGAGCGACTCGTTCTCCTTGAGCGAGGTGCGCAGCGCGGCAACGTACTGGTCAACCGTGGCACTCATGAAATCCCCTCACCTGCGGCGACCAGCCGCAGCAGGCTCTCGCCGTCCATGTCGTCGAGCGAATCGGCCGCGGCGGGTTCCTCGGCGCCGGACGCCAGGCGCAGCAACAGGTCGAGCAGGCCGGCCTCGCGCAGGCGGGACACCGGGATCGCGGCCAGCGTCCGCCGGATCTCGGCGTCGGCGCCGGGCTCGGGCGGCCGGTCCGTGACCAGGTGGGTGGCCAGGTGCTCGGCGAGCCGGGCTGGCGTCGGGTGGTCGAAGACGGCCGTCGTGGCGACCGGCAGGCCCGTGGCGGCGCGCAGGCGGTCGCGCAGCCGCACCGCCGACAGCGAGTCGAAGCCCAGGTCGCGGAACGGTTTGCCGGGCTCGATCTCGGCGGCGCCGGTGTGTCCGAGCACGACGGCGGCCTGAGCGCGGACGATCTCGGAGAGCCGCTCCCTGCGCTCCCACTCCGGCAGTGCCGCCAGGTCGGCGCGCAGGACGGCGGCACCGGCCGCGGTCTCCCGCTCGTCGGCGGCGGCCTCTGGCAGGTCGGCCAGCAGCGGGCTGGGCCTGCGGGCGGTGAAGGCGGGGGCGAACCTGGCCCAGTCGACGCAGGCGACGGTGGCGCACGGGTCGCCGCTGTCCACGGCGTGCTTCATGGCCGCGAGGGCGGGTTCGGCCGGCATGGGCGGCAGGCCGCGACGGCGCAGCGCCTCGCCGGTGGCGCCCTCACCCATGCCGGGACCGGCCCAGGGGCCCCAGGCGATCGAGGTCGCTGGCAGGCCGCGGGCCGCACGGCTCTCGGCGACGCCGTCGAGGGCGGCGTTCGCGGCGGCGTAGGCGCCCTGGCCCGCGCCGCCCCAGGTGGCGGCGGCCGAGGAGAACAGGACGAACGCCTCCAGGTCACCGCACAGGGCATCGAGGTGGCGGGCGCCATCGGCCTTGGCGGCCAGGACGGCGGCGAGCCGGCCGGTACCGGTGCCGGCCAGCGGGGTGAGGTCGCCGACCCCGGCCGCGTGCACGACGGCGGTGAGCGGGTGCTCGGCGGGGACGGCGGCGAGCAGGGCGCGCAGGGCCTCGACGTCGGCGACGTCGCAGGCGGCGACGGTGGCCTTGGCGCCGAGGGAGTTGAGTTCCGCGACGAGGTCGGCGGCGCCGGACGCCTGGTCCCCGGCCCGGCTGACCAGGAGCAGGTGGTCGGCGCCCTGGCGGGCAAGCCAGCGTGCGGTGTGCCTGCCGAGTGCGCCGGTGCCGCCGGTGACCAGAACGGTGCCGTGCGGCTGCCAGTCGCCGCCCGACCCGGTGCCGGCGGCACGGACGAGCCGGCGCGCGACCGTCCCTTCCGGCCGGATCGCGACCTGGTCCTCGCCGCCGGCCAGGACGGCGGCGAGCGCGGCCGGGTCGGGGACGCCGTGCAGAGCGACGACGCCGCCCCAGCGGTCGGGGTGCTCAAGGGCGGCGACGCGGCCGAGGGCGGCGACAGCCAGGGCGGTCGGGTCATCTGGGGTGTCGGCGGTGGCGACCCACAGCGGGGCGCCGACGGTCCGGATCACGGCCAGCGAGTCGGCGAGCCCCCTGGTGACCAGCGGGTGCACGGGGTCCGGGCGGTTGTCCAGCGCCAGCAGGGAAAGCACCCCCTCGGGGCTGCCGGTCCGGTCCGCAAGGCCGTCGAGGCCGGTGATCCGGACGGCGGCGCCGCCGTGCCGGGTGACGGCGTCGGCGCAGGCGGCGGCCACGTCCCCGGCGCCGGGGGGCTCGACGATCCACCAGGTGCCGGTGAGGCGGGCGGCGGTCGTGGTGGTCACCGGGGTCCACCGCGTGCGGTAGTGCCAGTCACTGGCGGGCGGGGTGGCGCGGGCCGGCCAGTGGCGGGTGCGCTGGAACGCGTAGGTGGGCAGGTCGACCGTGTTGCCGCCCCAGTGGGCGAAGACGGCCGCCCAGTCGACGTCCGCGCCGTTGACGTGCAGTTCGGACAGGGCGCGCAGGGCCGAGGCGGTCTCGTCGCGGCCCGCGCGCAGCACCGGCACGGCGGCGGCGTCGGCCAGGTGGGCGGAGAGGACCGCGTCCGGCCCGATCTCGACAAAGGTCGCGGCGTGCCGCTCGCGCAGCCGCCGGACGCCGTCGGCGAAACGGACGGTGCCGCGGATCTGCCGGACCCAGTAGCCGGGGTCGGTGACGTCGGTGTCATCTCCGCCGTCAGCGGGGATGACGGGGATGCGCGGGGCGTGGTAGGTCAGCGAGCGTGCCACGTCGGCGAACTCGGCGAGCATGGGCTCCATCAGCTTGGAGTGGAAGGCGTGGGACACGGCCAGCCGCTTGACCCGGCGGCCCTCGCCGCGCCACCGCGCCTCGAGGTCGGCGATCTCCGCCTCGGTCCCGGCGACCACGAGGGAGGTCGCGCTGTTGACGGCGGCGACGTCGATCCCGGTGGGGACGTCGGCCTCGTCGGCCTCCGCGGCCAGCATGGCGCCGCCGGCGGGCAGCGCCTGCATCAGCCGGCCCCGCGCCTCGACGAGCGTGCAGGCGTCCTCGATGGACAGCACGCCGGCCACATGGGCCGCCGCGACCTCGCCGATGGAGTGCCCAAGCAGGAAGTCCGGGGTGACACCGCAGGACTCCAGCAGCCGGAACAGCGCCACCTCCAGCGCGAACAGCCCGGCCTGGGCGTGACGGGTCTGGTTGAGCGCCTCGGCGTCGTCCAGCGGGACGCCGCCGAGCCGCGCGCAGAGGTCGTCGAAGACCTCGGCGAAGACCGGGAAGTCACGGCGCAGTCCCGCGCCCATCCCGGCACGCTGCGCGCCCTGACCGGTGAACAGATACGCAACCCCCCCGCCGCTCACGGTCCCGGTGACGACCGCGCCGGACTCCTCGCCCGCCGCGAGCGCGGCCAGGCCGGCCATGGCCGCCGCCCGGTCGCCAGCGAGGACGACGGCGCGGTGGTCAAGCGGGGTGCGGGTGGTGGCCAGCGAGCGGGCGAGGTCCAGGTCGGCGTGCCCGTCGGACAACGCAGGCGCCAGCCGCCGCGCCTGGCCGCGCAGTCCGGCCGCGGTCGCGCCGGACACCAGCCACGGCAGGACGGCGGGCGCGGAAGTCACGGGGGCTGTCTCGGCGGCCGGCTCGGGGGCTTGTTCGACGATGACGTGCGCGTTGGTGCCGCTGACCCCGAACGCCGACACGGCGGCACGGCGCGGGCGGGCGGTCGCCGGCCACTGGCGCTCCTCGGTCAACAGCGACACCGCGCCGGCCGACCAGTCCACGACCGGTGTCGGCTCGTCGACGTGGAGGGTGCGGGGCAGAACGCCGGCGCGCAGCGCGCCGATCACCTTGATCACCCCGGCGACGCCGGCGGCGGCCTGGGTGTGGCCGATGTTGGACTTGACCGAGCCGAGCCACAGCGGCTCGGCCACCCGGTGCCTGCCGTAAACGGCCAGCAGTGCCTGGGCTTCGATGGGGTCGCCGAGCCGGGTGCCGGTGCCGTGCGCCTCGACCATGTCCACCTCGGACGGGGCGAGCCGGGCGCGCTCCAGCGCCTGCTCGATCACCCGCTGCTGCGACGGCCCGTTGGGCGCGGTCAGCCCGCTGGACGCCCCGTCGGAGTTGACGGCGGACCCGCGCAGGACGGCCAGTACCCGGCGACCGTTTGCGACCGCGTCGGACAGGCGCTCCAGCAGGAGCACGCCGGCGCCCTCGCCCCAGCCGGTGCCGTCGGCCGCGGCGGCGAAGGACTTGCAGCGCCCGTCGGGGGCCATGCCCTCGTCGAACTCGAACCCGGAGAACATCAGCGGGCTCGCCATGACGGTGACCCCGCCGGCCAGCGCGAGTGCGCACTCCCCGTCGCGCAGCGCCTTGGCGGCCAGGTGCATGGCGACCAGGGACGACGAGCAGGCCGTGTCGACGGTGATCGCCGGGCCCTCAAGGCCGAGGGTGTAGGCGACGCGGCCGGACAGGACGCTGCTCGCGTTGCTGGTGCTGACGTAACCGTCGAACACCTCTGGCGCGGCGTCGAGGCTGGCGGCGTAGTCGCTGTACATCCAGCCCGCGAACACCCCGGTCCGGCTGCCGCGCAGGGTCCTGGCGTCGATGCCGGCGCGTTCGACGGCCTCCCAACAGATCTCCAGCATCAGCCGCTGCTGGGGATCCATGGCGGTGGCCTCGCGCGGGGAGATGCCGAAGAAGGCCGCGTCGAACTCGCCGGGCCCGTCGAGGAACGCACCCGCCGCGGTGCGGGCGCCGGTGAGCGCGGCGAGGTCCCAGCCCCGGTCCTCGGGGAAGCCGGTGAGCGCGTCGGTCCCGTCGGCGACGAGCCGCCACAGGTCTTCCGGTGCGCGCACACCGCCGGGGTAGCGGCAGCCGATGCCGACGACGGCCACCGGCTCGGCGTCGCGGTCCTCGACCTCGCGCAGTCTGCGGTTGGCCTCGCGCAGCTCCGTCGTGGCCCGCTTGAGGTAACCGAGGAGCTTCTCGTCGTTCGCCATGGGGGATCTCCTTCTGCGCGAGTCAGGAATTCGAGAACTCCTGGTCCAGAAGCGTGTACAGGTCCTCGGCGGTGGCCGAGTCGAGGCTGTCGGGCACCTCGGTGTGCGCGGGGACGTCGGTCAACCGGTCGAGCAGTGCCCGGAGCCGAGCGGCGAGCGCGCCACGGTCGGCCATGAGTTCCGCGGCGCCGGGGGCGACCCCGGCCAGCGCCCGCTCCAGCCGGGCCAGCTCGGCGAGGGCGGCCGGTCCCGCACCCGCACGCGGTGCCAGGCCGGTGCGCAGGTGCCGGGCGAGGGCGTCGGGGGTGGGGTGGTCGAACACGGTGGTGGCCGGCAGCCGCAGGCCGGTGCCGCGGGCCAGGCGGTTGCGCAGCTCGACACCGGTCAGCGAATCGAGGCCGAGTTCGACGAACCCGCGGCGGGCGTCGACCAGGCCCGGGGTGCCGTAGCCAAGGACAATGGCGGTCTGGGTGCGCACCAGGTCAAGCAGGATGCGGCCGCGCTCGGTGTCCGAGGCGGCGGTCAGCTTGCGGCGCAACGCTTCCGCCGAGCCCGCCACCGACGCGGAGCCGCCGGTGCGGACGAGTCCGCGCAGCAGCGGCGCTACCTCGGCGCCCCCGGCCCGCAGCGCCGCCGGACTGAAGCCCATCGGCACCACGAGCGCGCGGCCCGCGGTCAGCGCCTCGTCGAAGAGCCGGAGCCCGTCCTCGGTGGCCATGGGGATGAGGCCGTGGCGCGCGAGACGGCGCAGGTCGGCGTCGGTGAGGTCGCCGGTCAGCGCCGACCGCTGCGCCCACGGGCCCCAGGCCAGGGACACCGAGGGGAGGCCGAGGGCGGCGCGGTGCTGGGCGATGGCGTCGACGTGGGTGTTGGCGGCGGCGTAGTTGCCCTGTCCCGCGCCGCCGAGTACGCCGGCGGCGGACGAGAACAGGGCGAAGATCTCCAGGTCCGCGTCCAGAGTCAGCTCGTGGAGGTTGAGCGCGCCCCTGGCCTTCGGCGCGAGCACGTGGTGCAGGCGCTCTGGGGTGAGCGTGGCGACGACGCCGTCGTCAAGGACGGCGGCGGTGTGGGCGACCGCGGTCAGCGGGTGCTCGGCCGGGACGGCCGCGAGGACGTCGGCGAGGGCGGCGCGGTCGGCGACGTCGCAGGCGACCACTGTGGCCAGTGCGCCGAGCTCGGCCAGGTCGGCAACGAGTTCGGTGGCGCCGGGGGCGGCGGGGCCGCTGCGGCTGGTGAGGACCAGCCGCCGGTAGCCGTGGACACGCACCAGGTGCTTTGCCAGTTCCGCGCCGAGCGTGCCGGTCGCGCCGGTGACCAGGGCGGTCCCGGTGGCCGCGAGCGGCGCCGCGGTCGCGATCCGCCTCGGCAGGCGGACCAGCCGCGGGGCCAGCGCAACGCCGGCGCGGACGGCGATCTGCGGTTCGCCGTGGGCGCCCGCGGCGGCGATGGCAGCGGGCAGCGCGGTCAGCGAGGCCGGGTCGTCGTCGAGGTCGACCAGGAGGAACCGGCCGGGGTTTTCCGACTGCGCCGACTTGACCAGACCCCAAACGGGGGCGTGGACCAGGTCGGGGACGGTGTCCTCCGCACGTGCGGCGACCGCGCCCCTGGTGACGACGACGAGCGTGCGCTCGTCGGTCAGCCAGCTCTGGACGAGGGCCAGCGCCTCGGTCACTGGCTCGGTGGCGGGGCCGGTGAACTGGGCGATCACCACGTCGGCGTCCTGGTCGGCGGCGCCGACGCCGAGGTGGTCGGGGCCGTGCAGGGCCCAGCGGGCCAGCGGGGCGGTCCCGGCGACCGGGCTCCAGTCGACGGCGAAGAGGGACTCGCCAGAGCCGCGCCGCGCCCCGGCGACATCGGCCGCGGCCGGCCGGCACGCCAAGGCGCCGATGGTGAGCACTGGCGCGCCGGTCTCGTCGGTCATCGACACGGCGACCGTGCCGTCCGGCGCGGCGGCCAGCCGGACCCGCAGGGCGGTCGCGCCCTCGGTGTGCAGCGCGAACCCGGTGAAGGAGAACGGAAGTTCGGCTGGGCGGTCAAGGCCGGCGCCGTCGCGCAGGGCACGCGCCATGCCGATGCCGTGGAGGGCGGCGTCGAGCAGGGCGGGGTGCAGGCCGTAGCCGCCATCGCCGCGCAGGTCGTCGGGCAGGGCCACCTCGGTGTACAGCTCGCCGTCGTGGTGCCAGGCGGCGCGCATGCCCTGGAACGCCGGTCCGTAGCCGTAGCCCGCCTCGGCGGCGCCCCGGTCCTGCGGCCGAGCCGGCGGCAAGGGTGCCGGTGGCGTGCCGGGTCCAGGTGTCGTCGTCGTTGTCGTGGCGGGCGTGGACCGCGACGGCGCGGCGGCCGTCCCGGTCGGGCGCCGCGACGGTCACCTGAAGCCGCACGGCGTCGCGCTCGGCGAGCACCAGCGGGGCCTCCAGGACCAGTTCCTCGACGGCGGGACAGTCGGCATGGGCGCCGACGTGGCGGACGAGGTCGAGGAACCCGGTGGCGGGGAACAGCACCGCGCCGAGCACGGCGTGGTCGGCCAGCCACGGCCGCGTGTGGGTCGACAGGGCGCCGGTGGCGACGACCCCGCCGTCGGCCAGCGCCACCGTGGACTCCAGCAGCGGGTGGCCACCATCGGCGACCGGGCCCGCGACGGCGGGCTCGAGCCAGTAGCGGGTGCGCTGGAACGGGTAGGTCGGCAGGTCCGCGGCCGGGCCGGCGCCGGTGAGGGCGGCCAGGTCGACCCGTCCGCCGTTGGCGAAGTACGCCGCGGCGGAGCGGGCCACGCGGCCGAGGCCGCCGTGGTCGCGGCGCAGCGTGCCGATGGCGACGGTGCCTGGCAGGTCGGCGTCCTCGACGGCGGCGGTGAGCACGGGGTGGGCGCTGGCCTCCACGAAGAACCGGAAACCCTGTTCCCCCAACGCGCGCACGCCGCGTTCGAACTCGACGGGCTGGCGCAGGTTGCGGTACCAGTAGGCGGTGTCAAGGCCGGTACCGTCCAGCCAGCGGGAGTCCACTGTGGACCAGAAGGGGACGGTGGCGGCGCGGGACCGGATACCGGCGAGGCTGGTGAACAGGTCATCGCGGATGCGTTCGACGTGCGCGGTGTGCGACGCGTAGTCGACGGGGACGCGCTTGGCCCGCACGCCTTCCGCGGTCAACTCGGCCAGCAGGTCGTCGAGCGCGCCAGCGTCGCCAGCGACCACGGTGGCGGCGGGCCCGTTGACGGCGGCGACGGCGAGTTCACCGCGCCAGCGCGCCAGCCGGTCCCGCACGGCGTCGGCGGCCAGTGGCACCGCCACCATGCCGCCAAGCCCGGACAGGGCGGTGATTGCCTTGGCGCGCAACGCGACGACGGCGGCGGCGTCGTCAAGCGACAGTGCGCCAGCCACGCAGGCGGCGGCGATCTCCCCCTGGGAGTGCCCGATCACCGCGTCCGGCTCGACGCCGAGCGACCGCCACACCGCGGCCAGCGACACCATCACCGCGAACAGGGTGGGCTGGACGACGTCGACCCGGTCCAGCGGGGCGCCGCGGAGCACCTCGCGCAGCGACCAGTCGACGTGCGGCGCGAGCGCCCGCTCGCAGGCGTCGACGCTGTCGGCGAAGACCGGCGAGGTCGCCATCAGCTCGCGGGCCATGCCTGCCCATTGCGAGCCCTGGCCAGGGAAGACGAACGCGGTCTTGCCAGCCCCGGCTTCCCCGGTCACCGCGGCGGCCGGGTCCTGGCCGGCGGCGAGCGCGGTCAGCGCGGCGCGGAAGTCGTCGCGATCGCGGCCGAGCAGGACGGTCCGGTGCTCGAACACCGGCCGCGCGGCAAGCCCTCTTGCGACCTCCCCGACGGTCGCGTCGGGGTGGCGTTCAAGGTGGACGACCAGCCGCCGCGCCTGGTCGCGCAGGGCGGCAGGATTCTTGGCGGTGAGCACCCACGGGACGTCGCAGCCGGGTTCCTGTCCTGCCTCGGCGGGCCGGGTGTCGTACTGCTCGATAACGGCGTGGGCGTTGGTGCCGGTCCCGCCGAAGGACGACACGCCGGCACGGCGCAGGCGCCCGGTCTCCGGCCACGGCCGGGACTCGGTCAGCAGCGACACCGCGCCGGCCGACCAGTCGACTTCGGAGGTGGGCTCGTCCACGTGCAGGGTCTGCGGGAGGACGCCGTGGCGCAGGGCCATGACCGCCTTGATCACCCCGGCGACGCCGGCCGCCGAGCTGGTGTGGCCGATGTTGGACTTCACCGAGCCAAGCCACAGCGGCTCGTCCCGGTCCTGGCCGTAGGTGGCGATGATCGCGTCGGCCTCGATCGGATCGCCGAGGGTGGTGCCGGTGCCGTGTGCCTCCACGACGTCCACTTCGGACGGTTCGAGCCGGGCGTTGGCCAGCGCCTGGCGGATGACCTGCTGCTGGGCGAGGCCGTTGGGGGCGGACAGGCCGTTGGACGCGCCGTCCTGGTTGACCGAGGAACCGCGGATCACCGCGAGCACGGGGTGGCCGTTGCGCTCGGCGTCGGAGAGCCGCTCGACCAGCAGCACGCCAACGCCCTCGCCCCAGCCGATCCCGTCGGCCGCCGCCGCGAACGGCTTGCAGCGGCCGTCGGCGGCCAGGCCGCGCTGCCTGCTGAACTCGGTGAACGACACCGGCGACACCAGCACTGCGACACCGCCAGTCAGTGCCATGTCGCACTCGCCGGCCCGCAGCGACTGGCAGGCGAGGTGGATCGCCACGAGCGACGACGAGCACGCCGTGTCGACGGTGACCGCAGGGCCTTCGAGCCCGAAGGTGTACGAGACGCGCCCTGAGGTGCCCGCGGTGCCGGAACCGAAGAGGAAGTAGCCCTCGGTCTCGCCGCCGGGCCGCCCGCCGACGCCGTAGCCGACGAAGGACGCGCCGACGAACACACCGGTGCGGCTGCCGCGCAGCGTGCCGGGGTCGACCCCGGCACGCTCGAAGGCCTCCCAGCCCGCCTCCATCAGCATCCGCTGCTGCGGGTCGATGGCGACGGCCTCGCGGGGGCTGACGCCGAAGAACCCGGCGTCGAAACCGCCGGCGTCGTGGACGAAGGCGCCCTGCGAGGTGTAGGAGGTGCCGGGGTGGTCGGGGTCGGGGTGGAACAGGTTCGCCAGGTCCCAGCCGCGGTCGGCCGGGAAGTCGCCGACGGCGTCGCCGCCCGCGCGAATCAGGTCCCACAGCTCCTCCGGCGAGGTGACCCCGCCGGGGTAGCGGCAGCTCATGGCGACGATGGCGATCGGCTCGTCGGAGGCGGCGGTGGCCTTGGCGTCGCGGACGGGGCCGCGTTCGCCGAGCAGGTCGGCCAGCAGGTGCCGCGACAGGGCGGTGGCGGTGGGGTGGTCGAAGACCGCCGAGGTTGGCAGCCTGCGGCCGGTTGCCGCGCGCAGCCGGTTGCGCAGGGCGACGGCGGTGATCGAGTCGAAGCCAAGGTCGCGGAACGCCCGGTCGGGCTCGACGGCGGACGGGTCGGCGTAGCCGAGCGCGGCGGCGGCCTCGGCGCGCACCAGGTCGAGCAGGAACGGCGCCCGGTCGGCCGAGGGCAGGTCGGCGATCCGCCGCCGCAGGTCGGTTCCGGCCTCATCGGTGGGTGCCGCCTCGGTCAGCGCGGCGCGGACCTCGGGGATCTCGCCGACCAGGGGACGGCCACGGGCGGCGGTGTAGGTGGGCAGGAACGCGGGCCAGTCGATGTCGGCGACGGTCAGCGCGGTCTCCCCCGCGCCGACGGCCTGCGCGAGCGCCAGCAGCGCAAGGTCCGGGTCCATGGTGCGCAGGCCCCGGTCGCCGAGCCGGGCGGCGGTGGCGGCGTCGGTCATGCCGCCACCCGCCCAGCCGCCCCAGGCGAGCGCGGTGGCGGGCAGGCCGCGGTCCGCGCGCCGCCTGGCGATGGCGTCGAGGTGGGCGTTGGCCGCGGCGTAGGCGGCCTGGCCCGCGCTGCCCCACACGCCGGCGCCGGAGGAGAACAGGATCAACGGGCCGTCGGTCAGCTCGTCGAGGAGCTCCGCGCCAGCGACTTTGGCGGCGAGCACGCGGGCCAGACCGGCGGCGTCGAGGTCGGCAAGCGCGGTGGTCTGGGTGACGCCCGCGGCGTGCACGACGGCGTCAACGGGGTGGCGGGTGAGCAGGTCGGCGACGGCGGCGCGGTCGCCGATGTCGCACGCCTCGACCACCACCGCCACGTCCGGCCCGGCCTCGGCGATGGCGTCGAGAAGCGCGTCGACTCCTGGCGCGGCCGGGCCGGAGCGGCTGGCCAGCACGATCCGCGCGGCGCCGTTGGCCGCGAGCCAGCGAGCGACGCGGCCGCCGAGGGCGCCGGTGCCGCCCGTGACCAGCACGGTCCCGCCGGGCCGCCACCCCGCCGCCGGGTCGGCCGCGGCGCGGACGAGGCGACGGGCAAGCACGCCGGCCGGGCGGAGAGCGACCTGGTCCTCCGCGCCGTCGGCGACGACGGCGGCGAGGTCGGCGAGCGTCCGGCCGTCGAGAATCTCGGGGAGGTCGACAAGGCCGCAGCGCAGTTCGGGGCGCTCCAGCGCGGTCACCACTCCAAGACCCCAGATCTGGGCGTGCGCGGCGGCGCGGACCCGGTCGTCGGGGGCAGTGGCCACCGCCCCGTCGGTCGCCAGCCACAGCGGGGCGCGGACGTCGGCGGCGACGAGGGCATTCACCAGGTCGAGGGTGGCGGCGGTGCCGCGCGGCACGCCGGGGTGGTCTGGGTGGTCCTCGGCGTCGAACGCCAGCAGCGACAGCACGCCGTCGACCGGCACACCCGGCTCGAACGCGGCGACGGCGGTGGCCAGCGCGCCCGCGGCGGTCAGTGCGGCGACACACCGGGCGGTGCGGTCGGCGGCGGGGTCGCCGATGACCAGCCAGGAGCCGGACAGGACCGCGCCTGCTGGCCGGACCGGCCGCCAGTCGACCCGGTAGCGCCAGTTGTCCACAATGGACTGAGTGCGCCGGCTCCTGCGCCAGGTGGCGAGCGCGGGCAGCAGTTCGGCGGCGGAGTCGACGGGAACGGACAGGGTCGTGGCGAGGCCGTCGCGGTCGCCACGCTCGACGGCGTCCCAGAAGACGGCCTCCTCGGGGTCGGCGGCGACGGGGACGGGGGCGTCGAGCCAGTAGCGGTCCCGCTGGAACGGGTAGGTCGGCAGGTCGACGGGCGCGCCGGTGCCGGTCAGTGCGGCGAGGTCGACCGGGGCGGACAGCTCGGCGAACGAGCCGGTCAGCCGGTCAAGTCCGCCGTCATCACGGTGCAGCGAGCCGACGGCGACGAGGTCGGCCGATGCGACCTCGCCGATGTCGCCGATCGCGCCGAGGAGGACCGGGTGCGGGCCGATCTCGACGAAGAACCGGTGGCCGTCGGCGGCGAGTGCACGCACCCCGGCTTCGAACTCCACGGTCTCGCGGGTGTTGCGGTACCAGTACTCGGCGGCCATGGTCGCGGTGTCGATCCACCCGACGTCCACAGTGGACATCATGGGCACGGTCGCGGTGCCGGGGCGGACGCCGTCGAGGACGTCGAGCAGGTGGTCGCGGATGAGGTCGACCTGGGCCGAGTGCCCGGCCCACGCGGCCGGGATTCGCTTGGTGCGCACGGACTCCCGCGCGCACAGCGCTTCCAGGTCGTCAAGGGCGTCGCGGTCGCCAGACACCACGACGGACTCCGGCCCGTTGACGGCGGCCACGGACAACCTGCCGTCCCACCGGGGCAGCCACGCGCGGACCCGCCCGGCGGTCGCGGCGACGGAGATCATCCCGCCCCTGCCGACCAGACCCGCCCCGGCCTTGCTGCGCAGGGCGATGATCCGGGCGGCGTCGGCCAGGTCGAGCCCGCCCGCGACGTGCGCGGCGGCGATCTCGCCCTGGGAGTGGCCGATGACCGCGTCCGGCTCGACGCCAAGCGACCGCCACACGGCCGCCAGCGACACCAGCACGGTGAACAGCGACGGCTGTACGACGTCGACCCGGTCCAGCGACGGCGCCCCCTCGACGCCGCGCAGGACGTCGAGGACGGACCAGTCCACATGCTGTTCGATGGCGCTGGCGCACTGAGCGGCCTTCTCGGCGAACACCGGCGAGGTCGCCAGCAGGTCGCGGGCCATGCCGGCCCACTGGGAGCCCTGGCCGGGGAAGACGAAGACGACCTTGCCGGGCTTGGCGGCGCCGCGCACCAGACCGGGGCTGGTGCGGTCCTCGGCGAGCGCGGCGAGCTGCCCGTCGCGGTCGGGGCCGGTGAGCACGGCGCGGTGCTCGAAGGCGGTGCGGGTGGTGGCCAGCGCCCGTGCGGTGTCGGCGTCGCGCCCGGCGGGCAGCCCGGCGGCGCGCAGGCGGCTGGCCGCCTGCGCCAGCGCGGGCGCCGTGCGGGCCGACAGCACCCACGGCAACCGCCCGTCCTCGGACGTCGGAGCGGGCGAGGCGGGCGGGACCTGGGTTTCCGGGGCCTGCTCGATGACGGTGTGGGCGTTGGTGCCGCTCATGCCGAACGAGGACACCGCGGCCCGGCGCGGGCGGCCGGTCGCCGGCCACGGCACGCTGCCGGTGAGCAGCTCGACGTCCCCGGCGGACCAGTCAACGTGCGGCGAGGGCTCTTCGACGTTCAATGTCGATGGCAGCGTCCCGTTCCGCAGGGCCATCACCATCTTGATCACCCCGGCGACGCCCGCCGCGGCCTGGGTGTGCCCGATGTTGGACTTGATCGAGCCCAGCCGCAGCGGCCGCTCCCGATGCTGCCCGTAGGTGGCGAGCAGGGCGCCGGCCTCGATGGGGTCGCCGAGCGCGGTGCCGGTGCCGTGCGCCTCCACAGCGTCCACCTCGGACGCCAGGAGTCCGGCGTCGGCCAGGGCGGCCCGGATGACCCGCTGCTGGGCGGCGCCGCTTGGCGCGGTGAGCCCGTTGGAGGCGCCGTCGGAGTTGATCGCGGTGCCGCGGATCACCGCGAGCACGGGGTGGCCGCTGCGTTCGGCGTCGGAGAGCCGCTCGACCAGCAGCATGCCGGCGCCCTCGCCCCAGCCGGTGCCGTCGGCGGCGGCGGCGAACGCCTTGCAGCGGCCGTCCGGGGCGAGCGCGCCCACCTGCCCGCTGTCGACGAACATCGCCGGGTTGGTCATCACGGTCACGCCGCCGGCCAGCGCCATCGTCGCCTCGCCGGCGCGCAGGGCGCGCACGGCAAGGTGCAAGGCGACCAGCGAAGACGAGCACGCCGTGTCGACGGTGAGCGCGGGGCCCTCCAGACCGAGGGCGTAGGCGACGCGGCCGGACAGCACGCTGGTGGCCGCACCGGTGAGCATGTGGCCGCGGGTGCCGTCTGGCAGGTCGAACTGGCCGAAGCCGTAGGCGGAGTTGGCGCCGCCGACGAACACCGCGGTGCGGCTGCCGCGCAGGGACGCCGGGAGGATGCCGGCCCGCTCGACGGCCTCCCACGAGGTCTCCAGTAGCAGGCGCTGCTGCGGGTCCATCGCCAGCGCCTCGCGGGGGCTGATGGCGAAGAAGGCGGGGTCGAAGCGGTCGGCGTTGTCGATGAAGCCACCGACGGGGGTGGCGCCCGCGGCGGTGACCGCGCCGATGTCCCAGCCACGGTCGGCCGGGAAGCCGCTGAGCGCGTCCACGCCGTCGGCGACCAGCCGCCACAGGTCCTCTGGCCCGGCGACGCCGCCGGGGAACCGGCAGGCCATGCCGATGATCGCGATCGGCTCGTCGGCCGCGATCGCGGCGGCGGTCTCCTCGGTGGTGCCGCCGCCGAGGTCGCGGTGCAGCCGGTCGGCGAGGGCAGCGGGGGTGGCATGGTCGTAGACGACGGTCGTTGGCAGCGCGACGCCGGTCGCGGCGACGAGCCGGTTGCGCAGTTCGACGGCGGCCAGCGACCCGACGCCGATTTCGGCGAAGGGCCGGTCGGCGACGACGTCGTCCGCCGAGGCGAACCCGAGTGTGGCGGCGGCGGTCGTGCGGACGAGGTCCAGCAGGGCGCGGCGGCGGTCGGCCGCCGACAGCGCGGTCAGGCGGGGCCCTGCCGCGCCGGCGCCGCGCCGGACCGGCCGGATCAGCTCGCGCAGCAGGTGCGGCGGGGCGCCACCGAAGGCGGCCGGGTTGAGCCGGACCGGCACGACGGTGGGGTGGTCCATGCGCAGGGCCTTGTCGAGCAGGGCGAGCGCGTCCCTCGGGTCCAGCGGCGGGAAGCCGGAGCGGGCGATGCGCTCGCGGTCGGCGTCCGCGAGCGCGCCGACCATGCCGCCCTCGGTGTGCCACGGGCCCCACGCGAGGGAGAGCGCGGGCAGCCCGGCCTGGCGGCGGCGGGCGGCGAGCGCGTCGAGGACGGCGTTGGCGGCGGCGTAGTTGCCCTGGCCGGGGCTGCCCACGGTGCCGGCGATCGAGGAGAACAGGACGAACGCGGTGAGGTCGGCGTCGGCGGTCAGCTCATGGAGGGCGAGCGCGGCGTCGGCCTTGGGCCAGAACACCTGATCGAGCGCATCCGGCGCGAGCGTGGCGACCAGGCCGTCGTCGACCACACCCGCGGTGTGGAAGACCGCGCCGACGGGGTGGTCGGCGAGCAGCGCGGCGAGCGCGACCGGGTCGGCGACGTCGCAGGCCGCGACGACGACGCCGGCGCCAAGGGAGGTCAGCTCGGCCGTCAGCTCGGTCGCGCCGTCGGCGTCCGGGCCTCGGCGGCTGGTCAGCACCAGCTCGCGGACGCCGTACGCGGTGACCAGGTGCCTGGCGAGCAGGCCGCCGAGCATGCCGGTGCCGCCGGTGATCAGGACGGCCCGGCCGGGATCGATGGCGAACGGCTTGGTGTCCTGAGTGGACACGCGGGTGAGCCGGGGGGTGAACAGGCTGGTCCCGCGCAACGCGACCGCCGGCTCCCCGGTGGCGATGGCGACACCGACGGCGGCGTCCACCTCGCCGTCGGTGTCGACCAGCACGATGCGGCCCGGGTGCTCGGCCTGGGCGGAGCGCACCAGGCCCCAACAGGCCGCGCCAACCGGGTCGGGAGCGGGGTCGTCCGGACGGACGGCGACCGCGCCCCGGGTGGCGATCACCAGGTCGTCGGCGCCGGTGCTCGCCAGCCAGTCCTGGAGCACGGCGAGCACGCTCTTGGTGCCACGGTGCAGGTCGGCGCAGTACGGCTCGACCACGGCCACACCGCGGTCGCCGACCCGGACGTGGTGCAGCATCGTCTCGTCGAACAGCGCAAGGAACCCGCGCTCGCCGACCAGCGCCGGGACGGGCTCGACGGTGCGTTCGCGCCACTCGACGCGGTAGAGGTCGTCGGTGCCCATCGCTTCGGCTGGGAGGTCCCAGGTGGACAGGACAACGCGGTCGGCGGAGAACACCGGCCGGTGTGAGGCGTCCACCGCGAGGACGGCGACAGCGCCACCGCCCACCGGGGTGCGGCGCACGCGCAGCGCGGTGGCGCCGGCGGCCCACAAGGTGACGCCCGACCAGGAGATGGCGGCCGCGCCGTCGAAGGCGGCGTCGAGCAGGGCGGGGTGCAGGCCGTAGCGGTCGGGGCGCTCCCCGTCGGGCAGCGCGACCTCGACGGCGGCCGCGCCGTCGGCCCAGACCGGCTCGGCGGTCTGGTTCTGCGGGGCGAGCACGCCGCGGGCGTGCGGGGTCCACGGGCGGCCGGACCAGCCGCGGTCGGTCCCCGGGTCCTCGGCGCGGGCGTAGACGGTGAACGCCCGGCGGCCCGCCGCGTCGGGGGCGTCCACGCGGAGCTGCACCTGGAGCGCCCCCGCGGCAGGGAACGGCAGCGCGGTGTCGACGGCCAGCTCGGTGACGTGCCCGCAGCCGACCTGGTCGCCAGCCCGGACCGCGAGTTCGACGAACGCCGAGCCCGGCACGGCGGCGTGCCCAGTCAGCCATGGCTGAGCGCGCGCGGACAGCCGGGCGGTGAACAGGTAGTCGTCGCCGCCCGCGATCCCGACGCCGGAGCCGAGCAGCGGGTGGTCGGTCACGCCGAGCCCGGCGTCGGCCACGTCGCCCCGCCGCACGGCGGGGGCGGGCCAGAACCGCAGGCGAGCGAAGGGGTAGGTGGGCAGGTCGACGCGCCTGCCCCCGGGAACCACCTTGGTCCAGTCGACGGTCGCGCCGCGCACCCAGGCCCCGCCGACGGCGGCCAGCAGGGTCGCGGCCTCGTCGCGGCCACCGCGCAGCACCGCGGCGGAGTCCTCGACGTGCGCGGACAGCACGGGGTCGGGCCCCAGTTCCAGGAACGACGTCACCCCCTGCTCCCGCAACGCGGCGACCCCGTCGGCGAACCGGACGGTGTCCCGGACCTGCCGCACCCAGTACGCCGGATCGGTCACCGCACCCGGCAACGAAATCCGGGGTTCGTCGTAGGACAACGATTCCGCGACAACGGCGAAGTCGGCGAGCATCGGCTCCATCAGCTTCGAATGGAACGCATGCGATACAACAAGACGCTTGACGCGACGGCCTTCCGACCGCCACCGCTCCTCCAGCGCCGCGATCTCCTCCTCGGTCCCCGACACCACAAGAGAAGTCGCACTGTTCACCGCAGCGACATCAACACCAGCCGGAACGTCCACTTCGGACACCTCAGCCGCCAACATCGTCCCACCAGACGGCAAAGCGGCCATCAACCGACCACGCGCAGCCACCAACGCGCAGGCATCGTCCAACGAC
>Ga0193716_1000190_pt1 | contig 37181 bp, 30 predicted proteins | sample U2c1metaG_FD_145901 | JGI IMG/M metagenome (GOLD analysis project Ga0193716, IMG submission 145901) | Soil microbial communities from a riparian zone of the East river system, Colorado, United States - U2c1 | ecosystem: Environmental > Terrestrial > Soil > Riparian zone | place: USA: East River...
ACCGCGCCGCGAAATACTCAAAACTTCCCACCCGAACATGGCTTGCCGCGACCCGCGTCAGGATCGCGCCCGGCACCAGCTCCTCGCGGCGAACTGATTCACCGGTGGTGACCGCCGCGAGCGCACGCGTGGCGGGAACGCCTAAGGCATGCATGGATTCACTCACCAGATACTCACGCAGCACCGGACCCAGCGCCGCGCGGCCGTCGCCGCTGCGCGAATACGGTGTGCGCCCGCACCCTTTCAGTTGGATGTCGCGACGCACCCCGGCGCGATCGCGCATCTCACCCAAGAGAATTGCGCGGCCGTCGCCGAGCTGCGGCACAAAGTGGCCGAACTGATGCCCGGCATAGGCCATCGCGATAGGCACGGTGCCGGGCGCCAGCACGTTGCCGGAAAACAGACTCCCCAGGGCTTCGGTATCGAGACCGGCCGCGGCAAAAGTCAATTCGTCCGCAAGCGCGTGATTGAACTTGACCAGGCCAGGCTCGGCGACCGGCGTCGGGGCAACTCGAGCAAAGAAGCGTTCCGGCAGGCTCGCGTAGCTGTTGGGATTCACGCGTTGACCGTCGCCTCGCGGGCAGAACCTTCGCGGGTTACCGTTCCCCGCGTTGCGAGCCACGAACCCAGCAGAATGAGTGCGAAGGCGATGAAACCGCCCACGCCGAGATGTTCATCGAGCACCAACACGCCGAGCAACGTCGCCACCACCGGATTGATGTAGGTAATGACCGTTGCGCGTGATGCGCCGGCATGATGCACCAGGTAGAACATCAACAACATCGCGATGGCGGTGCACACCACTCCCAGCACGGCAATCGAGGCGAGTGCCGTCGTTGAAGGCAGGCCCGCGGGAAGCTCGATCACCGCCGGGATGAACAAGACGACACTGGCAAACAGCAGACTCAAGGCAAGCGGCCCGATGGAATCCAGACCGTGCAAGTGACGCTGGATGATCAATGGACCGACCGCATAGCAAATCGTCGACACCAGCATACAGCCGACTCCCGCCCAACCCAGCCAGCCGGATATGGAGCCTGTTCCCAATAAGGCCGCCACGCCGATGAAGCCGATCGCGAGTCCTGCGATGCGCCATGCACCCAGCGACTCACGGACGCCGAAGTAGCGCTGAATCAGCGCGATCGACAGCGGCACCATGGCAATCAGAATGCCCGTGACGGAGGAACTGATCCAACGTTCGCCGAGCGAGATCAGCGAGAATGGAATTGCAAACTCAACCAGTCCGAATGCGATGATCGCCGCCTTGTGCCCAGCCAGCGAGCGCAGTGCGCCTCGCTGCCAAGCGATCGGCAGTAATATCAGTGTGGCCAGCGCAACGCGGCTGAAGGCCAAGCTCAGCGGAGAGACTTCCTGAAGCGCTACTTTAATAAAAAAGTACGGCAAGCCCCAGATGATCCCCAAGGCCACGAAGGCCGCCCATCCTCGCCAAGTCACAAGCTAGCACTCCTTCAGCGCCACTCCGGTAGCGCCGCATGCTATCAGGGATCGCCCGGCCCTATGTACGGCTATGTCAGGATTTGCCTACACAAAAATCCGCCGCCGCAAACGCCTGCACGCGGAGTTTTGGGCAGCAGAGGCCTATCTATTTTGCAGTTATTATTGAGCTCGAAGATGTAAATGCCGGCCGAGATGATGCGGCCGAGGAGCCAAGATCATGCCTTTTTTTCGTGATGATGGGTTGTCGATTCATTACCTCGAGCGCGGACGTGGTGAGCCTTTATTGCTGATCCACGGTTTGGGCAGCAGCGGCGCCGATTGGGCCTTTCAAGTCGCCGCTCTTGAAAGCCGCTTCCGCATCATTGTTCCTGATCTGCCGGGCAGCGGCCACAGTGCGCCGCCACCCATCGAATACACCATTGGCGGATTTGCGAGCGCATTGTGGAAACTGATGGATCATCTCAACATAGCAACGCCGAACATCGTCGGCTTCTCGCTGGGCGGCGCGGTGGCGCTCGAAATGGCGACGCTGCGGCCGGCGTCTGTACCGAGACTGGGACTCATCAACAGCCTGGCGACATACCAGCCCCGCGACGTACGCAAGTGGCTGGAAACCTATGTCTCGGCGACGATGGTGCGGCTGGTCGGCATGCCGCGCGCGGCGCGTTTAATTGCCGCGCGTTTGTTCCCGGAACCCTGGCAGCGTGCCATGCGCGAGCACGCGGCAGGCGCCATGGGGTCGGTGCCGGCCAATTCTTATCTGGGCACGGGCCTGGCTTTGGCGCGCTGGGCGATCTTGGATCGTCTTGATCGATTGAAATGCCGCACCCTGCTCATCGCGGCCGAAAACGATTTCACGTCTCTGGCAGAAAAGCGGGATTTGGCGGCAAAGCTAAATGCCGAATTGGTGGTGGTGCGCGGCTCGCGTCACGGCACGCCCTTTGATTCCGTTGAGGTCACCAATGAGAGCCTGCTTGCGCTGCTGACCGATCAGCCGCTGCCACCGCCGGAACGTTGGGTGCGCGACACCCCGATACACACGCAAACACTGTCGCTGGTGGGCAGCATCGCCGAAGAGCATGCCTTGAGTCCGCTGCTTTTGGACTAGCTTGTTTTGCATTGGCTCATTGCCACGGTAAACGATCCAGATCCAGGTTTCCGCCGCTTAAGATGATGCCGATGTTGGCGTCCGTTACCGCGAGACGCCCTTCGACCATTGCCGCATAGCTGACCGCGCCGGAAGGCTCCACCAAGAGCTTCATGACCTCCCAAATCCTGCGCATGGCTTGGACGATCGACTCTTCGCGCACCGTGACGATGTCATCAAGCTCTTGGTTGATTTCCGCAAAGGGTTTCTCTCCCAACGACGTCTTGAGGCCATCGGCAATGGTTCGCGGCTCGATCATGGGGATGATCTGACCCGCCTTGAGCGAACGCGCGGCATCATCCGCTCCGGCGGGTTCGACGCCGACCACGCGCACGCCGGGCTTGATGTCTTTTGCCGCGACGGCAACTCCGCTGAGCTGTCCACCGCCGCCGACCGGGCAGAGGATCACATCGAGTTGCGGCACATCTTCGAGCAGCTCGATGGCCGTCGTGCCCTGCCCCGCCATGACGCGCAAATCGTCATAAGGGTGAATGAACGCCGCGCCGGTTCGCTCCATCACTTGGCGGGCGGTGGATTCACGCGCGGCCAACGTCGGTTCGCACAGAACGATATCGCCGCCATAGCGGCGCACCGCAGCCTGCTTGGCGAGGGGCGAGTTGTTGGGCATCACGATATAGGCCGGAATACCGCGCAGCGTCGCGGCCCGCGCCAAGGCTGCCGCGTGATTGCCCGAGGAATGAGTGACGACGCCCTTGGCCGCCTCCGCATCGGTCAGCAAGAACACGGCATTGGTGGCGCCGCGTGCCTTGAACGCCCCCGCCTTCTGCAGGTTCTCGCATTTGAAATACAAACGGTTCCCCGCCATCCCGTCGAGCACCTGGCTGGTCATCACGGGGGTGCGGTGAACCTTCCCGCGGATGCGTTCATGCGCCTCACGGATCAACTGCATGGTCAGAGCGGGCTTCGGCTGTGGGCTACGTGTATTCATAAACTCTGTGCTAAAAGTACGAAATGAAATCCCGCCTCACATGGTTTGTCGTCATTGCCATGATCGCCGGGCCGCTATTTGGATTGTTCCTGCACCAAACTCTTGGCAGCAGCCCTGCCGCCGACAGCGCCGCGGCAGGTTTGTCGCTGGTCACCACGAGTTTCTTGCGCCTCATCAAGATGATCATAGCGCCATTGGTGTTCGCCACGCTCGTCGTCGGAGTGGCCCGCATGGAGGGCGCTGCCTCGATAGCGAGAATCGGCGCGAAAGCCTTGGGGTGGTTCGTCGTGGCGACGATGATTTCGATGACCATCGGTGTCGTGGCGGTGCAGTTGTTCAAGCCCGGATTTGGCCTTTCCGCATCCGCCGCTGCTTCCGGCTCGAGCGCCGCCGGCCCGCTGCAGCTCAAGGACATGCTGGAGCACATCATTCCCAGCTCCATCGTCCAGGCCATGGCCAACAACGAAGTGCTGCAAATTGTGGTGTTTTCCGTGCTATTTGGCGCCGCAGCCTCCAGTTTGGGCGCGAAGGTCAAGCGGCTCATCGATGCGATTGACGAGATTGCGGCGGTCATACTGAGGATGACGCGCTACGTCATGGCATTGGCGCCGATTGCGATCTTTGCCGCTCTGGCCGCCACGGTCTTGAGCCAGGGCGCGAGCGTCCTATTGGTGTATGCCAAGTTCATCGGCAGTTTCTACATCGCTCTTTTGATTTTGTGGGCTTTTTTCGCCGGCGCCCTGTACATCAGCATCGGGCGGCGCACCGTGCGACTGCTGGAGGAGATTCGCTCGCCGCTGCTCCTGGCCTTCGCAACGGCCAGTTCCGAGGCAGCCTATCCGCAGACGCTGGAACGCCTGGAAGCTTTTGGGGTCAGCACGCGCATCGCCTCCTTCGTTCTGCCGCTGGGATATTCCTTCAATCTGTGCGGATCCGCGATGTACTGCGCGTTCGGCGTGTTGTTCATCGCTCAAATCTATCGCATCGATCTGGGCGTGCATCAACAGATCATGATGCTCCTAATTCTCATGGTCACGAGTAAAGGCATAGCCGGCGTACCGCGCGCCGCCTTGATGGTCATCGCCGCATCGTTGAGCTACTTCGGATTACCGGAGCAAGGATTGGTGTTCGTCATCGCCATCGATCACGTGCTCGATATGGGGCGCACCGCCACCAACGTACTCGGCAACGCCGTCGCCGCCACGCTGGTCGCAAAATGGGAAGGCGAATTGACGGATAGTGCTCCGTATTTAGAGAGTGCTAGCCGCGCCCGGAACTGAATACGGCCAGCATGTCCTCTTCTTCTTCCTTGGGCGGCTCCGCGTCGTTGCGCAGCAATTTCACGATTTCGTCGGCAGACATGGGGCGCGCGAATAAGAAACCCTGCCCCACCGTGCAACCCAACCTTCTCAAGATCTCCACCTGCTGATATGCCTCGATGCCCTCGGCGATCACTTCGATGTGCAAGTGCCGGGCAATCGCAATGATGGCGCTCACGATGGCCAGGTCGCTCGAATCAGTGACCAGGTCTCGAACGAAGCTGCGGTCAATCTTCAGCGCGTCCACCCGCCAATTCTTCAGGTAGCTCAAGCTCGAATAGCCGGTGCCAAAATCGTCGATGGCAATCTTGATTCCCAAATCGCGCAGGCGCGCCATCGTGTCCTGGCGATTCTCGCCCGCCGGGGAATGCGAATCGAACACGGCGCGCTCAGTCATCTCCAGCTGCAGCATCTCGGGGCGCAGGTTATGCGACTTCAACAACGTCGATATGGTCGACTGCAGCTCGCCCCTTTGAAGCTGCGCCGGCGCGACGTTCAAAGAAACCGGCACCAGCGGGATGCCTGCCGCGCGCCACGCGCTCATGGTCTGCAGGGTTCGATGCAAAACGAAGTTGCCCATGGGTACGATCAATCCGGTTTCTTCGGCTACCGGAATGAATTGGTCAGCGGGAATCATGCCATGGACAGGATGCGACCAACGCATCAAGGCCTCGAGTCCGACAATCTTTCGCGTGATCAAATTGACGAACGGCTGGTAGTGCACGTCCAGCTGCTTGAGTCGAAGGGCTTCGCGCAGCGACGCCTCGACAGCCACGCGGTGCTTGAGTTTGCGGTTCATGGCGTGACTGAACATTTGCACGTTGTTTCGGCCGCGATCCTTGGCCTGGTACATCGCCGTGTCCGAATGCTTGAGCAGCTCGCCCATATCGGCGCCGTCGCGCGGATATAGACTGACGCCGACGCTGCCGGTCGTCTGCAATGAATGGCGATCGATGACGATCGGCCGGTTCAGCGTCTCGATGATACGGCCCGCGCCCAACGTCACCTCGTCGTAATTCTCGACATCGCGAAACACGACGACGAACTCATCGCCGCCCATGCGGATGACCACATCCGCGTCCCGCACGCAGGCGCGCAAGCGGGTGGCCACTTCCTGAAGCAGCTTATCCCCAGTTTCGTGGCCGCGCGTATCGTTGATGTGCTTGAATCGGTCCAAATCCAAAAACACCACGCCCAGCATGGTGTTCGCGGCTCTCGCCTCTTCGATCGCCTGCGGCAGGAAGGCCGTCAAATAGTGGCGATTCGGCAGCCCGGTCAATTGGTCGTGATGCGCCATTTTATCCAAGCGCTGCTGGTTCTCGATCAGCTGCTGCTCCGCCTTTCGGCGCAGCGACACATCGTGCGTAACATAGGCCAAGACGTCGCGGCCATCGACGTCGAGCGCGTTGCAACGAACCTCGGTATCGAAAAATGAACCGTTCTTGCAGCGCTGCTGCATATTCATCGCCATTCGAGAATCGGCATCGCTCAAGCGGGCCAGGACGTTTTCGGGCGTGGCATTGCTGTCGGCAAAAATGTCCGCCAGGGTCAGCGACTGCGCCTCCTCGTTGGTGTAACCCAGGCGACTGAGGAACGCCGGATTGGTGTAGAGCACCTGATGAGTTTTGGCATCGACAATGACGATCCCGTCGTTGGCCTGGTCGATGAGAGCCTTGTAGCGCGCATCAACCGATCGCTGGTGACGCAGATAGCGCCTCATGCCGACGATGACGACCGCGACGATGACCAGCAGCGCCAGCAATGCGGCCCACAGATATCCGGATACGCCGCTGCCGGCCGACGCACCCGCACCGGGCGTAAGTCGAAATGCCCGCACGGCCCGGCCGCCGGCATCGCGCAGCGTAAGGGTGCCTGAAGAATCATTGCGGGACAGACCTGTCGTTACGCCAAATGCTTCGGTTGTCGGCACCGGCGATGATGAGTCAAGATCCTTCAACGGCTGCACCGTGAGTGATCCGCTGACTGAACTCGCCAGCTTCGCCACCAATGCGGCAGAGAGTGACCGGCTGACCACAACCCAGCCCAGAACTGAATTCGACGGCGCATGCCCCGTGACGGCCCGCGCAATGATCCATCGATCGTCCGTGAAGGCCGCTATTTGGGCTGCGCGATTTGCTGCGTCCGCTTGAGTAATCGACTCGGCGAACTGCGCCAATGCCGGGTCTGGCGGCTGCTCGCTGAGCTGCCCGTCGGCCATCGTGACGCTGAACCGCACGGCGCGTGAGGCGGTGAGCAGCAGCAGCGCGTCCACGCGATGGCGGGACAAGTCGGCAAGTTCCAAGCGATCGGCGGAGGCGTCGGCATTTTCTTGGAGCAGCCGAATGACTGCCTCGGACTCCGCCAACTCGCGAGCACCGTCGGCAAGCCGGTCGGATTGGGCGGTCAATTCATGGGCCAGCTGGGTGAGCTGTAAACTCGTGTTTTCGCGTTCGAGCGTCGCAGCGCGGTTACGCCAGTCTCGCTGGCTCGAGAGAATGAGACCCAGCACCACCGCTATCAGAACGGCGCCGCCGGCCAACCAGAAGATCGGTCGCCCACGCAAAGAGGCAGGAAGCCAGGTTTGCCCGCTCATGCGAGGGCATCAATGCGGCTATTCGACATAATCACGTTCGGATTTAGTTACTTGCCAGAAGTATCTGTGAAAGAGCCTGAACTAACCGATATGGGGTCCACAGTCCCGCGCAGGACTTGTGTGATGGCAATCGATCCCATGTGGAACAATAGCGCCATGGACGTTCGCCTTGATACCAGCCTCGAACTCTTGCTGGAGCGCGCGCCGGGCGCGCAAGCTTCCCGAGTACTTGCAACCGTGGTCGCGACGGCAGGTTCCACCTATCGCAAGCCTGGCGCGCGCATGCTGCTCATGGCCGACGGAAGTTACATTGGTTTGCTCAGCGGTGGCTGCCTCGAGTCGGATCTGCAGATTCATGCGCGAGAGGTGTTGGAGAGCGGCGTGGCGCGGGCTGTGGAATACGATACCCGCGGTCCGGACGACGTCTTGTTCGGCGTAGGAGCCGGCTGCGAAGGCACCATGCGCGTCCTGTTGGAACCCGCCGGACCCGGGACCGCAGCTGAGGCAGCCCTTGCAGCCGCCGGGCGTGCGACGCATGCGGGGGAAAGCACATCCCTGATCATGGTGCATAACTCGCAGATGCGGCTGGGCACCTATCATGCCGCCGAGGATCTGCCGCCCGCCGAGCGTGCGCGTGCCTACGTAGAATGCCTTGCTCCGCCGCCGCATTTGCTGATTTGCGGAGCGGCGCCCGACGCTCAGCCTGTCGTCAGTACCGCTCGCGCCCTGGGCTGGCGCGTTTCGGTCATCGATCATCGGCCGGCCTATGCGGTTGCGGCGCGCTTCCCCGGCGCTCTAGTACGCGTCGCCAATCCCAGGACGTTGCGCAGCGAGGTTGACCTCGCGCGCTGTCACGCAGCCGTAGTGATGAGCCACCACCTACCGTCGGACGAGGTTTATTTGCGCGAGCTCGCGCAAGCCGGCGTTCCCGCCTACGTCGGATTGCTCGGCCCCAAAGCGCGCCGGAATCGTCTCGCCAAAGAATTGGGACCTGTCGCCGAAAAACTCAAGGAACGAATTCGCGGCCCGGTGGGTCTCGACATTGGAGCAACCACACCAGAAGGCATCGCGCTGTCCATAGTCGGACAGATTCACGCTTGGCTCGCCGGACGCGCCTATAGTGAAGCGGTGTTGACCAAGGAGGCAACGGGCTGATGTCAAAGGTAGGCGCTCCAACCTATCGCTCCGGCGGTGAATCCGTTCCCGCGAGCAATGACGCCACGCCGGAAGAACGCGCCGCGGCACTCGCGTTTCTGCAAAGCTTGGCCACCGAAGTGTCGCAAGGAACGATCGACTTGCCTTGCTTCCCCAACGTGGTCATTCGAATCAGCCAGGCGTTAGCGGACCCCAACACGACTTCCGACCAGGTTGTCACCTTCGTCGGCGCGGAGCCGCGTCTCGCGGCACGGGTGCTGCAAACCGCCAATTCGGCGGCATTCAACAGTTCAGGGAAACCTCTCACTGACCTGCGGTCCGCCATCACGCGGCTTGGATATCAAATGGTCCGGGGCACGGCCATGTCCTATGCCATGCAGCAGATGAAGAACGAGACCTCGCTGCGCTCAATCGCAAAACCGCTCGCGGAGCTGTGGAACAGGAGCATTGCCGTCGCCTCGATTTGCAGACTCGTTGCGCGGCGAACCAAAGTGTCATCTGATGAGGCATTTTTAACAGGTCTGCTTCACGGCATCGGGAACCTCTACATCATGGCGCGCGCGGTCGGCGCACCGAATGGGCTTGGCAACAAACAGTCGTGGATGGAACTCATCGGCGGCTGGCAGGCTTCCATCGGCAAGGCGGTGCTGCTGAGTTGGGGCTTTGCGGAGGAGATGTGCGAGGCCGTGGGAGATCAAGGCGACCTCGACCGCCGATGGAAGCACGAGGCGAGACTGGTCGATGTCCTCATTGCCAGCATGGTTCTTGCCGACGCGCTGCAGACGCCCGAGCCGAGGGTGATCGGAACCGGCGGCATCAATGCGTTCTTGAGTACCGGTCTGACGCCGGCCGATTGCACCGCCATTCTCGCCGAGGTCGACGCACAAATCAGCGAAGTGCACGAGGCGTTGGCGTAGAATTGCCGAATGAATAAAACGTTCGCAGCGATCATCGCAGCGCTTGGGTTCGCGGCGGCGATCGCGGCCGCAGCGCCGACGCCTTCCTTCCCGACTCCGGACTGGCGCGCCACGGTACGCGAATTGGCAGCGAGTCATTTCAAGAATCCGGCCTGGGGCTACTCGCACTGTCTGCGCGACTATGCGCTGGCCCGGGAATTGGCGGCGGCCGATCACGTCACGCTGGATGACGACGTGCTGTTCGCCGCGTCGTATCTGCATGACATGGCGGCCTTTGCACCCTGGGAAGATGTCAAAACCGATCACTCGGATGTCGGCGCACGTGTCGTTGACACCGTGCTGAAAGGAACCGGGTTTCCGATGGAAAAAATCGACGCCGTGCGCGGCGCCATCCGCACCCACATGTACTATCGTGATCCGGTCGCTGCGGAGGCGCTGTACTTGCACGATGCCGACGCCCTCGACTGGTTGGGCGCCATCGGCGTAGCACGCATCATGGCGCTGGTCGATCCGCATGGGGGCAGTCCCGATGCGCCGAAAGCGGTCGCCATGCTGATGGACAACTTGAACAAGGTGCCGGCGCGAGTCCTCTCGCCCGCAGGCCGCGCGCGCGTTCCCGAGCGCAAAGCGGAGCTGGAAAAATTCCTGGCGGATCTAAAGCGCGAGACCGACGATCTTCGCACGCTGTAGCGGGAGGCCGGTGTTTATCGCGGCGCGCGATGGATCGGGTCAATCCAATAGACTTCTTCGAATCGTTCAGCGGCATCGATGTTCAAGTTGACGACCACCGATTCGTTGTCACTGCGCACCAGGACGCACTCGAGCGGCGCATCGCTCAAAGCATTGATTTCTTGGTGCGGAACATAGGGCGGCACGAAAATAAAGTCGCCGGCATCCGCCTGTGCCGTGAATTCCAGGCGCTCGCCCCAACGCATCCGCGCAGCGCCCCGCACGACATAGATGACGCTTTCCAGTGCGCCGTGGTGGTGTGCTCCGGTCTTGGCGTTTGGTTGAATGATCACCGTGCCGGCCCACAGCTTCTGCGAGCCGACGCGAGCAAAATTCACAGCGGCCGCGCGCAACATGCCCGGGGTCTGCGGCGTGTTGCTGTCCAGCCGGTCACTCTTGATGACCCGCACGCCCTCGTTGCGCCAATCCTTTTCTGACTTCAACTATTTGCCCCGGGTGGTTATAACTGGCCTGCGGCGTTATGCTGCATCGGCAGAATAACCGAATCACATGCCATCTAACACTGCATCCTCGCCGCGCGGCCGGCTCCCGATCTGCCCTTGTGGACCATCCTTCACCCCGCTGTTCGCGGGAATGGTGATGGCGGCGGCCGCCTTCGATCTGAGCCTCGGCGGAGTTTTCGTCACCGTCATTGCCGCAAGTTTGGCCGCAAGCGTATTCGCTGCCGTGCACCATGCCGAAGTGGTTGCGCATCGCATCGGAGAACCCTATGGGACGCTGGTGCTCGCGCTGGCGGTGACCCTCATCGAAGTGGCGCTGATCGTTTCCTTGATGATTGCCGGAGGCACGGAAGCGGCCGCGTTGGCGCGCGATACCGTCTTTGCCGCCGTGATGATCATCCTCAACGGCATCATTGGCCTGTGCTTGGTCGTCGGGGGCCTCAAGCACAGCCAGCAAACCTTTAACCTCGATGCGGTCAGCGCTGCGCTGGTCGCCCTGGCGGCCATCGTCATCCTGACGCTGGTGTTTCCAAATTACACCGTCACCACCCCCGGGCCTTTCTACTCTCCCAGCCAGCTCATGTTGATCGCAGTCGTTTCGCTGGCCATTTATGGGGCATTCGTTTTTGCGCAAACGATCGGGCATCGACGAATCTTCGTTCATGATCTTGCAGAGGAGGAGCAGCAACACGCGAGCCGGCCGAGCAACGCCGTTACGGCTGCCGGCGCAATTCTGTTGCTGGCGTGCCTCGCGGCGGTGGTATTGCTGGCCAAGAAACTCGCGCCCGGTCTCGAAACCGCGGTTGCCCGCGTAGGAGCACCGAATGCCGTGGTCGGCGTGATCATTGCCGCCATCGTTTTGCTGCCTGAGGGGCTCGCCGCTCTGCGTGCAGCGCGCGCCAATCGCTTGCAGACCAGCCTCAATCTCGCCTTGGGCTCAGCGCTGGCGAGCATTGGTCTGACCATCCCCGCCGTCAGCGTTCTCTCGCTGTATATGCAGACCCGGCTGGTCTTGGGGATAGACACCAAGTCCACCGTGCTGTTGATCTTGTCGCTGTTCATCACAGCCATCGCCCTGCGAACCGGACGAACCATCGTATTGCACGGCATCGTGCTGCTGGTCATTTTCGTCGTCTATCTCTTTACCACCGTCATCCCATAGCTTCACCGCGGAGATGCCGCGACCACGCTGCGGCGGCCGACTTCGGGCTCCCCCGATTCTCTGCTGCGCGCCGGGCGTGTATTATCAGCGGATGTTAAAAATAATCCTGGGCGTCATTTCCGTAGGGTTGGCCGCATTGAGCTACGGTGCGGAGCCTGCCATCGACAATGATCGCGTCACCGCTTGGGATACGAGCGGCGTGGCGCCTCCGGCGCAACACGACTTTGTCGCGGTGCCTCTATCGCGAAAAGGCACCGCCTTCTTTGGCCACAAGGGCGACACGCCGGGTAAGGCGGGCGAGCGCACCGTCATCGTCGAACTCAAAGGCCGGCCGCTGCCGCCTCTTGCGAATACCTCCGGCTATCCCTTGGCTTTTCCGCGGCCGCATGTCAAGAAGCTGTTCGAAAACGACCAGGTGGTCGTCTGGGATTACGCCTGGCGACCCGGCGAGCCGAGTCCCATGCACTTCCACGACAAAGACACGCTGGTGGTCTACGAGGCAACCGGCGCGCTGCAATCGACGACGCTCGACGGCAAGAGCATCGTGAACGAAAACAAGTTCGCTGACATTCGATTTAACAAGCGCGATCGCACACACACGGAACTGCTGCTGCACGGTCAAGGGCGCGCCGTCATTACCGAACTGAAATAACCATGAAAGCTCTGATTGCCGCCTATGCGCGCTCGCCCCAGCACTTCGCACGCAAGGGACCGCTTGCAGCGGTGCGTCCCGATGCGATGGCGGCACAAGTCGTCGCGGGCCTGCTCGAGCGCACGCGACTCGATCCCGGGCTGATTGAGGATGTGATCTTGGGTTGTGCGTATCCGGAGGGACCGCAAGGGTCGAATCTTGCACGCATTGTGGGCTTATTGGCCGGCTTGCCGCTCGAGGTCGGCGGCATGACGGTGAATCGCTTTTGCGGCTCTTCGATGTCGGTCATCCAAATCGCCGCGGCGCAGATCGAGGCCGGCATCGGCGAGGCGTATCTCTGCGTGGGCGTGGAATCGATGAGCATGGTGCCGCAGGGAGGATTCAACAGATCGCCGAGTCCGGAACTGCTGAGCCGTCTTCCGGATGCGTACATCAGCATGGGCCAAACCGCCGAGAACGTCGCGCAGCGCTACAAAATATCGCGCCTCGATCAGGAAATCATGGCAGTCGACTCCCACCGCAAAGCGGCGCAAGCCCGCGAGCAGGGTCGGCTGCGCGATGAAATCGTGCCGATCCGACTCGAATCCGGAGAGCTTGTCAGCGAGGATGGCTGCATCCGTCCCGCAACCTCGCTCGAGGCGCTGGCCGCGTTGAAGCCCGCATTCGCGGCGGACGGCGTGGTGACGGCGGGTACGTCCTCGCCGCTGACCGATGGCGCCTCGGTCGTGCTCGTCACCAGCGAGGAATTCGCATCGCGTCATGGCTTGCATCCCCTGGCGCGCATACGGTCGGCTGCCACGGTTGGCTGCGATCCGGCGGTGATGGGCATCGGACCCATTCCGGCTACGCGAAAGGCTTTGGCGCGTGCCGGCTTAAAGGCGGCCGCGCTCGATGTCATCGAGATCAACGAGGCGTTCGCGTCCCAGGCACTCGCCTGCATTCGGGAGCTGGGCCTCGATCCGGCCAAAATAAACCTCGACGGCGGCGGGCTTGCGCTCGGACACCCGCTGGGTGCCACAGGCGCACGCATCACCGGCAAGGCTGCGTCGTTGCTCGCCCGCACGAGAGGCCGCTACGCACTCGCAACCCAGTGCATCGGCGGCGGCCAGGGCATTGCAACCGTCATGGAAGCGCTCTAGCGAGAGCAGTTCGTGTAGGTATTCGCCTGACACAGCGTGCGCGCCGCGCATCATGCCGCGCACATAGCGGCCTATCTGGTGCAACCGTCGTTCAGTATGGGGACATGCAGCCGATTTCTACTGCGAGTGAAGCATAGACTGCAGCATTGAAGACGGAGCGGCGACGACAATGGCCATTGAAGGCGATCATCCGACAGGTGGCACAACCGCACGCCTGCCAATTGCTGCAGCACCGCGAACTCTTTCATGATTGTCGGCACGCGCGCAGCGAGCATCTTCGACGCCGCTTTGCGCAAGGTGCAAGCGGAAGCAAACCAGGTATTCCTTTGGCTGCTATTGGCGCAGTGGGTATTTGCAATTGCGTTGGCGCTGATCTTGACGCCGTATGGGTGGACTGGGGGATCGCGCAGCCTGCATTTTCACGTTCAATTGGCCGTGCTGGGCGGCGCCGCGGTCAATGCATTGCCGATCGCGCTCATATGCCTGCGGCCGACCTGGTGGGGCACCCGGCACACCGTGGCGATCGCGCAGATGCTGTGGTCCGCCCTCTTCGTCTATTTGACCGGCGGCCGGATCGAAACGCATTTCCATATTTTTGTGTCGCTGTGCTTTATAGCGTTCTACCGGGATCCACGATTGCTGGCGACCGCAACGCTGATCGCTGCCGCAGACCATTTAGTGATGGGTACCTTCCCCGGATGGTGGCGCTTCCTGGAGCACATCGGGTGGGTGGCATTCCAGGCCATCGTCATCTTTTTGGGCTGCAAACGTGTGCTTCGCGAAATGCGCATCCTCTCGAAACGGCAGGCCACACTTAATTTGGCAAAACAGGACGTGGAGAAGCAGGTGGCGGAGCGCACTCAAGACCTCGAGCGCAGCCGGGAAATGTTCCGCCTGATCGCCGAAAGCACGAAGGCAGCCCCATTTACCCTGGACTTGACCCGGGGATGTTTTCCATACGTCGGTGGCCAGGCCATCGCCAGTTTGGGTTTCACCGAAGATGAATGGAAGCAACCCGGCGCCTTGGATGTCATTTTCCCTCGCGCACACGATAGTGATCTGCGTACGCATCTTGATGAGTGTGAGACAGGCTCATTTGACTTTGACGCCACCGTGTTACGCAGCGACGGCGTGCGCTCCGAGATGCGCTGGACAGGCACCTGCGAGCTGTTGACCGGAACAAAATCTCTGCGCGGCCTCATGCAAGATATCACCGAACTGAAGCGCCTCGGACGTGAACTGACGGCCGCGCAAAAGCTGGAATCAGTCGGGCGTCTTGCCGCAGGGGTCGCGCATGAAATCAATACACCCGTGCAGTTCGTATCCGACAACGTACAGTTCGCGCGAGCCTCGATGACGGACATCGCGGCAGTCATTTTGGCCTACCGTGGATTGCAGCAAGCCGCCCATCAAGGCGGAAACGTAGTCGAAGCGGCCGCTCGCGCCTCGCAGGCGGAGGCCGCAGTTGAATTGGACTATCTCATGGAGGACGTTCCGCTCGCACTCGATGGTGCAGCCGAGGGTCTGGGCCGAATCGCAACCATTGTGCGTTCCATGAAGGAATTTGCGCACCCCGATCAGGCAGAAAAGACGCTGGCCGATCTGAATCAAGCCATCCGCAGCACGCTCGTCATTGCACACAACGAGTATAAGTACGTCGCCGAAATCGATACGCAGTTTGGTGATTTGCCGCTCGTCCCATGCTACTTGGGCGAGATCAATCAGGTTGTTCTGAATCTCATCATCAACGCAGCGCATGCGATTTCCGACGTCGTCAAAGACTCGGGCAACCTCGGCAAACTCACCATTCGCACACGATTCGACGCCGAAGTCGATGCGGTCGAAGTCGCGATCGCGGACAACGGCAGCGGCATTCCGGAATCCGCCCGCACCAAAATATTCGACCCGTTCTTCACGACAAAGGAAGTCGGCAAAGGCACCGGACAGGGACTTGCCATCGCGCGCAGCGTCATCGTCAACAAACATGGGGGAACCCTGCGGTTTGAAACCGAGTGCGGCAGGGGCACGACGTTCTTCATTCGACTGCCCCTCAATACGATCAAACCCGCCGAATCCCGCGAGGCGGCATGATTCGCATCATCTTTGTGGATGACGAGCTCAATGTGCTCCAAGCGATGCGGCGCAGCCTGCATCCCATGAGAAGCGAGTGGAACATGGAATTCGTCTCGGGGGGCCCTGAAGCGCTTGCGGCACTCAAAGCCTCTGCGGCAGACGTGATCGTGTCCGACATGCGCATGCCGGGAATGGACGGATGGCAATTGCTGACCGAGGTCAGGAAACTCCATCCACAGACCGTGCGCCTCATTTTGTCCGGTCACGCGGAAGCGACGTCCATCATGCGCGCGGTGGGAGTGGCCCACCAATATCTCGCCAAGCCCTGCGAGAGCACGACAATCAAGAGCGCCATAGTCCAAACTCTGAAACTTCGGCATCTCATCAGCAACGATCAATTGGTTGCCCTGGTTGGGCAGGTGAGCACCCTGCCAAGCGCGCCCAAGGCCTTTCAAGAAATACTGACCTGCCTTCAGGAACCGAGCGCATCCATTACGGACGTCGCACGCATCATTGGCCGTGATGTGGCCATGACCGCCAATGTCATGAAGATGGTGAATTCGGCGTTCTTTGGTGCACGACAACCCATTCTCACCACTGATCGTGCCGTGGCCTACCTTGGTTTGGACACCCTCGGCGCGTTGGTGCTGGCCCACAGTGTGTTCAAGAGCGGCCGTCCGACGGCAATCGCAGGGTTTAGTTTGGAGCGGCTCTATAGCCACAGCCTGCAAACGGCGATGGCTGCTCGAGCGATTGCCTTGTGCGAGAAATTCCCCCCTGCGCAGGCGGAGAAGGCGTTTCTCGCAGGCGTCCTGCACGATGTCGGTAAAATAGTGTTTGCGACGCGCACGATACCCACGATCGGCGCCGCCATGGGCATCGCGGAATACGGCGCGCTCATGCAAGCGCATCATGCCGAGGTTGGGGCGTATCTATTGGGGCTGTGGGGCTTCCCCAATCCGATTGTCGACGCGGTTGCGTTTCATCACATTCCGAGCTGTGCGGCCGCGGAAGGCTTGAGTCTCGCGGGTTTGATCCATGTGGCCAATTACTTGGTGAACCGGAAGGACCAGACTTCGGGCGTCATCGAGACTGTCCTGGAGCCGGGATTTCTCGAATCCCGCGGCTTGCTGCAGCGGCTCCCGGAATGGCAGGCGGCTTTGGAGAATCTCGACTGGGCAGAGGCTGTGCAATGAGTGAGCGTATCCTTTTCGTCGACGACGAACCCAACGTGCTGGAAGGCATCCGGCGCACCGTCCGCAAGCAAGGAGAGCTCCATACGGCAGCGAGCGGCGCCGACGGGCTGCGCCTGTTGAGTGAGCATGGACCTTTCGCATTGGTCGTTTCGGACATGCGCATGCCGCTCATGAATGGTGCGCAGTTTTTAGCCAAGGTGCGCGAGCAGGCGCCCGACACGGTGAGAATGATCTTGAGCGGCCAGGCGGATCTTCAAGCCACCATCGCCGCAGTCAATGAAGGCCACATCTATCGATTCCTGAGCAAGCCATGCCCGACGGATCAGTTGCTCGGCGCCATCGAGGACGGCTTGAAGCAATATCGGCTGCTCACGGCGGAAAAAGTGTTGCTGGAACAGACATTGAACGGTTCCGTGCAAATGCTCATCGAGATCCTCGGCATGGTACGGCCGGCGGCGTCGGCCCGCGCTGCGCGCCTGCAACGCTATGTGATCGATCTGGCGGCGGCGCTCGGCCTGGCTGAGCGCTGGCAGTGGGGCCTCTCGGCGCTCGTCTCTCAGATCGGCTGCGTTGCGCTGCCGAAGGAGATTCTGTCCATGGCAGAAGCTGATCAAAAATTGAGCGATGAAGAGCGACGACTGTATGAATCGCATCCGGAAGTCGCCGGTAAGCTGCTCGCCGCCATTCCACGACTCGAAGATGTTGCGGCGATCGTGACTGCGCAATTCGGCGAGCCCAATTGGGGAAGCCAGACTGAGGATGTTCGGCAATGGGACATCCGCAGCGCCGGTCGGCTGCTTATGCGGGCTGCCTTTGAATTCGATCGTTTGACCATGCGGGGCGTGAGCCGGGAAGCGGCGGTCGAATCCTTGCGCACGTCCAAGTTGGGCTTACCCCCGTTCATGCTCAAGGCACTATTGACGCTTTCGCGTACGGGTCAGGACCGCATCGTGCGGCAAATTCAGTTGCAGGATCTCGAGGTGGGTATGATCCTCGATGAGGACCTGGTGAGCCCCAAAGGGATTCGCTTGGTGCCCATGGGTCAAGAAGTGACGCGGGCGCTCATTGTCAGACTGACGAGCATCGCCGGCGGCGTCGGCGTGGCCGAACCATTCCGCGTTCGCACATCGACCTGATCAGGCAGCGTTCGCCGCGCCTGAGGACGGCACCAAGGAGAGCGGCGTGATATCGCCCGTGTCGAGAGTTGCCAAGAAACGCACCAAAGCCACGAGCGCGGTCCATACCGCAGCGTCCGTGTTGTCAGCGTGGCTCACAGTGGCCGCAATGGCTGCGACTTCCAGCGAGCCGGCCGCGGACGCCACCTGCGCCATTTCGAATACGGCTGCGCTGCCGCGCATTTTATGGGCGCGATTGCGCAATTCATTGAAGACTGGACCAGGGCGGTCTTCAGCGCGCGCGAGCGCGGCGCTCAAGGCCACGAAGTGGGCACGCTCACTTTGCAATTTGCTCTGGAAGACAACGCGCAAGTCGTCGAGCCCAATGTCGTCGGTACGCGCCCAGGCGCCTTCGCGAAGCCGAGGCACTGCGGATCTCTTCTCCCGAATTTCTGTTTGCAAGGCGTGCTCCGTCGCAAGATATAGCCACAGCCTAGCCCTAGCCGAAGCGCCGCGCTGTCAGGAAACCTTGACACTTTCGGATGTTGTGCGCCAGGTGCTCAGTGGTCATGACCAGTCAGGGCGGACGCGCGACAGTTACTTTGTAAATTCGTTCTCTATGACGAATCGAATCAGCGCCGATCGATTGGACACGCCGAGTTTCGCCATGAGCCGGCCTCGATAGGTATCGATTGTTTTTGAGGAAAGCGACAGGTGCTGTCCGATGGCCGAGCTTGACGCACCGGCAACGATGCGACTCAATACATCCCGCTCGCGATTGCTGAGGCGCTCCAACGGGCTTTTGGACAAGGAATAGCAATTGGAGCCACCGGCAGCCGGCGGCACCACCTGCGGGCTCAGGTACTGTCTGCCTTCTCTCACAGCGTGAACCGCCTGCATGAGTTCGTCGGCCGGTGCGTCTTTGACCACGTAGCCGAGCGCCCCTGCACGCAAAGCACGGTAAACGTGCTCAATGGTGTGGCAGGCAGACAACATGATCACTCGCGCCTGCGGCAGCAGCGCGAGAATTCGTTCCGTCGCCTCGATTCCGCTCATGTCCGGAAGGACCAAATCCATGATGATGATGGCCGGATTGAGACGTTGCGCAGCGAGGATGGCGTCCTCGCCCGATGTTGCGGACCCCAGCACCTTTATGCCGACTTGCCGCTTGAGCATGGCAACGAGCCCCTCACGCACAATGCCGTGATCGTCCACGACCATTACTCCGCATATTGGTATTGCACTAGTCACGCCCCACTTATAGCGTTATGCGCCGATGCGTAGCAGCGACCCCATCGCATTGCTTAGCGATTGAGTGAGGCGTACCCTCAGGTTCGCGAAAACAGATGGAATTGGACCTACCCCCAGTGAGTCACTGGCCAGGCCCTCAAGGAAGCAGAGCCCGCAGCATTGACCAAAGTACTCAAGATCCTCATTGCTGACGATTCGCCGCGCAATCTCAAGGTTTTGCACGCCGCCTCGAGTCCGAGGGACACCTTGTCGTTGAGGCCGGCAACGGTGTCGAGGCCCTTGCCATTCTCGATCGAGAACCCATTGATGCGGTGATCTCAGACATTCTCATGCCCTCCATGGATGGCTTCCAGCTGACTCGCGAGATCCGTAGGGGCGCGAAGAGCTACAGCGAGATACCGCTCATACTATATACCGCAACATACGATTCAGCCGCCGACCGCGCCCTGGCGGACACCGTCGGCGCAGATGCCTACATATTGAAGCCCGTACCGCCGGCTACGCTGATTGCCGCGGTACGAGACGTGCTGCGCAGGGCGGATCGTCGGCGAACAGTCATCCAGGGGACAGACGAAGTCAACGTTCTCGAACAATACAACGCGGCGCTGGTTCACAAACTTGAGTCTCGAAACGCCGAAGTGCAAGAGTCGCTGGCTGAATTGCAGAGCGCGCACGAGCACATTGTCGAGTTGAACCGGCTGTTGGAATCCCGAGTGACGCAGCGTACCGCCGCCCTGGATGCGGCCAACCGGGAACTCGAGGCATTTTCATTTTCCGTGTCGCACGACCTTCAGGCGCCCTTGCGCAGAATCAATGGATTTGTCGAAATGCTGAAAGAATCGGCCTCCTCACAGCTTGACGATGACAACATGACAATGCTCACACATGTCATCGAAGCCAGCGCGCAAATGACTCAACTGATCCAGGCGCTGCTGGCATTTGCCCGGACCAGCCGCACTGAGATGCATTTTGGGGAGGTGGATCTGAACGTTTTGGTTGAACAGGCCATCGGCGAGCTTCATTCAGACGCACGAGGGAGGACCATCGAATGGCGCCGCAATACTTTGCCAAAAGTGCATGGCGACCGGATCCTACTGCATCAAGTGCTGGCAAATTTGCTCTCGAATGCCGTGAAGTACACCCGAACACGGGATCAAGCGGTGATCGAAATCGGCACCCGCGAGGGCCGGGACGACGAGGCCGTCATATTCGTCCGCGACAACGGCGTGGGATTCGATTCCCGCTTTGCCGGGAAACTCTTTGGGGTATTTCAGCGGATGCACCGCGCGGATGAGTTCGAGGGGACCGGCATCGGATTGGCGAACGCTCAGCGGATCGTGACCCGTCACGGAGGCACGATTTGGGCTGATGCGGCGCCCGGGATGGGCGCATCGTTCTATTTTAGCTTGCCGCGCTCGTGATGCTGCGCAGCCGCCAGCACCGGCTGCGCGTACTCGCGAAGACGCTGAATTTCATCCGCGAGCCTGCTCGACAGTCGAGCAGCGCGCGCATGGTCGCCGCGGTTGCATGCGTCTTCGACCTCGCCGGCAAGTTCGCAGACCCCCTTGGCGCCGAGCATGCACGCCCCTCCCCGCAGCTTGTGCATGCGACCGATGTACGGCGAGATCACGACAGAGACGTTAAATTCAGCAGGCACGCTCACGTCGCCGAATTCATCGAATAAACGCGCCAGCATGGTGGTAAACAGGGCGGCATCGCCGCACCAACGTGCGCAGGCTTCAGCGGTATCGATGCCCGCAATATCCGGCCACGGCGTGTGCATGAGGCTGATTAGGCGCCAATGGCCTCATGGCTGCCGTGACGCGCTAGGTAGAACGCGCAACGGAAGCCGTCGCTTGATCCTTCCCAGCCCGCTTGCTCGCATAGAGCGCCAAGTCCGCCGCACGCAGCAGGTCCAGGGGCGCCGTATGCGATAGATCGCGGCGCGTTTCCAACGCGGTAACACCGATGCTCACGGTCACCTTCAGGGGGGCCCCATGTATGACGAGCGGCGGGTGCGTCAGGATATGGCGCAATTTCTGAGCCACGGTATTGGCTCCTTCCAAGTTCGTTTCCGGCATCACGATGACAAATTCGTCTCCGCCGGTGCGCGCGAGCCAATCGCTGGTTTCACGAATGCACTGGGTCGCTCGCACCACGAATTCCTGCAATACTTGGTCCCCCGCCCCATGGCCCAGGCGATCGTTCACCTGCTTGAATCCGTCGATATCGCAGCATAGGAGAGACAACGGCCGGTTGTAGCGCTGCGCGCGCGCAAGCTCGCGCGGCAAGTATTTCATCAGATACCGCCTGTTGTGCGCGGTGGTCAGTGGATCGGTAACGGATAAACGGCGATTTTCTCGATTGCTCAAGCGTAGCGAGTATTCGAGGTGGGTGATGCGCCGCGCAACCTCCATTCGCGCCAGGATCTCATCGACCGAGGATCCCTTGACGATGTAATCATCTGCGCCCGCCGCCATACTCACGAGCATATCCTGCTTACTTTCTCTTGCCGTCAGCATCATGACGTAGACATATCCGTCGACCTGCTTGAGTCTGACTCTGCGGCAGAGCTCGAGGCCATCCATGCCGGGCATCTGCCAATCGGTCACGACGATCTGATATTGCGAAGTCTCGAGAGCACGGAGCGCCTCCTCAGCGGAGGCGGCCACCTGCACGTCGTACGAGGCCTTCTTGAGTATGGCCGAGAGGTATGCCCGTATGATGTCGTCGTCGTCGACGATCAGCACGCGGCACTGCCACTGGGGTACCAATTGCTGCACGATGGTCGTCTCATGCAAAGAGTCGGCCACTTCTTCGTCTTGTCGGGACTGCTCAAGATGCATTTAATCTCTCCCCTCTGCCCTGTCATCCATGTCGCTTTCCCTACGATGTTGAGCCGAAACTTGAGATCAGTGTAGGGAGACGGCGCTTCCTGACGATGTAGGGAGACCGTGTTAGTTAGAGATCGAAGGGTTCCAAATCTACGAATTGACCCGAAGGGGCGTCACATTTCTAGTACGCCGACCGGGAGTGCTGAAGTGCATACCGGATGAGAGTCGAACGGTTTGGCAGACCGAGTTTGCGCATCAGGCGGCTGCGGTAGGAGTCGATGGTTTTGGGAGATAGCGACAATTGCTGGGCGATTTGCGCAGTCGAGGTGCCGGCGGCAGTGCGACGCAGTACTTCACGTTCGCGCGGAGTGAGATGCTCCCAAAGGTATCCTGTCGTGGTACGGGCGCTCAAAGCGCCTTCGATCGCACATCCGGCAATTTGCGGGCTCAAGTATCGGTTGCCGGCCATCACGGTTGTGACCGCGCATACCAGGTCGCTACCCACCCCCTCTTTGACGACGTAGCCCAGCGCGCCCGCCCGCAGGGCGCCTTGAACATGCTCCGGCGCACTGGAGGAAGACACCACAATGATGCGGGTCTTCGGAAGCAACATGAGAACGCGTTGTGTCGCGCCGGTTCCATCCAACCCGGGCAAGACCAAATCCATGACCATGACGTCCGGTTTCAGGCGCTCGGCGACAACGATTGCCTGCTCGCCGGTCGCGGCCAGAGCAACGACCGCCATTCCGGGTTGACGCTGCAGCAGAGCCTGAATGCACTCACGCACGATCTCATGATCGTCGACAACGACGATGCGGGTGACAGGAGCAGGAGAACGTGTCTTCATGCGAGTTGATCGAGGCTACGCCTTGCTGTGCACGCCAGGCGGCAATTGGTCACAGTAGCGCGATCAGGTGATGCGGCTCCGCTGCCAATCATGATGCTGTCGTGCAGCACGATCGGTGCTACATCGTCCATGAATTTTCAGGAGGACACACTTTTGCGCGGCTCAAGTCGCGCGAGCCCTCGGTCGAATCCAACTCCAGTAGACGAGTGACATGTTTCGCAGCCGCGGGACGCGCAAGATAATAGCCCTGTCCTTCGGGACAGGCGTGCTGCTGTAAAAATTGCAGTTGTCCGCCCGTTTCCACTCCCTCGGCCACGACCCTCATGTGCAGGCTTTTGCCCATGCCAATGAGGGCTTGAACGATGCAGGCATTGTCGCTATCGGAAACCACGTCGCGCATGAAAGACTGATCGATCTTCAACGTGTCGATGGGGAAACGCCGCATGTAGCTCAAGCTGGAATATCCGGTGCCGAAATCGTCGAGCGCAAAATGCACGCCGAGACTCCTCAGCGTTTCCAACACCATTGCGGTGGAGCTCGGATCCTGAAGCAGGAACGTTTCAGTGAGCTCCAGCTCGATGCAGCTAGGATCGCAGCCGGTCTCTTGCAGAATGGCGCGAACACCCTGGACAAAATCCTTCGCCCGCAGCTCAACCGCGGAAACGTTGACCGCCATTCTGATTCCCTTCAATCCCGCAGCCTGCCATGCCTTGGCCTGCCGACAGGCCTCGCGGAGCACCCACTTGCCCAGCGGCACAATCAGGCCGGACTCCTCGGCAGTCGCAATGAATTCCGACGGAGGCAATACCCCTCGCAACGGATGCCGCCAGCGCACCAGAGCCTCTACGGCGGTGATGGCGCCCGTCTGCAAGTCGAATTTGGGCTGGTAGTGCAAGACGAAACCCTTGCGCTCCAGGGCCAGCCGCAAGCCATTCTCGACCGATTGCCGCTGCGCTGCCTTCGCGTTCATCTCGGGCTTGAAAAATTGATAGCAGTTGCGTCCACTCTCCTTCGCCTGGTACATGGCGAAGTCCGCGTTCTGGAGCAGCGTATCCGCTTTCAGGCCGTCATCCGGAAAGGTGGCCACGCCGATGCTCACCGTGGCATATAAAGTGTGCTGGTCAATTTGATGGGGCATGCCAAGGGTTGCGAGAATTTTCTCGGCGATCACGGCCGCATCCTGCGCCTGAGTCAACTGCGACAACAAGATCACAAATTCGTCGCCGCCTTGCCGGCTGACGGTATCGGCATGGCGGACGCAAGCGGGTAATCGCTGTGCGACGGATTGCAACAGGCGATCGCCAATGGCGTGACCCAGGGAATCATTGATGGTCTTGAATCGATCGATATCCAGATATAGGAGTCCAAGCCTGGTGCTTCCGCGTTTCGCGACCGCCATCGCCTGCGTCAGTCTGTCGTTCAGCAACACCCTGTTGGGCAAATCGGTGAGGCTGTCGTGTTGCGCGAGATGCGACAGTCGCACCGAAAGCGCGCGAGCGGTACTGACGTCGTGAAAAACCATGACGGCGCCCGTGACCTGGCCATGCCGATCGTGTATGGGCGCGGCCGAATCCTCAATCGCCGCCTCGAAGCCATCGCGCCGCACCAAGATGCAATTCGGTGTCAAGCCGACCGTTTTATTTTCCCTGATGGCGCGCCTCATCGGATCGCTTACGCGCTGACGCGTAACACCATCGATGAGCTGGAATACTTGATCAAACGGCCGGCCCGCTGCGTCCTCGCGCGACCAGCCGGTCAAGCGCTCCGCGACCACATTGAGAAATGTCACGCACCCACTAGAATCCGTACTCATCACCGCGTCGCCAATCGAATTGAGGGTGACTTGCGCCCGCTCTTTTTCATCGAACAACGCTTCCGTGTTGGCCGCCCGCTCGATCATGCTACGCAGCACCTTCGGCAGCAGATAGGCGTCCAATCGGTCCTTCAGCAGATAGTCCTGGGCACCGTGCTCCACGGCCATTTTTGCGATGGCCTCGTCTTGCGGCGCAGTGAGTACCAGGATGGGCACATAAGGAGCCAACGCATACAATTGGTCGAATGTCTCGATTCCCTGAGTATCCGACAGGAAAAGGTCAAGCAGGACGGCATCCAAGTCGCGCGTACCGCCTTTGAGATGGCTGACGTAATCGGTAAGCCGTTCAACGCCTTCGGAACAGTGCTGAACCCATTCCACGCGAAACAAGGAGTCGCGCGAACCGGCAAGCGCAGCCTGGATGGCCTTGGCGTCGGCGTGATCTTTCTGGATTAACAGAATGCGACTTGTCATTACAGTTCCTTTGTACCTCGCGTCCTCCTGGAGTGACGGAGGCTGGTCCTTGCCTCCACAGTTAAACAGATTGCTTCCTAAGCGGTCTGTTCGCTGACAAACATAGCGGCCGGGATTGCTTGGGGACGGGCCTTAGAAAGTCGAGTCAAGCGTGATGCTGACGGGGCAATGATCGCTGCCCATGATGTCTGCGTGAATCTGCGCGCTCTTGACGGCCTTGCACAACGCAGCCGACACCATCAAGTAATCGATTCTCCATCCGACATTGCGCGCCCTCGAATTGGCAAAGTGACTCCACCACGAGTAGTGCCCATTGCCCTGGGTGAACAGCCGGAAAGTGTCGACAAAACCCGCATCGATGAAGGCCTGAAAACCCGCGCGCTCTTCGTCGGTAAAACCCTTTTTGCCGCGATTTGGCTTGGGGTTCGCAAGGTCGAGCTCGGTGTGGGCGACGTTCAGGTCGCCGCAAAATATGACGGGCTTGGTTTTCTCCAATTGCTTGCAGTAGGCAAGGAACGCCGGATCCCAGTGCTTCTGACGAAGTGCCAGCCGGCTCAGGTCGTCCTTGGCGTTGGGCGTGTACACCGTGACGATAAAGAATTTTGCGAACTCCGCGGTGATGACCCGCCCCTCCTCCGCGCTGTCGCGCTTCAGTTCATCGGCGAATGTGAACTTCTTGGCGAAGTCGCCGGGGAAGCCGTTGATGATCTTCGCCGGCTCCTGCTTGGAAAATATCGCCGTTCCCGAATAGCCTTTTTTTATCGCGGAGTTCCAGTACTCGCGATAATTGGGCAGCTCGATTTCAATCTGGCCGCGTTCGGCCTTGGTCTCCTGCAGGCACAGAATGTCGGGATTGTGGGCCTCGAGAAATGCGAGGAACAGTCCCTTCTTATGAACGGCTCGGATGCCGTTCACATTCCACGAGTAAATCTTCACTTGGCCGGGCTCGCGCGCCAGCCTGCGCCCAAAGCCTTGTCCACGGCGATCAGCGACGTCGCGGCATCGGTGCGGCTCTGCGAAAGCAGCAATTCGCCGCTCAGGGCCGTGCGCTCCGCATCGAGCACCTCGAGGAAATCAATGAGGCCGCCTTCGAAGCGTTTCTGCGCAAGATCCGCCGCCTTATCGCTCGCCGCCGCCGCCACTTGCAAGGCATCGCGCCGGGTTTGCGAGCGTCCGTAACTGATCAGGGCCCCTTCCGTATCTTCGAGCGCGCCGAGCACCGCGCCTTCATAAGCGGCCAGTGCGGCATCGGTCAGCGCCTTCGCGGAGCCGATGCGCGCGCGCACGCGTCCCAGATCGAGTGCAGCCCAGGAAATGCTCGGCCCGAATGAGAAAAACCTCGAGTCGCTGGATCCAAGCTCGCCGAAAGTGGGGGCAAAGTAGCCCACCTCGCCGGTCAGGGTGACCTTTGGAAACAGATCGCCGACCGCGACTCCGACCCGCGCGGTTGCGCCCGCCAGTCTGCGCTCGGCCGTGCGCACGTCGGGCCGCCGGCGCAGCAATTGTTCCGGGGTGCCGATCGTATTCAACGGCGGCAGTGCGGGCGGCGGCGCCGGCGGCGAAAGGCTCGAGTTCAGCGCGGTTGGCTGCCGTCCCGTCAGAACGCTCAGCCGATAGGTCGTGGTTGCGATCGAGGCTTCCAAGCTTGGAATGGAGGCCAAAGTGGTTTGCCACTGCGCTTCCGCACGCGCCGTATCCAGCTGGTTTCCTCTACCGGCCTCGAGCCGAGTACGCGTCAGCTTCAACGTGTTGAATTGATTTTCGGCATTGCGTTGCGTGAGGGCCAACTGATCCTGAAGTCCGCGCAAGATGAAATAATCGCGCGCCACTTCGGCGATCACGCTGACGCGGGCATCCTGCAGCGTTGCCGCGCTCACTCCCACGTCGGCGCGCGCCGCTTCGACGTTGCGCCTGACGCGGCCAAACAAATCCAGTTCCCAAAGACCATCGAAGCCGGCCTGGGCGGCATCGAACTCGCGGTCATGCATGTCGACGCCGGGTAGTTGCTCCTGGGCATCCAAATTGCGAGAGTAGCCGCCGCTGAACGTGATGGTTGGGAACTGATCGAAACCGGTCAGCCTCCTGACGGCGCGCGCGGCCCGCAAGTTCGCTTCCGCGACGGCCAAGTCCTTGTTGTGGCCGAGCGCGTCTTCGACCAAATTCGTCAGGGTGGCATCCGAAAATCCCAGCCAGTAATTCTCAACGGCATCGCCGGCGGCGAGACCGGTTTCCGCGGAATTCGCAAACTGCGAATCCACCGGCGTTTCCGGACGGTGATAATTTGGACCAACGGCACAGCCGCATAATGTTGTGATCGCGGCAGCAAGCTTGAGCCAACTACGCACGGGGCTGCTCCTCGGGTGCGGAAAGCGGCGGGAAGTCCGGGCGTTGCTTGTACCGCGCCAGCAATGTTTCGATGGTCACGAAAAATACCGGCGTCAGGAATAAGCCGAAAGAGGTAACCCCCAGCATGCCGGCGAACACCGCGACGCCGATGGCCTCGCGCATCTCGCTGCCGGCGCCGCTGGCGGTCACGAGTGGAATCACACCCATGATGAAGGCAAACGAGGTCATGAGAATGGGACGCAGCCTCAAGCGGCAGGCCTCAATCGCCGCCTCGACCGGCGCCAGACCATGCTCGACGCGCTCGCGCGCGAACTCCACGATCAAAATTGCATTCTTGCAGGCAAGGCCCACCAAGACGATGAATCCAATCTGTGTGAGCACGTTGTTGTCCGAGCCCTTGAGCCATACGCCCATCATCGCCGACAGCAAGCACATCGGCACGATGAGAATCACGGCCAACGGCAGCGCCCAACTCTCGTATTGCGCCGACAGGATCAAGAACACCAGCATCACGCAAATTGGGAAGACCAACAGGGCGGTGTTGCCGGCCGATTTCTGCTGAAAGGTCAGATCGGTCCACTCGTAACCGAAGCCGTTGGGCAAAGTCTCCTTCAATACGCGCTCCATCGCCGTTGTCGCCTGAGTGGACGACACGCCGGGCGAGCCCTGGCTATTGATATCCGCGGCCAGATACACGTTGTAATGCGAGACTCGGTCCGGCCCCGCTTCGAAGCGAATGTCGGCGACCGCCCCCATGGGCACCATATCGCCCTTCAAATTGCGCATTTTTAAGTTGGCGATGTCTTCAGGCTGATTGCGGAATTGCGGCTCAGCTTGGGCATAGACGCGGAAGGTGCGTCCGAACTGGTTGAAATCATTGATATACGTGGAGCCCAGATAGGTCTGCAGAGTATCGAACACCGACGACAGTGGAACGCTTTGCCTTTTGGCCTTCACTCGATCGACATCGGCAAACAGCTGCGGCACGCTGTTTTGGTAAGTCGTATACGTCGCGTACGGATTCAATTCGTGCTGCTGCCGGGCCTTGTTCAACAACTCGTTGGTGACCCGGGCCAGTTCGTCGTAGCCGTGAGCGCCGCGGTCTTGCACGAACAGCTTGAATCCCCCGGTAGTCCCCAGACCTTGCACAGGCGGCGGCGGCACCGCGAAGATGGTCGCGTCCTGGATGGTCGAGAATTTCTGGTTGAGCGCCTGAGCGATGGCGCCCGCCGATAAATCCTTGGTCTTGCGCTCATCGAAGGACTTCAACGGAAAGAACAACACGGCCGTGTTGCTCAAGTTGACGAACCCCTGCACTGACAGGCCGGAAAATCCGATCACATGATCGACGCCGGGAGTTTCCTTGGCAAGGGTAGACATTTGCCGCACTACTTTTTCCGTGCGATCCAGCGACGCCGCGTCCGGTAATTGCACGATGCCGATCAGATACTGCTTATCCTGCGCGGGAATGAATCCGCCGGGCACCAGCCGGAAGATTCCCCATGTGCAGAACAGCAAAACAGCGAATATGCAGAGCACGGCGATGCGAATTCCGGTCAGCCGCCGCACGCCATGGCCGTAGCGCTCGGACGCACTCTCGAAGCCGCGATTGAACAGGCGGAAGAAGCCCCCCAGAACCTTGTTGATGCCGCGTTGGAAAACATCGGGCTGCGAATTGCGCGGCTTGAGCAGCAGCGCGGCGAGCGCCGGCGACAAGGTCAGCGAATTGAATGTCGAGATGATGGTGCTCGCCGCGATGGTGATGCCGAACTGGCGGTAGAACTGGCCTGTGAGCCCCGAAACGAAAGCCACGGGGATAAAGACCGCGCACAGCACCAAGGCGATGGAGATGATCGGCCGGGTCACTTCCCCCATGGCGGCATGCGCCGCGGCGTGCGGGTTCAACCCCTGTTCGATTTTGCGCTCAATATTTTCCACCACCACGATGGCATCATCGACCACGATGCCGGTGGCCAGCACCAAACCGAACAAGGTCAGCGAGTTGATCGTGAATCCCGCCATCAGCAACACCGCGAGGGTGCCGATGATGGCGACCGGCACCGCCACCAGCGGTATGACGCTGGCGCGCCACGTCTGCAGGAACACGACCACGACCAAAACGACCAATAGCACCGCTTCAAATAAGGTGTGGATGACGGACTCAATGGAGCTGCGCACGAATACCGTGGGGTCGTAGTCGATCTCGTAACTGACGCCCTCCGGAAAATTCTTCTCCAGCTCCTTCATCTTGACGCGCACGGCATCGGATAGCTGCAGCGCGTTCGCGCCGGGAAGCTGAAACACGGGAATGGCGACCGCGGGACCGCCATCCAACATGCTGCGCAGTGCGTAGTTGTCCGGGCCGAGTTCCAGCCGCGCGATGTCGCGCAGATAAGTCGTCTCGCCGTTCGCGCCGCTCTTGACGACGATATTGCCGAATTCCTGCTCGGTCTGCAGACGCCCTTGAGCGTTGACGATGTACTGGAACTGCGTCCCGGGGAGCGCTGGCTGACCGCCGATCTGTCCCGCGGCGACTTGCACGTTCTGCTCCCGTACCGCCGCCAGCACCTCGTCGACATCCATGCTGCGCGCCGCAAGTTTTCCGGGATCCAGCCACAATCGCATGGCGTAGTCGCCGGACCCGAAGACGCGCACGTCGCCCATGCCGGGGATGCGCGCCAATACGTCTTTGATTTGAATGACTGCGTAGTTGCGCAAATACAGAGAGTCGTAGCGGCCGTCGCCGGACTTCAGGAACACCACCATGGTCAGGTCGGGCGACTGCTTCTGCGTAACCAAGCCGATTTGGCGAACCACTTCGGGCAGCCGTGTTTCGGCCTGCGCCACGCGGTTCTGGGTCTGTACCTGGGCGATGTCAAGATCGGTGCCCAGCTTGAAGGTCACCGTGATGGAAAACGTGCCGTCCGGCGTTGCGGTGGAATTCGTGTAGATCGCGCTTTCCACGCCGTTGATCTGCTGCTCCAGCGGCGTGATGACGGTCTCGGCAATGGTCTTGGGCGACGCCCCGGGATATTGGCCGCTGACCACGACCGTGGGCGGCACGATCTCCGGGTACTCGCTGATCGGCAAGTTCGGCATGGCAAGCAGGCCGCCCACCGTAATCAATATGGCGAGGACAGTGGCAAAGATCGGCCGCTCGATGAAGAACGAGGAAATATTCATCTCGCGGACCTTAAGATGCGGCCGCCGCGCCGGACGCAGCGGGTGCTGCGTCGGCACCCATGTTTACGCGCTGCGGAGTAACCGTGACTCCCGGGTGTACGCGCTGCGCGCCGTTGACGATGATGACATCACCGGCCTTGAGGCCCTCGCGCACCACGCGCAGACCGTCGATCACACGCCCGAGCTTGACCTTGCGGTACTCGATTTGATTGTTGGCGCCCAACAGCAGCACGTATTTCTGATTCTGGTCCGTATTGACGGCGCGATCGTCGATCAAGATCGCCGAATATTCCCCGCTGCCCAGCAGCTGCACGCGCGCAAACAAGCCGGGGGTAAATTGTCCGTCCTTGTTCTGCAGCACGGCGCGTGCGCGGATCGTGCCGGTCTGCGGATTCAATTGATTGTCGACAAAATCAACAGTCCCAGGATGTGGAAATCCTTCCTCGTTGGCCAATCCGACCTGCACTGGATTGCCCGAATCGCGCGAATTCGGACGCTCGCCGCTGCGTGCCATCTGCGAATAGCGCAAGTAGCTTTGTTCATCGGCGTCGAAATACAAGTAGATCGGGTCCATCGATACGACCGATGAGAGCAGCGTGCCGCCGTTGGTGCCGCCGGTGACCAGATTGCCGCGCGTCACTTCCGCGCGGCTGACGCGCCCATCAACAGGGCTGGTGACCTTGGTAAAATTCAAATTGAGCGCGGCGGCCTCGAGAGCCGCTTGCGAGCCCGCCACGTTGGCCTCGGCCTGTGCCACGGTGCTCTTGCGCTCGTCCAACTCTTCCTGGGATACCGCGCCGCTGTCCTTCAAGCGCTGCACGCGCGCCAATTCGATGCGGCCCAACTCCAGCGCAGTCTTGAAACGCTTCAAGTCGGCGGCGGCACGATCGTATTCAGCCTGATAGGGCCGAGGGTCGATCACGAACAGCAGAGTCCCGCGCTTGACCAGGCTGCCTTCGGTGAAAGCAACCTTGTCGATGTAGCCGGACACCCGCGGCCGGATCTCGACCGTTTCGACCGCTTGGAGTCTTCCCGTGAATTCATCCCAGTCCTTGACCCGCTTCTCGATCACCTGCGCGACGCTCACCTGCGGCGGCGGCGGAGCCTGGGGCGCTCCCGACTTTCCGCAGCCGGCGACGATCAGTGACGAGCAAACAACCATTAAAACAGTGTGTAACTTGTTGATTTTGGTCATCCTGGAATCTCTTTATCGTCAAACGCGCATGGGCGAAGAAAGGTGGGAGTCGGGCATTTCATCACATCACTACGTCATAAGACATAATGAATTAATCTCAGCTTCTAGCATGCGGAGATGACGTTTTTGGTATTGACAATCATTCGCATTCGCGTTCACAATATCGGCCATGATAGTTTGTGTATGCAAAGCCGTTTCGGACCGACAAATCCGCCACGCCGTCAAAGGCGGTGCCAATAGTCTGCGCGACCTGACTCGAGAGCTCGGCGTCGGCACCTGTTGCGGCAAATGCCTGCCCGAGGCCAAAGCGGCCTTGTGCGCCTCGCTCGACGCCTGCGAATCGAGGCACGGTTTGTTCTCGCCCGCCGCCACCGAATTCGCCGTTTAACCGGCCCAAAACTTACCGCCGATTGATTCCTTGAAGCTTGGGTTCGGGCTTACAATCCGAGCACAATTTCATGTGCAATCCTACAAGGGGCTACCGTGCAAGGCGACACGAAAGTTTTGGAATTCTTGAATCAGGCCCTGAAGAACGAACTCACCTCCATCAATCAGTATTTTCTGCACTCGCGCATGCTCGACAACTGGGGCATGAAGCGGCTCGGTAAACTCGAGTACGAAGAATCCATCGATGAAATGAAGCACGCAGACCGCTTGGTCAAACGCATACTTTTTCTCGACGGGCTGCCGAATTTGCAGGATCTGGGCAAGCTTTTCATCGGCGAGGATGTGCAGGAGATACTGCAGTGCGACCTGCGCCGGGAGATGGAAGCGCACCCCATGTACAAATCCGCCATCGCCTACTGTGAAAACGTCAAGGATTACGTGACTCGCGATTTGTTGGTGCATATCCAAAAAAGCGAAGAAGAGCACATCGACTTCATCGAAGAACAACTTGGTTTGATCGAGAAAATGGGATTGGCGAATTACGTGCAAAGTGCCGCCGGAGAATTAGAAGAAGCCGGCGCCGGCTGAATTGCGGTTTTCTAGGGAGAAAAAACGTGGTCAAGAAAATACTCACGGGGATCATCGTGGTCGTGGTGTTGATCGCCGTCATTGGATTCATGTTGCCGCGCCATGCGGTTGTGAAACGTTCCGCGACCATCGACAGGCCGGCCAGCTTGGTTTATGCCACGCTGAATTCATTTGTACTGTTTCCGAAGTGGTCACCTTGGCAGGATCTGGATCCCAACATGCACCAAACCACGGAAGGGCCGCGCGACGGTGTGGGAGCCAAATTGGTTTGGAAGGGCAATGACAAGGTCGGGTCCGGTACACAAGTGATCACCGCCTCCACCCCCGATCAATCCATGGCGAGCGATCTGAACTTCGGCGACATGGGGACCGCCAAGTCCTTGGTGACGCTCACTCCCGATGGCGGCAAGACGCAGGCGACCTGGGCGGTCGACGTGGACATGGGCGCGAATCCCATCGGCCACTACATTGGATTGACCATGGACGGAGCGTTGGGAAAGGATTTTGCGAGCGGACTCGGCAAGCTCAAGGTTCTGGTCGAGAGCATGCCGAATGTCGACATCGCGGGTTTCAGCGCAGAGCCTGTGCAACTCACCGCCGCGCCCGTTTTGCTGGTGAGCGAATCGGCGGCGCCCGAAGCCATCGGCAAAGCCTATGCCGAGGGCTTCGGCCAAATTGGTAAGTTCATGGCCAAGAACAAGCTTCACCAGGCCGGCGCACCCGTAGGGATAGATGGTGAAATGACGGCCGGCAACTACAAATTCGAGGCCGGCATTCCCGTGGATCGCGCCGATGTCGCAGGCGCGGACGGCGTACGCGTCGCACAAAGCTATGCGGGCAAGGCGCTGAAGACCACGCATGTCGGCGCCTACGAAAAAATGCCGCAGACTCACGAGAAACTACGCGCCTACATGGCAGCCCACGGCTACACCCAGACGGGCCCGGTTTTTTCCTGGTACGTCGACGATCCGGCCACCACGCCGGTCGACAAATTGCGGACGGAGATGTACGCGCCGATCAACTAGGAGAGACAGGAAGCTGGCAGAGAACAGAAGAAAAAGGCGCAGGAGTGAGCCCCGCCAAGGTCGAAGTACCTAAGCGCGAGTCCCGCTGAAGGCGGCGGTGCCCAGCATATAACGGGCTTCACCGCTGATGCGATCCTGCTCGACGATTGCGGTGAACTTGAAGCTGAGGCGCATCGGCTTGGTCACTTTTGCCTTCCAGCTAAGCTGATTGCCTTCGATACGTCCGTCGCTGATGAGCACGCGGTGCTCGGCATCGGAAAGCGATCCGGTCAATGTCTGGCCGCTCACGCTCAAGTCCAGCACACCTGACCTGACGCCCATCGGTGTATTGATCGTAATATTCCATTTGCCTTGTACCACTTCGTCTCCTTGCCTCGAGCCTATGCGCAGGACTGCGGCTGCCTCGGACACGCGCCGCTTCGCGGGCAGATGACGCTGGCTTTGGAGCCAAGCGCATCGGCAATCCAGGAGATGTTCAAGACCTGGGAAGCCGCGCGAATGGCGTTGCTCGCTTCCGCCGGGATGGCGCCATCGCCGCCACCGCGGCGGCAGGACTCGGCGACCGCCGCCACGATGTCCTCGCCGTCGAACCCTTGGGCATCGAGCGCCGGCAATAAATCCACGCCGACGGACAAGACGTGCAATTCGTCCAAAGCATCGCGCGTGAGCAGGGAATGGCAGCAATACAGGCGCGCGCGCTTGCCGTCCTGCATCACTGAAATCTGGGATTTCGGCCTCTGTACCGAGGGCGTCTCAGGCGTCTGTTGAAGCAGGCGAAACACCGCCCACCGCGGACAAGGGTCCGACACCAAACTCATGTTGCCCCAGGGAAGCGGAATGCCGTTGCCGCGGTATACGGCACGCAGATAACCGGGTGGATAGGCATCGAAAAAATGCCAGTGCCGATAGGGAGACACCGCCGTCATGCGTCGCATGACCAGCGCCGGCGTGACGCCGACCTTGCCGCACGCGTTCACGCTGTGCGCTTCGCGAATCAAAAAGCGCCGGAAAGGAATGCGCGGGCATAAGAGCGCGCCGGCAAAAAAACTGCACTCAAAATCGCGCCAGGCGTACAGCACATCCTGTGCGCCCATGCCGCCGGCCGAACCGGGCGATTCTGGATCGCCGGCCTGAACCGCACTGTGCGGCGATATCATACCGTCGCCGTTGTGAAGAATTTTGTGGCCGACGAAGAACGCCAATTCGTATTTCAGCCGCTCTTCCTGACGGCGCAGGCGCTTGTTGATCCAAACCGTTCCAGGCGCCTCGAAGCGGGAACGCACCAGCGCGCCGCTGGGCTTGCGTCCATCGCCGTCAAACCATTTGATGTCGAGGCCATGACGCTTGCAAATGGCGATGACGGCGTCCAGGTTGAGGGGCATTTGCCGCTTGCCGCACTCCTCTGCGGTACGTTCGATATCGGGGAAATTATTGTGCCGCGTCTCCTGCCAGACTCGAATCAAGAGCTGTGCGAATTGCCGGCCCGTCGTACCCGTTTGAGACAGCAGTTCGGGCAACGCGTTCTGCAGCAATTCGTGCGAGAACAGGAACGCCGGTTCGAGCGGCATGGCCTCCAAACCCCCGCGTTGCCGTGGCCCCGGGGCGACTTCGACATCCGTATTCTCATCCAGGAACCAACGCGAGTCCTTGCTGAAGATCCCCGCCAGCATCCCCAACATTTCGGCTGAGGGCATGCGCTTGCCGGTTTCCACCATGCTCAGGTAGGACACCGACGGCGCGCCGCCCGCATCGACTTGAATGCAGCGTGCCGACAGCTCATCGAGGGTCAAGCCGTTGCGCTTGCGCAGCGAACGCAGCTTCGCCCCTAGAAAATGCCCTTGCCGGATTAGTCCTGCCATGGCCGCCTTGTGAAATTCACACTGTGAAATTTCTAATGTGTAAATCCTCGCTATGAACACTCTAAGCTTGGCGCATCTGCATAAGCAAGCCCAGACTTAGGAGAATTGACTTGAACGCACAGTTGAACGACCGATGGCATGGCGTGGAGCGCCCCTATAGTGAAGCGGACGCCGCGCGCCTGCGTGGCTCAGTGAAAATCGAATACTCCCTGGCGCGCTTGGGCGCCGAGAAATTCTGGCGGCTGCTGCACAGCGAGCCTGTCGTCGCGGGCCTGGGCTGTATGACGGGCAACCAGGCCATTCAAACCGTGCAGGCCGGCCTGAAAGCCATCTACTGTTCGGGGTGGCAGGTCGCAGGTGATGCCAATTCCGCCGGCGAGGTCTATCCCGACCAGAGCTTGTACCCGGTAGATTCGGTACCGAAAATGGTGGAGCGCATCAACAACGCATTGCTGCGCACGGACCAAATTCATCATTTGGACGGCAACTCAGAGATCGATTGGCTGGCCCCGATCATTGCGGATGCTGAAGCGGGTTTCGGCGGCAACCTGAACGCCTTCGAACTGACCAAGGCGCTGATACGCGCCGGCGCTGCCGGCGTGCATTTCGAGGATCAACTGTCTTCGGCCAAAAAATGCGGTCACTTGGGCGGCAAGGTGTTGGTGTCGACTGCCGAGGCCATCAACAAACTGGTCGCCGCGCGGCTCGCCGCCGACGTCATGGGCGTACCCACGGTCATCATCGCTCGCACCGACGCCGATGCGGCCGATCTGTTGCTGACCGACCATGATGCGCGCGATCAGCCGTTTCTCACCGGCGCGCGCTCCAGCGAAGGATTTTTCTACGTGAAAGCCGGCATCGAGCAAGCGATCGCGCGCGGCCTGGCCTATGCACCCTACTGCGATCTCATCTGGTGTGAAACTTCCAAGCCGGATATGAATGAGGCCAAGCGCTTCGCCGCTGCCATTCACGCCAAGTTTCCGGGCAAGTTGCTGGCCTACAATTGCTCGCCATCGTTCAACTGGGCGGCCAAGCTGAATGCGTCGGCGATGAAAAGGTGGCGCGAGGAATTGGCTGCGCTCGGCTATCGCTTCCAATTCATTACACTTGCCGGCTGGCACGCATTGAATCTTTCAATGTTTGAACTGGCGTCGGCCTACAGCGCGGACGGCATGCTCGGCTATTCGCAATTGCAGCAACGCGAATTCGGCCAGGAAGCGGCGGGTTATCGCGCCACGAAGCATCAGGCATTTGTCGGCACCGGCTATTTCGACGCCGTGCAAACCGCCATCAGCGCCAAGAGTTCGACCGTTG
>Ga0193716_1000191_pt1 | contig 36924 bp, 38 predicted proteins | sample U2c1metaG_FD_145901 | JGI IMG/M metagenome (GOLD analysis project Ga0193716, IMG submission 145901) | Soil microbial communities from a riparian zone of the East river system, Colorado, United States - U2c1 | ecosystem: Environmental > Terrestrial > Soil > Riparian zone | place: USA: East River...
CACCCGTACCAGCAGCAGCCGCAGAAGAAGGGCGGCGGGGCCTGGATCTGGGTGACCGTGGTCGTCGTCGTGCTCGCGGCCGCCGCGTTCGGTGTGCTGGGCTTCGTGACGCCGGGCTTCCTGAACACGAAGGTGTTCGACCAGGCCGCGCTGCAGGGCGACGACGGCGTGAAGAAGATCCTCGTCGACGACTACAAGGTCGAGAAGGTCGAGAAGGTCGAGTGCCCGGCTGACCAGGAGGTCAAGCAGGGCAACAAGTTCGAGTGCACCGCCACCGTCGACGGCAAGAAGATGACGGTGGGCATCACGGTCACCAACGACGACGGTGAGTACCAGGTCGCGTTGCCGGAAGAGGCCAAGTAGCACGTGCCGTGAACCCGCCCGCCGCGACAAATCGGTCGCGCCGGGCGGGTTTTCTGGTCATCATCGAGCGGTGACCCAGACCGTGGTGCCCGCGACCGAGTACGCGCTGCCGGCCGGTTTGCGCGTGCGCACCCTTGCCGACGACGAGCTGCGCGGGGCCTACGACCTCTTCCGCGCCTCGGTGCACGACGGGCCCGCCTCGGACGAGCACTGGGGCGTGATGGCGCGTACCTACGCCGCCGATCGCACGCTCGGGGCCTTCGACGGGGACCGGCTGGTCGGCGCGGCCATGTCGTTTCCCTCCAGTCTCACCGTGCCCGGTGGCAACATCCTGCCGATGTCCGGGGTCACCTTCGTGGGGGTTCGGGCCGACTACCGTCGCCGAGGGGCGCTCACCGGGCTGATGGGTGCCCAGCTCGCGGACATCGCCGCGCGAGGCGAGGTGTTCGCCGGGCTGCGTGCCTCCGAGCCGGTCATCTACGGGCGTTTCGGGTACGGCGTCGCCTCGGTCGCGCGGAATCTCAAGATCACGACGCGGCGCGCGGCGCTGCGGCCGGACGTGCCGACAGCGGGCCGGATCCGGTTGCTGGACAAGGACGAGATCCTGCCCGCGCTGCGGGCCGCCTACCCGCGTCTCCAGCCGAACCGCCACGGAGCGATCGGCCGGACGGCGCAGTGGTGGACGTTCGGCTACGAACGCCGGCTCGTGACCGACTACCTCCTGGTCGCCGCCCACTTCGACGCCGAGGGCACCATCGACGGCTGGGCCTCCTACCGCCCGCAGGAGGACGACTCCGACGACCCGCGCGCCGGCGCCGGCCTCCGCGTCCTCGACTTCCAGAGCGCCGACCAGGGCGTCGCTAACGACCTGTGGCGCTACCTGATCGCCGTCGACCTCGTCGACGACGTCGTCGTGTACGTGCGGCCGACGGACGACCCCATCGAGGTGCTGCTGGTCAACTCGCACGCGGTACAGAGCGACCTCGACGACGAGCTGTGGCTGCGTATCGTCGACGTGTCGACCGCACTCGCCGCCCGTACCTACAACGACGCGGCGCCGGTCGTCGTCGAGGTCGTGGATCCCTTGCTGCCCAACAACTCCGGCCGGTACCGCGTCGGTCCGCACGGCGCGGAGCGCACCATCGACGCGCCCGCGCTGACCGTCGGCCCCGACGCACTCTCGATGCTGTACCTCGGCACCTGGCGGGCCAGCACGCTCGCCGGCATCGGCCGGCTCGACGCAGCCGACCCGACCGCGCTCGCCGACGCCGACCGGCTCTTCGCGACCGACGGCGCGGCCTGGTGCGGCACGCTCTTCTAGCGGCCCCACCGGAAACTAGGCCGCGAACCGGTTCGCGCGTTCCTGGCCGGACAGGCCGCCGATCGCGTGCATGACCTCGTCGGTGACCGCGCGCCGGGCACGGGCCGAGGCCGGGTCGCCGGTGAACCGCAGCGGCGCGCCGAACCGGACGGTTACCCGGTGCGGTCGGGGGAGCCGCTTGCCGACCGGCTGCAGGCGGTCCGTGCCGTCCAGCGCGACCGGGACCACCGGCGCGCCGGACGTCAGCGCCAGCCACGCCACGCCGGTGCGGCCGCGGTAGAGCCGGCCGTCGAGCGACCGCGTGCCCTCCGGGTAGATGCCGAACACGTTGCCACCGGCCAGAACCTCGCACGCGGTGTCGAGTGCGGCGGTGGCCGCGCGGTGCGTGCCGCGGGCCACCGGCACCGAGCCGACCGCGGTGAAGAACCAGCGGACCAGCAGGCCACGCAGCCCGCGGCCGGTGAAGTACTCGGCCTTCGTCAGGAACGTGACCCGCCGTGGTGCGGCGAGCCGGAGGACGACGCTGTCGATGAACGAAAGATGGTTGCTCGCGAGGATCACCGGGCCGTGTGCCGGCAGGTGCGCGCGCCCCTCGACCTTGATCAGGGGCATGTGACGGCCTGGCCCGCCCACGACAGTCCGCCGCCGAAACCGAGCAGCAGCACGGGCGCGCCCGGCCGGACCGCGCCGCGCCCGACCAGCTTCGCGAGCGCGAGCGGGATCGACGCCGCCGAGGTGTTGCCCGACTCGACGACGTCCTGCGCGACGAGTACCCCCGGCACGTCGAGCTGGCGGACGACCGCCTCGATGATGCGCAGGTTCGCCTGGTGGGTGACTATCGCGCCGAGGTCGGCCGGGGCCACCCGAGCGCGCCGGCACGCCTCGCGGGCGAGTGGCGCGAGTGCGGTCGTCGCCCAGCGGAAGACCGTCTGTCCGTCCTGCGCGAACGTCGGGTGCCAGTCGTCGAGGATGCGGACCGCGTTGCCACGGCTGGGATCCGAGCCCCAGACCACCGGCCCGACGCCGTCGGCCTCGGCCGCGCTCAGCACCGCGGCGCCCGCGCCGTCGCCGAGCAGCACGCACGTCGACCGGTCGGCCCCGTCGGTGAGGTCGCTCATCTTCTCGGCACCGATGACCAGCGCGTGCCGCGCGGCGCCGGCCCGGATCGCGTGGTCGGCGGTGGCCAGCACGGTACAGAAGCCGGCGCAGCCGTTGTTGACGTCGAACGCGGCGGCCGCCGGGATGCCCAGCCGGCCGGCGACCTGCGCGGCGATGCTCGGGCAGCGGTCGATCGCCGAGCAGGTGGCGACCTGGACCAGGTCGATGTCGTGCGGCGTCAACCCGGCCGCGGCGAGCGCCTTGCCGGCCGCGACCGTCGCCAGGTCGGTGACCGACTCGGTCCGCGCGATCCGGCGGGTCGCGATCCCGGTCCGCCTGCGGATCCAGTCGTCGCTGGTGTCGACCATGGTCGCGAGGTCGTCGTTGGTGAGGACGTGCTCCGGTTGATGGTGGCCGAGTGCGGTGATGCGGGATCCGGGCACGAGTGCTCCTTTTAGCGTCCGATCGTTCGGTCGCTAAAATGCTACAGTCACGCCCATGAGTCCGCGACGGTCAGTTGCCGAGGCCCATCGGACGCGGGGTGCGATCCTCGCCCGCGGGGTGGGCCTCGCGTCGGTGGAGGGCCTGGCGGGACTGACGATCGGCCGGCTCGCGGCGGACCTCGACATGAGCAAGTCAGGCGTATTGGGACACTTCGGCTCGAAGGAGGAGCTGCAGCTGGCGGTCGTCGACGCGGCGGCCGAGGTGTTCACCCGCGAGGTGGCGGACCGCGCGCGCGGTGTCGCGCCCGGGTTGGCGAAGCTGCTGGCGATGTGCGCGGCGTGGGTGTCCTACCTAGAGCGCGGTGTCTTTCCCGGCGGCTGCTTCTTCACCGCGGCGGCGGCCGAGTTCGACGGCCGGGGCGGGCGGGTGCGCGACGCCGTGGTCGGGATGACGTCGGTGTGGGACCGCGACCTGTACCGGCAGGTGCGCACCGCCGTGGCGGACGGCGACCTGCCCGCCGACACGGACGCCGACCAGGTGGTGTTCGAGCTGACCGGCGTCATGATGGCGCTGAACAATGCGATACAGCTGCACCGGGACACCGGCGCGCCGGACAGGGCCCGCGTCGCGATGCGGCGCGTGTTGGGACATCCGCTCGCCTAACGTGCGCCCAACCCGTACCCCCGTACGCAGAAACCCCGCGAGTCCAACATTCAGAACAGGTGAGTCGCACATTCGCGCCTATCGCCGATAGACGCGAGTGTTCAACTCACCGGCCCTGAGTGTTGGACACGCGGGTTCTGAGTGTTGGACACGCGGGTGCGGGTGCCAGGTAGCGTGAGGCGGTGCTGTTCCGTCGTCTGGTTGTCGCCGTTGTTGTGGCGCTGTTGTGCGTCGCGTGTGGGCCGGACGACGGGCCGGACCTGTCCCGCTTCGCGGCGCCGGGGCACTCAGCCCGGTAGCGCCGCCAGCAGTCGGTCCACCGACGCGCCGAGGTCCCAGCGTTCCTGCAGCTCCCGCACGCGGTCGAGGTCGCGCGCCTTCGCCGGCACCTTGTCGTCGCGGTCCTGCACCACGTCGGCGTCCAGGGCGACCCGCACGACGAGCGGCGCGGCGGCGACGTACTCGGCCGCGTCGGTCAGCGCGGAGCGGACCCGCAGGGCGACGTCACTGTTGGGCTTGGCGGCCGCGTCGAGCAGGCCCTGCAGCGAGCCGTACTTGGTGATCAGCTTGGCGGCCGTCTTCTCGCCGATGCCGGCGACCCCGGGCAGTCCGTCGGACGGGTCGCCGCGCAGCAGAGCCATGTCGGCGTAGCCGGGCCCCGCGATCTCGACCGGCAGGCTGTACTTCGCCGCCAGCTCGCGCGGTCCCAGCACCTCGACCTTCGCCCAGCCGCGGCCGACGTACACGATGCTCGCGGGCGTCGGCTCGAAGCGGACGACCTGGAACAGGTCGCGGTCGCCGCTGACGACCTCCACCGGGTCGGTCGACTCGCGGTGGGCGAGCGTGCCGATGACGTCGTCGGCCTCGTAGCCGGCCGCCTCGGCGACCGCGAAGCCGAACGCGTCGAGCACGTCGAGGATGATCGGCACCTGGGGCGTAAGGGTGTCCGGCACCTCCTCGATGTTGTTCTTCGGGTCGGCGACCCGGTGCGCCTTGTACGACGGCAGCGCGTTGACCCGGAAGTCCGGTCGCCAGTCCGCGTCCATGCACGCGACGAGACGCGACGGCGAACGGTCCGTGAGGATGCGGGCGATCGTGTCGGTGAACCCGCGGACGGCGTTGACCACCGTGCCGTCCGGCGAGGTCAGCGAATCGGGTAGCGCGTAGTAGGACCGGAAGTACAGGCTTGCGGAGTCCAACAGCACGAGTGGGCCAGTCACGGGGCTCAGCCTGCCATGCCGACGGGGAAGGGCATTATCTAAACGTGCGTGTCGCGATGCTCGGGCCCTTGACCGTCAGGGCCGACGACGGGACGCCGGTCGAGGTGACCGGCGCCCGGCTGCGCACGTTGCTGATCCTGCTCGCGCTGGACCCCGGCCGCGTGGTCACCGTCGGCGGGCTCGTCGACGGCGTGTGGGGCGAGGACCCGCCCGCCGAGGCGGCCAACGCGTTGCAGGCGCTCGTGTCCCGCCTGCGCCGCACCGGCCTCACGATCGAGTCCCGGCCCACCGGCTACCGGCTCGCGGTCGCGGCCGACGACGTCGACGCGTGCCGGTTCGAGCGGCTCGCCGCCGCCGGGCGCGCCACCCTCGCCGCCGACCCGGCCGCCACCGCGGCCACCCTGCGGGAGGCGCTCGCGCTCTGGCGCGGGCCCGCGCTCGCCGACGCCGCGACGGCCGCGTTCGCCCAGGCCTCGATCGCCCGGCTGACCGAGCTGCGGCTGGCCGCCATCGGCGACCGCGTCGAGGCCGAGCTCCAGTCCGACACCGACCTGGTGGCCGAGCTGGAGTCGCTGGTCGCCGAGCACCCGCTGCGCGAACGGTTCGCCGGCCTGCTGATGCGCGCCCTGTGCCGCGCCGGCCGCACCGCCGACGCGCTCGCCGTCTACGCGCGGACCAGGGCGCTCCTCGCCGACGAGCTGGGCGCCGACCCGTCCGCCGAGCTCACGGCGCTGCACACGGACGTGCTGCGCGGCGGCCTCGACCCCCGGCCAACGCGCAGGACCAACCTGCGCAGCGAGCTCACCACGTTCGTCGGCCGCGACGAGGAGCTGTCGCGGGTCGCCTCGATGGTCGGCGTGTCACGGCTCGTCACGCTCACCGGCCCCGGCGGCTCCGGCAAGACCCGGCTCGCCACCGAGATCGGCCGCACGCTGGTCGACCGTCAACCCGACGGGGTGTGGTTCGTCGAGCTGGCCCCGGTCGGCGACGGCGCCGAGGTGCCGCACGCGGTGCTCGGCGCGCTCGGCCTGCGCGCGCAGACGCTCGTCGGCGGCCCCGGCCGCGCCATGCCGGAGGCCGCGGAGCCCATGGACCGGCTCGCCGCCGCACTGTCCACCCGGCCGCTGCTGCTCGTGCTCGACAACTGCGAGCACCTGATCGGCTCGGCCGCGGCGCTCGCGGACCGGCTGCTCGGCGAGTGCCCCCGGCTGCGCATCCTCACCACCAGCCGCGAACCGCTCGGCATCACCGGCGAGACGCTCTGGCCGGTCGACCCGCTCGCGCTGCCGCCGGCCGACGCCGACCCCCGGCACGCGCTGACGTTCCCGGCCGTGCGGCTGCTCGTCGACCGCGCCGTCGCGGTCCGCCCCGACTTCACGGTCGACGACACCACCGCCGCCACCATGGTCCACGTCTGCCGTGCGCTCGACGGCATGCCGCTCGCCATCGAGCTGGCCGCCGCACGGCTGCGCACCATGTCGCTCGACCAGCTCGCCACCCGCCTCGACGACCGGTTCCGGCTGCTGACCGGCGGCAGCCGGATGGCGCTGCCCCGCCACCAGACGTTGCGTGCGGTCGTCGACTGGAGCTGGGACCTGCTCGACGACGGCGAGCGGATGCTGCTGCGCAGGCTGTCGGTGTTCGCGGGTGGCGCGACGCTGGAAGCCGCCGAGCACGTGTGCGTGAGCGCCGACCTCCCTGCCGACGGGGTCCTGGATCTGCTGACCGCGCTCGTGGACAAGTCGCTGGTAGTGGTCACCGGCGACCGGTACCGGCTGCTCGAGACGATCAAGGCGTACGGGCTGGCACGGCTGGCGGAGGCGGGGGAGACCGACCGGGTGCGTGCCGCGTTCGTCGCGTACTTCAGCGGGCTGGCCGAGACCGCGGAGCCACATCTGCGCAGGGCCGAGCAGCTCGAGTGGCTCGCGCGGCTGTCCGCCGACCACGACAACCTGCACGCGGCCGTGCGGACCGCGATCACGACCGGCGCCACGGCGGCCGCGCACCGGCTGGTGGCCAACGTCGGCTGGTACTGGTGGTTGCACGGGCACAAGGTCGAGGGTGCGGACCTCGCCAGCGAGGTGGTCTCGATGCCGGGCGAGGCGGGCAGCGACCGCGCGCTGGCGCTGGCGCTGGCGGCGATGCTCGCCATCGACGGCGTGTACGACCAGTCACGGGCGGTCAAGTGGTTCACCGAGGCGGTCGAGCTGGTGCGTGCGACCGATCGGTTGCACCCGCTGTTTCGGCTGCTCATCGTGTTGAACGAGGTGTTGCGGTCCGTCGGGCAGCCGTCCGAGGAGCTGCGGTCGCTGCTGGCGGACATGCTGCGTACCGACGAGGACCCGTGGGTGCTCGGCACGGTGCGGGTGATGCGGGCGCACGCGTTGCTCAACGCCGGCCTTCAGCACGACGAGGCCGAGGCCGACTTCCTGGCCGGCTTGGCCGCGTTCCGGTCGGTCGGCGAGCGGTGGGGCATGTCGTTCAGCCTGTGCTCGCTCGCGGACCTGGTCTCGTGGCGCGGGGACTTCGCCACCGCGATCGCGTACTACGAGGAGGCGAGCCTGCTGCTCGCCGAGCTGGTCACCAACGAGGACCTGGTCCGGTACCGGCTCCGCCTCGCGGCGCTGCACGCGCAGCTCGGCGCGGCCGACCAGGCGCGCGCGGTGCTCGCGGCGGCGCAGCGCGACGCCGAACGCAGCGGGATGCCGGAGAGCCTCGCCGGCGTCGCACACGCGCGGGGCGGAGCCGGTACCGGGGCCGGCGACTTTCCGGCCGCGCGCCGCCACCTCGACCAGGCCCTGATGCTGGCCGAGACGTTCGTCGGCAGGCGGCAGCGGGCCGTTGCGCCGCAGTTCTGCGCGCTCATCTTCGCCTCGGTCGGTTTCCTGGACGCCGCGGTCGGCGACCTGGACGCCGCGCTCGCGCACACCACGACCGCGCTGAACCTGGCCGTGGAGAGCAACGACGCGCCGGTGATCGCGCAGGTGCTGCTGGGCGTAGCGGACGTGACGCTGCACCGGGGCGACCCACGCAGGGCGGCGCTGCTGCTCGGCGCGAGCGAAGGCATCCGCGGCATGCCGGACCTGTCGCTACCCGACCACGCCAGGGTGACGGCCGAGGTCCGTGCCGCACTCGGCGACCAGGACTACACGGAGACCGTCGAACGCGGCCGGGCGACCACGATCGACAACGTCGGCGACCTGGCCAGCATCGCCTCTCTGACCTGACACCGGGCGGCCGGCCCCCTGGCCCGGCCGCCCAGGTCACGTGTACTACGTCCGCTTGCGGAAGGCGCGTACCGCGAGTGGGGCGAAGACCACCATGATCCCCGCGGCCCACAGCAGCGCGCCGGTCACCGGTGCGGCCACCGGGCCGCTGACCAGCAGGCCGCGTACCGCGTCGGCGACGATGGTCACCGGGTTGACGTCCACCCAGCCCTGTAGCCAGCCGGGCATCGTGTCGCTCGGCACGAACGCGTTGCTCACGAAGGTGATCGGGAACATCACCGCGAACCCGAAGATCATCACCTTCTCCGGCTCGCTGACCAGCATGCCGACGAGAACGGAGATCCACGCGAACGCGACGGACACCACCAGCAGCACCGCGAACGCGCCGAGCACGCCCGCGACGCTCGTGCCGACCCGGAAGCCCATGATCGCGCCGAGGCCGAGCAGCAGCGCCACCGACCACGCCTGCTTGACCATGTCCGCGGCGATCCGGCCGGCGAGTGGCGCCCACCGGGCGATGGGCAGCGAGCGCAGCCGGTCGAACACGCCCTTGGACAGGTCGGAGTTGAGCCCGAGCCCGGTGTTGAGCGTGCCGAACAACGCGTTCTGCACGATGATCCCCGGCAGGGCGAAGGTCAGATAGTCACCGGTCGAGCCGGCGATGGCGCCGCCGAACACGTACGTGAACAGCAGCAGGAACATGATCGGCTGGATGCTGAAGTCGATCAGCTCGGTCGGGTTGTGCTTGATCTGCACCAGCGTGCGCCACGACAGCGACACGCTCTGGCGCAGACCGTCCGCGGGGCTCACCCTCGTCGCGAGGGGCACGGTTGCGGCGGTCATGCCGAAGTCCTTTCCAGGTCGGTTTCTGCCGCTGCTGGGCGGTGTCCGGTCAAGCCGAGGAACACCTCGTCCAGGCTCGCGTCGCGCAGTGCCAGCTCGGCGATGAGCACCCGCGCGTCGTCGAGCCCGCGCACCACGGCCGGCAGCAGCGCGGGGTCCGTGACCGACACGGTCACCGACGAGCCGGCGACGGTCGGCTCGGACCCGGCCAGGTCCCGGACGACCGACACGACCACCGGCAGGTCGGCCGGGTCCGCCGGTCGCACGACCAGCGGCTGCGCGCCGGTGCGGGCCTTCAGCTCGGCGGGCGTGCCGGTCGCGATGACGCGGCCGTGGTCGACGACCGCGATCTCGTCGGCCAACTGGTCGGCCTCTTCCAGGTACTGCGTGGTGAGCAGGACGGTGACGCCGTCCGCGACGAGGTCGCGCACGATCTGCCACATGCCGAGCCTGCTGCGCGGGTCCAGCCCGGTGGTCGGCTCGTCGAGGAACAGCACGCGTGGCCTGCTGACCAGGCTCGCGGCCAGGTCGAGTCGCCTGCGCATACCGCCGGAGTACGTCTTCGCCGCCCGGCTCGCGGCGTCGGTCAGGTCGAACTGGGCGAGCAGCTCACGGGCCCGGCTCTTGGCCTGTGCCCTCGGGTGCCCGAGCAGCCTGCCGATGAGCAGCAGGTTCTCAGCGCCGGTCAGCATCTCGTCGACCGACGCGTTCTGCCCGGTCAACCCGATCAGCTGGCGCACCTGGTGCGCGTCGCGGACGACGTCGTGGCCGCACACCCGCGCGTGGCCGGAGTCCGGCGTGAGCAGCGTGGTCAGGATGCGGACGGCGGTCGTCTTGCCGGCGCCGTTCGGCCCGAGCAGGCCGAGCACGGTGCCGGTGCGTGCGGCGAGATCGACGCCGTCGAGTGCGGTCGTCTCGCCGAACCGCTTGGCCAGCCCTTCGGCCAGCACGGCGTGGTTCATGGTGGGTCCCCTCAGAGGTGGCACGGTTTGTCTCGGCATGACCGTGCGCCCACCGGCTGACATGGGACTGAGATTCGGCTGAGCCGAGCGGGTGACCCGCCTGACACGGCGCTGACACCGGTTCCGGATGTGCTACTAGTCTTTGACGCATGTCGACCACCGTCTCCGCGATCAACCCGGCCGCGCTCCGGGCCCGCATCGACCGGGCCCGTGCGGCTGCCGCGAACGCCGGCGTGGACGCCCTGCTGATGGCGCCAGGCTCGGACCTGAAGTACCTGCTCGGCGCCGGTGGCAGCTCGTTCGAGCGGCTCACCTGCCTCGTCGTGCCGACCGGCGCGCCTGCGGTGCTGGTGGTGCCGAAGCTCGAGGCGCCCGGCTACGACCGGGTGCCGACCTCCGAGGTCGGCGTCGAGCTGGCCACCTGGGTGGACGCGGAGGACCCGTACGCGCTGGTCGCGTCGGTGCTGCCGAACGCGTCCCGGGTGGCGGTCGGCGACATGATGGTCGCGCTGCACGTGCTCGGCCTGCGCGGTGCGCTGCCCGGCGTCGAGCAGGTGCTGGCCGGGCCGATCGTGCGTGAGCTGCGGATGCGCAAGGACGCGGCGGAGGTCGACGGCCTGCGCCGCGCGGGCGCCGCGATCGACAGGGTGCACGCGCGGATGGCCGAGTTCCTCCAGGTCGGGCGTACCGAGAACGAGATCGGCGCGGACATCGCGGCCGCCATCGTCGAGGAGGGCCACACGGTCGCCGAGTTCGTGATCGTCGGCTCCGGCCCGAACGGCGCGAGCCCGCACCACGGCGTGTCCGACCGGGTGGTCGAGGCAGGCGACGTGGTGGTGATCGACATCGGCGGCCCGATCGAGTCGGGGTACTGCTCGGACAGCACCCGCACCTACGGGACGCCGACGTCGCGGACACCTACGCCGTGCTCCAGGCCGCCCAGCAGGCCGCGGTCGACGCGGTCCGCCCCGGCGTCGCCGCACAGGACATCGACGCGGCCGCCCGCGCGGTGATCACCGACGCCGGGTTCGGCGAGTTCTTCATCCACCGCACCGGACACGGCATCGGGCTCGACGTGCACGAGCACCCGTACATCGTCAGCGGCAACGACATGCCGCTCGAGGCGGGCATGGCGTTCTCCGTCGAGCCGGGCATCTACCAGCCGGGCCGGTGGGGCGCGCGGATCGAGGACATCGTGGTGGTTACCGAGGACGGCGTCGAGTCGCTCAACAACCAGCCGCACGGCCTCGTCGCCCTGCCGACCCGATGACCGCCACCGAGCTGGAGCCGATCGACCAGGCGATCGCGCGGGAGCTGGCCGCCGACGGCCGGTGCAGCTTCACCGACCTGGCCGAGCGGGTCGGGCTGTCGGTGTCGGCGGTGCACCAGCGGGTGCGGCGGCTCGAGCAGCGCGGCGTGATCCGTGGCTACTTCGCGCAGCTCAACGCCGAGGTGATCGGGCTGCCGCTGACCGCGTTCATCTCGCTGACGCCGATCGACCCGGCCGCGCCGGACGACTACCCGTCCCGGCTGCAGCACATCCGCGAGATCGAGGCGTGCTACTCGGTGGCCGGCGACGAGTCCTACATCCTGCTGGTCCGGGTGGCCTCCCCGTCCTCGCTGGAGGAACTGCTGCGGCAGATCCGCGAGGCCGCGAAGGTGTCCACCCGGACCACGGTCGTGCTGTCGACTCCTTACGAGGGCCGTGTTCCCGCGCTCTAGCGAACGCCAACCAGCACATGGTCGTCGCCGAACTGCCAGACCGGGCCCGCCTCGGCGAAGCCCGCGTCGCGGAGCAGTTGGGCGTGCTGCCACACGGTCAGCCCGTTCTCACTGCTGTGCGCGATCGCGGTGTTCGAGCGGGCGTCGACCAGCGGCGCCAGCTCGTCGTCCTGCTGGAGTGCCTGCCACCACTCGCTCCAGTCCTCGTTGGACTCGGTGCCGGCGCGGCGGGTGCGGTCCTCGCGGACCGTGCGCCCCAGCCGGTCCAGTGTGGACTGACCGAGGTGCATGTGGTCGGCGTTGACGAACACGCCGCCGGGCCGCAGGTTCGCCGCCACCGTTCGGTACAGCTGACCGAGGTCGGCCGGGGTGAGCCAGTGCAGCGCGGTGCTCGACACCGCCGCGTCCCACGGGCCGGGCAGGCCCGTGACGTCCGCCCACGCCGGGTTCGACAGGTCGGCCTCGACCAGCCGAACCCTCGGGTTCGTCTGTGCGGAGCCGAGTCCGAGCAGCAGCGGGTCGGCGTCCACACCCACCACGGTCGCCGCCGGCAGGGCGGCGGCGAGCCGGCCGGACAGGGAGCCGGGCCCGCAACCGAGGTCGACCACCCGCGCGGGCCCGCCGCCGGTGGTGGCCCGCACGACATCGATCACCACGCGGAAACGCTCTTCGCGGTCGGGGATGTAGCGCTCCTGCTGAGCGTCCCACCGCTGGAGCCACTTCGTCGCCGTAGTCGTCTGCATCGCATTCCTCCGTCACTGGTTATATGCTCGATGACAGTGACGTTAACCGAGTGGGAGTAACTGGTCAAGTGGAGTTCGACAGTCACACCAGCGACGTGGTCGAGTACGCCGTCGCCTTGGTCAACGATGTGACGGCGGGGGAGCGGCACGGCAGGCCGTTCGCCGCGCCGGCGGGCGCGGCGCTGGTGGCGGCCGTGCGGGCGGCGGTGTCGCCGGACCGCGACCCAAACCGGCCGAACGCGGCGGACGCCGCAGAGCTGGCCGGGTGGGCGATGCGGCTGCGGGGCGTCGTCGAGCTGGTCGACCGGGGTGACGTCGACGCCGCGTGCGTCGAGCTGAACGCGATCATGCGCGAGACGGAGGCGGTCCCGACGCTCTCGCGGCACGACGGCGAGCCGTGGCACCTGCACTTCCACGGCTCGGACGTCGCGTGGGCGCTTAGCTGGGCCGCGTCCATGGCGACCGGTCTCGCGATCGTGCTCGGCAACGCGGCCATCGACCGGCTCGGCCTGTGCAACGCGCCGGCGTGCGACCGCGTGTACATCGACATCTCCCGGAACGGCACGCGACGCTTCTGCTCGACCGCGTGCCAGAACCGGGTGAAAGCGGCGGCCTTCCGCGCCCGCAAGGCCCAGCCCGCCTCCCCGAATTTCTAAGTGTGGGTCGCGTTCCGGCGTCGGTTCGGCTACCTGCGTGGATTGTGGCTGGGTGCCGTCACGTTCCCCTTAGGTATCTGTTCGTCGGTGTGGACTTCGTACAAAGATCCACGGGACCCGGCTCTACCTATCTCAAGTAGTCTGCGAGGCCTGCCAGGTCGTCGGTGTTGATGTGGTCTACGTTCGCCGCCACCAGCTCACGCCAGACCGCGTCGCGTGCCGGCCCCGCCACGTCCGGGGTCTCCCAGAAGCGGACCCGCTGGCCGGCACGGTGCGCGGTCGCGACGATGGAGCGCAGCTCGGCGCGCTCGTCGGCCGGCATCGGGCCCGCGCCGGTCCACGAGAACAGCGTCGTCCAGTTGTCCGACACCAGCGGCGTCAGGCGGGCGTCGTCGCCGGGGCCGAGGTCGTCCGTGTTGGCGATGCGGCCGTCGTAGAACGCGACCCTGGTGCGCTGCGCCGTCATCGTCGCGCGCGGCCGGTTGCCGGACACGACGGCGGTCACCGGGCCGCGTCGCACGTGGCCGAACCGGAAGCTGGTCCACAGGTTGGCGTACCGGGAGCCGCGGAGCTGGGCGTCCAGCGCGGCGTACGTCGACTCGCCGTCGGTCTTGATGTCGATCAGCAGTTGGAAGCCGGAGCGGCCGGGGTAGACGCCGCCGTTGTGCTGGACCCGCTGCCGCAGCGGGTCCAGGTACAGCGACCGCAGCGTGCGCGTCGGGTCGAGGTCCTCGGCGTCGTGCGCGACGAGCAGTTCGCCGCCCACCAGCCAGATGTCCGCCTCGACGCTCGTGAACCCCTTGTCGAGCGCGTCGAACAGGGGCCGCGAGTGCTCGTAGTCGTTGTGTGCGTGGGCCTGCGCGAGCGGGCGGACCCGATCGTGCGTGGGCGTGGCGGTCGCGGGGACCGTGCCCGCGACCAGCCCGACGATGGCCAACAGGAGAAGCAGGGGACGCCGCACGGGTGAACCTCCGGAGCTCAGCAGGGTCGCCCCACCGTAGGGCACCCGGCGCCCCGCGTGCAGGTTGCCGTCCCTGGTCGGCACGCACACCGCCGCCCGGTCGGGTGTTGTCAGGAACTCCGCGAGGCACTGGCCGAACTGTTTGTGCCCACTCGCGTTGGGGTGGAACGACTCCTGCAACGCGTGTGTCGCCCGGTCGTCGTGCTGGAGGTCGCTCCACTGCACGGCGAGGCGCTGGAACCATTCGCGCGCCGGGTCGCGCTCCGACGAGCACGCCTCGTGGCCGGTCCCCGCCTGGGAGAGGTCGAGGAACCGGGCGCCCGCGTTCGCCGCGGCCGTCCGCACGCCCGCCGTCAGCACCGGCACCGCGTCGTCACGCACCCACCGCAGGTCCTGCGACAGTAACGGACAGCCGGACAGATCCTGCAGATCCCGCGCGACGTTCGGGCCGACCGGCGCGGCGTAGGACTGCACCACGAGCTGGTAGTCCGACTCCGCGTACCCCACGTTGTGCAGCACGGTCCTGATGTCCCGCAACGCTTTCGTCAGCTTCGGGACCATCCGGTCGACACGCCGCTCCCACTCCGGCCCGACCGTTCTGCTGCACGGCCGCTCCTTGCCGAGCCACGCCTCCACGCACGAGTTCATCACGTGCGAGAACGCCGGGTCGTCGTTCGCGCCCGACCCGACGACGACCGCGACCACCCGGTTGCGCGCGGCGATCCGCACGAGCTGCTCGGACTGCGAGATCTCCGTGTACTGCACGACCTTGCCGAGCCCGACCTGCGCGGACGGCGCCCCAGAGCACGCCAGGTTGAACGCCTTGTCCACACCGGGCACCGTGACTTGGAAGATCGACGCGTTGGCGGAGCGGTGGCACCAGTTGCCCTTCTCGCCGTCGGTGCCGCGCTCGTAGTCGCCGGCGCCCTCGCCGGAGATCGTGCTGTCGCCCATGGCGACGATCACCCTCGGCGCGTCGCGCGGCGGGCCCGGCAACGGCTTCGGGGCGGGAAAGTCGTGGTCACCGGCGAGTCCGAGCGCGCCGAGGACGAGTACGAGGAAAAGGACAAGCCATCCCGAGGGTCGCATCGGGGTCCAGTCTAGGGAACGTCACTCGACCGCGGTTCGGCCGCCAACCCACGCGTGATCAGGTCGGCCAGGTCCGGCACGAGCGCGGGCGTCGGATCGCGGCGAAGCATGAACCGCCACGCGAACACCGCCCCGAGCATGAGGCTGTGCACCTGCGCGGGGTCCGGTCGCTCGCGCAGCTCGCCGCGCGCCGCCGCGCGGCCCAAGATCTCGACGACACAGGCCAGCTCCGCGGCCATCAGCGTGTCCCGGAACCGTTGGGACAGCTCGGGGTTCGCGCCGAGCTCGGCGATGAACAGCGGCGCGTCCCGCATGATCGCCGGCGCGTCAAGACGGGTGTGGATGTCGGCGAGCGCGGCCTCGAGGTCGGTCCGCAGCGCGCCGGTGTCGGGTGGCGCCTGGAGCTCGAGGCCGTGCACGGTCACCGCGAACACCATCTCGGCCTTGGACGCGTGCCGCCGGTAGATGGCCGCTTTGCCGACACCGGCCCGCGCGGCGACCGCGTCCATGGTCAGGGCGGGATAGCCGCCCTCGGCGAGCAGCTCGTGCACGGCTCGCTCGATGGCGTGATCGACGCGACTCTCACGAGGACGGCCAACCTGTTGCCCGCTGTCGGTCATACGGCGCACTATACGGAACGATGAGTACCGAAACCGAGGGTTCCGTGCTGGTCACGGCACGACGGCGATCGCCTCGACCTCGATGAGCCACTCCGGCCTGGCGAGCGCGGCCACCTGCGCGATCGTGTCGGCGGGGTAGGGCTCGGCGAAGTACTCCCGGCGCAGTTCGACGACCTTGCCGATGACGGCCATGTCGGTGACGAGAATCGTCGCCTTGACGACGTGCTCGAGGCCCGAGCCCGCGTTGCGGAGCACGCGGTCGAGGTTGGCGAAGACCTGGCGGGCCTGCGCGTCGAAGTCGCCGACGCCGACGTTGTCGCCGTGCTCGTCCACGGCCGCCTGGCCGGAGGCGAACACGAGGTCGCCGACGCGAATGCCCAGCGAGATCGCGTAGGGCTCGTACCAGTCCGGCTCGGCGGTGACTCTGGTGATGCTCATGCGGCGAGGTTCGCAAGTACCCGCCATGAGCACAAGTACGCACAGTTTTGTCTCGTACTGCCCATTTGTATAGTGGCGACATGCGGGAACGACTCGAGCGCACCAGCATCGACTGTCCAACCGAGCTGGCGATGGAGATCGTCGGCGGCAAGTGGAAGCTCGTGATCCTCGAGCACCTGCGCGACGGGGTGCGGCGGTTCGGGGAGCTGCAGCGTCTCCTGCCGTCGATCACCCCGCGCATGCTCACCCGGCAGCTCCGCGAGCTCGAGACCGACCGGCTGGTGCGCCGGCACGTCTACGCCGAGGTGCCGCCGAAGGTGGAGTACTCGCTGACCGACGTCGGCAGGAGCCTGGACCCGCTGTTGTCGGAGCTGCGCGACTGGGGCGAGCGGTACCGGGCCGGGACATGACGACGGCCGCCCCCGGAGTTCGGGAGCGGCCGTGTCACCAAGGGATCAGAGCGGGCGACGCTCGTTGCGTGGCTCGCGCTGATCGAGGGCCGTCAGGTCCGCGGCGCGCTGTGCCGTGGCCGGGGACGTCGAGACGCCCGCCCACCGCCGCAGTGTCGCGGTCGCCGCCGCCGCGTCCGTTGCGTTCAGCAGCGCGATGTTCGCGCCGTGGTTCGCGCCGGACGCGGTGTAGGTGTACGAGTCGTTCCCGCTGGGGTGGAAGGGTTCCGCGCCCCACGGGTCGTTCGAGCCGTACACGAACAGCATCTCGCTGGACGTCTTCGTGACCCAGTGGTCCACATCGGACATCGGCCACGGGTCGTGCTTGGCTCGCAGCTCCGCCGGCAGGCTGGAGTTCGCCTGGTACAGACCCGGGTAGTGCAGCTGGTTCTTGAGGTAGGAGAACTTCGGCTGCGGCCAACCAAGCTGCGTCGCCGCCTGGTAGTAGTACGGCGCGTAGAACAGGATGCCCTCGTCGGCGTAGAACGCGAACCCGGCGACCTGGTCGATGAACGCGAAGATCTCGTCGTTCGTCGCGCCGGCGCCCGGCACCTGGCCGCAGTTGGCCTCGCTGTTGTACTGCCAGAACGCCCATTCGGTGTCCAGCACGGTCATCTCGAACGCGCGGTCCGGCGTCCCGAGCACCTGGTCGAAGTGCAGGTCGTTCTCCGCCGCGTACGCCGTGTACATGGCGACGAGGTCGGTCCGCCGCGACAGCGCCAGCTTCTGGAAGTCCTTGAGCGCCGTGCGGCAGGCCGGCGTGCTGCCGACCGAGTCGAAGAACTCGTCGTAGGCGCGGTCCTCCTTGTTGACCGGGTCGTTCGGCGCGACGTAGGCGACCACGCCGTCGACGTCACGGGGGTAGAACCTGCGGTGGTAGACCGAGGTCATGCCGCCCTTGCTGGCGCCGGTGGAGATCCACTTCTTGTTGTAGATCGGCTTGAGGGCCGCGACGATCCGGTGGTGGTCGGTGGCCGCCTGCCAGATGTCGAGCTTCTTCCAGTTCGCCGGGTTCGGCCGCGACGGATCGAAGAACCGCTGCTCGATGGAGATCTGGTTGCCGTCGACCAGCCGCGTCGGCTCGGCGCGGAACGCGTACTCCGGCATGTTGTAACCGGTGGTGTGCAACACCATCGGCCGGTCGGTGGCGCGGTGCAACAGCTGCAGCCGCTGCTCGAACGTCGGGCCGCCGGGGTTGGTGTGGTCGACCGGCTGGCGGTAGGTGAGGAAGAAGAACCGGAGGCCCGCGGCCGGTGGCGCCTCTTCCGACACCACGGTCATACCGGGGATCGCCGCGAGCTGGTCCGCGATGTCTGCCGCCTGTACGGCCGCTGCGGGGGCGGGGCCCGCCTGCGCGGGGATCGCCGCGGTCAGACCGATCATGCTCGCCGCGAGCACCGGCATGATCGCCGCCGCGAGCGTCCTTCTTCGGATGGACACACCAAACTCCCTCGGTCACGTGGTCGCTGCGGGTGTGCGACCGACCCGCGTGAGTGTTCCTGACGGAATCCGCTGGTGGTAGCCCCAAAGAACGGCACTTCGGTACGCAGTCGAACGACTACCGGCTGCTGTTCAACGCGGCGAGCGCGGGCTCGGGGTGTCGGCGGCCCGAGGTCGGGTCTGTTCTGCCGTGAAGGACCCCTGCACGGCATACCCAAACGCCTAGGCCACGCGAAGGGCTCATACGGGACGTCGTCCGGTGCCCCGAAGGGCCCCTTCGGGGCGCTCAACGCCCTGAAGGTCACCTTCAGGGCATCGTCACTGTCACTACAGCGTCCTTCGTGACGTGAACTCGCGATGCAGCCACTACTCGACTTGAGACCGCCTGGCCTTCGGGGCACTCGGCGATGCTGTTGGCGAACTGCGCGGCTCGCTGGCGGTCCGTTCGGGAGACGGTCGGTGTCCCGAACGGCGCTTTTGGGGACGGTGGCCATGTCCCGAAAGGCGCGTTCGGGGCGCTCAACGTCTCATACGGACCTTTCGAGGCATGCACCGCCGGCCACCGTACGAACTCGCCAACAGCATCGTTGAGCGCCCTGAAGGGGGTCCTTCACGGCATCGGCGACGCGTCAAGCGACGCCCAGTTTGTCGAGTGGAGCACAATCGGTGTCGTGGCTACCGCGCGAGCATCGGACGTGCCTCGGGACGACAAGGGCTCGGCGCCCTCGACGGCGTTTCGAGCTCCGCCCGCGACCACGACCGCGACCTGGTCCTGGTCTGCGACAGGTCAGGTGTGCGCGAGACGCTCAGGAAGAACGGGTTCGCCATCTTCTTCGACATCGCCTCGGCGCACGCGCGGCTCGCCCCCGGCGTCCAGCTCTACCCGCGACCACGCGGCACGTTCGAACGCGGCATCACCCGGATGACAGCCGCCTTCGCCATCCTGGTCGGCCTCGCCGTGTTCGGGACCGCCCGCAAAGGTAAGCGGGACGGGTGAGTGCGCCCGGCGTAGCCCCTGCACCCGCCGGGCGCACCCACCTCAGGCCTCCGAGTCGGCCGCTTCGTAGTCCCGCCACCACTTCTGGCCCGACTCGGGCAGCGTGCTGATCGGGTCGTAGTACGGGTAGGTTCGCGACAGTGCCTCGGCGTCGTCGCGTTCGATGCCGGTGCGGTAGTTCTTCGTCCAGTACGAGATGCCGCGCTCGACGTCGTACTCGGCGAGCTGGTGCACCCACCGCTTCCCGACGTAGGGCACGTCACAGATGATGCGCGGTGTCGCGTAGCCCGGCAGGTACCCCATGATCGCGTGCTGGAGCTGCTGCGCCTCCCACACGGCGACGCGCCAGTGCTCCGCGTTCGGGATCATGTCGCACATGTAGAAGTAGTACGGCAGGATGTTCGCTTCCCCTTGCAGGGCAAAGCAAAGGTCCAGCAGGTCGTCGGGCGTCGCGTTGACGCCACGCATCAGCACGCCCTGGTTGCGCACGTCCCGCACACCGACCTCGAGCGCGGTGCGCGCGGCCTCGGCGACCAGCGGGGTCACCGACTGCGCGTGGTTCACGTGCGTGTGGATCGCCAGGTTGACACCGCGGCGCCCTGCCGTGCGGGCCACCCGCTCCAGCCCCTCGACCACCTTGGGCTGCAGCCAGTGCTGCGGCAGGCCGGCCAGCGCCTTCGTGGCGAGCCGGATGTCGCGCACCGTGTCGATGTCGAGCAGGCGCATCAGGAAGTTCTCGAGCTGGGGCCACGGCACGTTCGCGACGTCGCCGCCGGACACGACCACGTCACGGACCCCGGGGGTCTTCTTGAGGTAGTCGATCATCTGGTCCTGGCGGTCGACCGGCTTCAGCGTCAGCTTGTGCTTGTCCACCGACGGGGTCGAGTTGCCGACCAGGTCCATGCGCGTGCAGTGGCCGCAGTACTGCGGGCAGGTGGACAGCAGCTCGGCGAGGACCTTCGTCGGGTAGCGGTGCGTCAGCCCCTCGACGACCCACATCTCCGCCTCGTGCAGCGAGTCCCGCGACGAGTGCGGATGGTTCGGCCACACGGCGTCGCGGTCGCTCGCCACCGGCATCATGTAGCGGCGCACCGGGTCGGTGAGGAACGCCTTGGTGAACGCGTCCGGCTCCAGGTCGGCGTGCGGCGCCATCGTGTTCAGCATCTGTGGCGGCAGCAGCATCGACATGGTCGCGTGGTCCTGCTGATCGGCCACCAGGTCGTCGTAGAACGAGTCCGCGAGCAGGTCGCCGACTACCGCGCGTAGTTGTTTGATGTTCTTCACGCAGTGCACGCGTTGCCACTGAGCGTCCCGCCACTGGGCGTCCGTGATCTGTCGCCAGCCAGGGAACCGGCGCCAGTCGGGCTCGACCAGTTCTCGTCTGACGTACTCGTACGGTTGCCGTCCGGTCTCGTTCACTGCCTCGGAGACCGTAGTGGCAGCGGTGACTGAGTTGCGCACTGCCGTCATCTGTTCTCCTAGCCGCTAGGTTGACGTAAAGATATGCTGCCAGAACGTAGTACAGACGTAAATCCTACGGAAGAAGGTTGTGCGTGTCGTCTCCATACGGTCTACATCGGGTGCTCGAGCCGGCGGGGGTGCTGCCCCAGCAAGCGTGGCGACTCTCGACAGAGGCTCGCTCGTGGCCGGATGAAGTCGTGGTCGATGTCGAGCGACTCAACCTGGATGCTGCCTCCTACCGACAGCTACGAGAGCAGCACGGCTCGCCAGCGGCTGTGCGCGCCGCGGTGCTCGAGATCGTCGCGGAGCGCGGCAAGATGCACAACCCGGTCACCGGGTCCGGCGGCATGCTGCTCGGCACCGTCCGCGAGGTCGGCACCGAGTCCCCGCTCGGCCTGAAGCCGGGCGACCGGATCGCGACGCTCGTGTCGCTCACGCTCACGCCGCTGAAGATCGACGACGGCCTCGCCGACTGGTCCGGCGACGGCGAACAGATCCCGTGCCGAGGCACCGCGGTCCTCTTCGGGCGGTCCATCGCGGCCGTCCTGCCCGACGACCTGCCCGACGGGCTCGCGCTGTCCGTGCTGGACGTCTGCGGCGCGCCCGCGCTGACCGACCGCGTGGTCGGCGAGGCCGGTCCCGGGTCGTCCGTGCTGGTGCTGGGTGGCGGCGGCAAGTCCGGCAGCCTGTCGCTGGCCGCGGCGCGGCGCGCCGGTGCCGGCCGGCTGGTGGCGCTCGTGCCGACCGAGGCGGAGGCGGCCGCCGTGCGTGCCGCGGGCCTCGCCGACGAGGTCGTGCTGGCCGACGCCCGTGACCCCGTCGCGGTCGCGGCGGCCGTCGGCGAGCCGGTCGACGTGACGATCGTGTGCGTCGACGTGCCCGGCTGCGAGCACGGCGCGGTGCTGGCCACCGCCGACGGCGGCACGATCGTGTTCTTCTCGATGGCGACGTCGTTCTCGGCGGCCGCGCTCGGCGCGGAAGGGCTCGCGGCGGACGTCCGGATGCTGATCGGCAACGGCTTCGTACCTGGGCACGCGGCGTTCGCGCTCGACCTGCTCCGCGCCACCCCAGGGGTGCGCGAGCTGTTCGACCGACGCGAGCGGCACACTTCCGCGACATGACGACCCTGTTCACGAACGCGCGGATCCATGGCACCGCCGCGACCGCGATGGCGGTCGCGGACGGCCGGATCGCCTGGCTCGGCGCCGAGTACCCGGGCACCGCCGACCAGACGGTCGACCTCGACGGCGGGTTCGTCGCGCCCGCGTTCGTCGACGCGCACGTGCCCGCCACGGCGGCCGGGCTGCTGCGGACCGGGTTGGACCTGACCGGCGCCACGGCACTGTCCGACGTGCTCGACGCGGTCCGCGACCGGGTGCTGGCGAACCCCGGCACGCTCCTGTCGGGGCACGGCTGGGACGAGACCCGCTGGCCGGAGAACCGCCCGCCGAGCCGCGCCGAGCTGGACTCGGTGGCCGGCGCGACGCCGGTCTACCTGTCCAGGGTGGACGTTCACTCGGCGCTCGCGTCGACCGCGCTGGTCGACCTCGTGCCTGCCGCGCGGACCGCGTCCGGCTGGTCGGCGGACGGCCCGCTGGCCGGCGACGCCCACCACCACGTCCGCCGCGCGGCCCGTGACTCGATCACGCCGGAGCAGCGTCGCGCGGCCCAGTTGTCGTTCCTGCGGCACGCCGCGTCGATGGGTATCGCGTGTGTGCACGAGTGCGGCGGCCCGGACATCTCCGGTGCGGACGACTTCGCGGACCTCCTCGCCATCGAGGGCGCGCTGCCACAGGTCTTCGGGTACTGGGGCGCGTTCGGCGAGCTGCCCGCCGGCGCGCACGGCCTTGCGGGCGACCTGTTCGTCGACGGCGCGTTCGGCTCCCGCACGGCCGCGCTGCGCGAGCCATACACCGACCGGCCGGACACCTCGGGCACCCGCTACCTGATCGCCGACCAGATCGCCGACCACCTGGTCGCCTGTTCGGAGCGCGGTATCCAGGCCGGCTTCCACGTGATCGGCGACGCGGGCGCTGACGCGGTCCTCGAGGGGTTCGACCTCGCGGAGGAACGGGTCGGCACGCAGGTGCTCACGGGGGTCCGACACCGCCTCGAGCACCTCGAGATGATCGACATCGACCACGCGTACCGGCTCGGCTCGCTCGGGGTGGTCGCGTCGGTGCAGCCGCTGTTCGACGCCTACTGGGGCGGCGCGCACGGCATGTACGCGCAGCGCCTCGGCGAGAAGCGGGCCAACGGGCTCAACCGGTTCGCGCACCTGCGGGAGGCGGGCGTGCAGCTTGCGTTCGGCTCGGACGCGCCGGTGACCGCCGTCGACCCGTGGGCCACGGTCCGCGCCGCGGTGCAGCACAACACGCAGATCTTCGGGCTCTCGGCCGACGACGCGTTCACCGCGCACACCACCGGCGGGTGGCGCGCGGCGGGCGACACGGACTTCCTAGCCGGCCGGCTCGTCACCGGCGCGGCGGCGACGTTCGCGGTCTGGGACGCGCCGGACCTGGTCAACGGCCTGCCGCCGCTCGACCGCTCACCGACCTGTCTCCGCACTGTCCACAATGGAACAACGATTCACGAGGTGTCGCATGGGACTCCTTGACCTTGACCCCGAGGTGGCGGCCGCCGCCCGCAGGTTGGCCGCGCAGGCCGCCGAACCGGTGGTGTCGATCGCGAGAGCGCACACCACGGTCGCGGTCGAGCGGGCCACACTTCGGCTCGCCGGCATCACCGGCGCCGACTCGACCCACCGCTCCGGCGACGTGCCGTGGGTGAACCGGGTGGTCGACACCGTCCGCGAGCACTGCGGTCTCGAGCACGGCGTGGTCCTGCCGGCCTTCCACGCCTTGCGGGAGCACGACCTCGGCACGCTCACCGAACTGGCCGAGGCCACCGCGGCCGGGCAGATCCGGTTCCGGGTGCCGGAAGGCCGCGACGTCGAGAAGGCCGCGCGTGCCGGCCGCGTCGCCGTCGCGAAGGGTCTGCGCGCCGTCGACCGCAACCGCGCGCAGCGGGACCGGCTGATCGCCAAGTGGGGCAACCCCGCGCAGCGGCCGTGGATCTACCTGATCGTGGCGACCGGCGACATCGACGAGGACGTCGTCCAGGCCGCCAGCGCCGCCCGCGCGGGCGCGGACATCATCGCGGTGATCCGCTCCACCGGTCAGTCCCTGCTGGACTACGTGCCGGAAGGCGCGACGCACCACGGGTTCGCGGGCACGTACGCGACACAGGAGAACTTCCGGATCATGCGTGCCGCCATGGACGAGGTGTCCAAAGAGGTCGGTCGCTACATCAGGGTGACGAACTACGCCTCCGGCCTGTGCATGCCGGAGATCGCGGTGCTGGGTGGGTTGCAGCGCCTGGACATGATGCTGAACGACTCGATGTACGGCATCCTGTTCCGGGACATCAACCCCATCAGGACGTTCGTGGACCAGCGGTTCTCCCGCCAGGTGCACGCGCGGGCCGGCATCATCATCAACACCGGCGAGGACAACTACCTCACCACCGACGACGCGATCGACGCAGCGCACACGGTGACGGTGTCCCAGCTCCTGAACGAGCACTTCGCGCACGAGGCGGGGCTGCCGAACGAGCTGCTCGGGCTCGGCCACGCGTTCGAGATCAACCCGAAGGTGCCCGACTCGTTCCGCCTCGAGCTGGCGCACGCACTGCTCGCACGTGAGCTGTTCCCCGACGCGCCGCTGAAGTGGATGCCGCCGACGAAGCACATGACCGGCGACGTCTTCAACGGCTACCTGCTCGACGGGTTCTTCAACCTCGCGGGTGTCCTCACCGGACAGTCGATCCTGTTGGTGGGCATGATGACCGAGGCGGTCGTCACGCCGTTCCTGTCCGATCGGGACCTCGCGCTGCAGAACGTGCGGTACGTGCTGAACGCGGCCGCCGGCCTCGCGGAGGACTTCCGGCCGGCGCCGGACGGCCTCATCGTCAAGCGGGCGCACCAGGTGCTCGGTGAGGCGGTCGACCTCCTGGACCGGATCGTGCGCGACGGGCTGCTGAACGCGATCGCCGACGGCACCTTCGGGCTCATGAAACGCCCGCCGGACAAGGGAAAGGGCGCCGACGGCGTGATCGAGAAGGCCGACGGCTACACCAACCCGGCGTCGGACCTGCTGGAGACGGGGGAGACGAAGTGACCAAGCATCACGTTCGCCCCTACGGCGACACCACCGGTGACGGCATGGTGCAGACGTCGTTCACGCTCCCCGTGCCGCCCGGTCCGAAGGCGGACGGCGCCGCGTTGCAGCTTGCGACCAAGATGGGTATCGAGCCGGCGATGGTCGTGCACTCGCACGGCATCGGCAGCGACTTCACGTTCTTCGTCGTCTACGGGTCCGTGAAGCACATCGTCGACCTCGACGAGGTGGTGGTCGTCGAGCGCGAGTACCCGCTGCTGTCCCCGTCCGAGGTCAACGGCACCGTGCGGAAGATGTTGCGCCGCAAGATGGTCGTGGTCGGCGGCTGCATCGGCACGGATGCGCACACGGTCGGCATCGACGCGATCCTCAACATCAAGGGCTTCGCCGGCGAGAAGGGCCTCGAGTACTACCGCGAGCTGAAGGTGGTCAACCTCGGCGCGCAAGTGACGGTGCCGGAGCTGGTGAAACGGGCTCGCACGGAGAAGGCGGACGCCGTGCTGGTGTCCCAGGTGGTCACCCAGCGGGACGCGCACATCCTGAACACACAGGAGATGTCGGCCGCGTTCCGCGAGGCGATGGGGGACCGGTGCCCGGTGCTGATCGCCGGCGGCCCGCGCTTCGACCCGATGATGGCGGGGAACCTTGGCGTGGACCGGGTGTTCGGCCGGGGCACCACCCCCGGTGAGGTGGCCAGTTATCTTGTGCACGCGATGAAAGAGTCGAAAGGCGTGGCGGCATGAGCCGAAAGACCGAGGTGGCCACTTTGCTTCGTGCGAGTGCCTTGCACGCCGAGCGGAGCGAGGCAGGTGTTACAGCGTGAGCCGAAAGACCGAGGTGGCCACTTTGCTTCGTGCGAGTGCCTTGCACGCCGAGCGGAGCGAGGCAGGTGTTACAGCGTGAGTCTCGAGGTCGGGTTTTCGGTGACACACCGGCGTTATGTGCCTTACGCGCACGCGCACTACGGCGGCAACCTGGTCGACGGCGCGTACGGGCTCGCGATGTTCGGTGACGTGGCGACGGATCTGGCGATCCACACCGACGGCGACGAGAGCCTGCTCGCTGGTTATTCAAACGCGAGTTCCTCGCCCCGATCCAGGCCGGCGACGTCGTCGAGGTGACGGCGACCGTAACCCGCGTCGGCACCCGCTCGCGTGACCTCGAGTTCGAGGCACGCGTGCTGTGCCGGGCGGCGCCGGCACGCGGCCCGTCCGCCGCGAGCGTGCTCGACCCGTCTGTGCTGGCCACGAAGGCAAAAGCGACGATCGTGGTCCCGTGACATTGGCTCGCTCCGCTCGCGTATTCGCGGCCTGTACCCGGCGTCTTCCCTCCAGGCCCTGACAGTCGGTTTCGACCGCGCGTAAACCGATTGCCGCCCCCGCACGGCCGGCATAGCGTTGCCGGGCATGGGAATCCTCGTCGACCGGCTGACCAGCGACGACTGGCGGGTGCTTCGCGACATCCGGCTCGTCGCGCTCGCCGACGCGCCCTACGCCTACGGCTCGACGCTCGCCAGGGAGCGAATATTCACCGAGCGGCAGTGGCGGGACCGCATCGAGCGGGCGGGTTGTCTCAACGCCGTCGCGATGGTCGACGCGGAGCCGGTAGGCATGATCGGCGCCTTCCCGCAAGACCCGTCGACCGTGATGCTCGTCGCCATGTGGGCGCACCCGGCCCACCGCGGTCGAGGCATTGCCGACGCGCTCGTCACCGATCTTCTGGCGTGGGCAAGGGAAAACGGCTGGTCACGGGTCGAGCTGCGGGTCGCCGACGGAAATACCGCGGCACGAAAGCTGTTTCTGCGGCACGGGTTCGCGCCGACAGGCGTACGTGAACCGCTCGAGAGCGACCCGACCGTGGGCACCGAGTACCTCGCGCGTCCGGTATAACGTCCACATCGCGGAACTCGGGTCTTGCTCCGAATGGAGCACACTGCTAGTAAATCTAGCTCTGGGCGTTCGCCCCGCAGACGGAGGAGCATGGCGACCGATCTTGTCGAGGTGACTGAGGTCCTCGATCACCCGCTCGACCAGGTCTGGGCACTCCTGACTGAGCTGGAGGGCTACCCGAAGTTCGTGCGGGAGGTCGCGTGGTGCGAGCACGTCGGCCCGACCGACAGTGGTCGCTACGAGGTCCGGTTCAGCGTCGACCAGGGCGAGGTCGTGCGGCACGAGGTGGAGATCCTCGTGAAGCGGCCGCAGGAGCACCTCGTGATCGTCAGCGACCGGTGGCCGGGCGGGCACGTCTCGCTCCGGTTCGTCGAGAAGGCGCGCGATCGCACCGAGGTGGCGCTGACCGTGTCGCTGCCCAACGTCGGCGCCGCGATCACCGCGTCCTGGCTGCGCAAACGCGTTCGCAAGGCGTTCGTGCTCATCCACGACCACCTCGCCGGCATCCCCGTCACCCCGAACAAGGGGCACATCGACCAGACCGCGAAGAGCCAGTCGCAGCTCGCCGTCGCGCGGATCCTCACCAGGGCGGGCGTGCTGACGCCCGGCCGGCCGGACCGGTTGGTCCGGCAGCTGAACGTGCTGTCGAAGTGGGGTGCGACGGTCGCCGGCGGCTACCGCGCGGCGACGGTCCGGTTCCCCAAGGCGCAGGCGATCGCCGACGAGCTCGGCACGCTGACGTTCACCGAGGTCGACCAGCGCACCACCCGGCTCGCGAACGGGTTGGCGGCGCACGGTGTGCGGCAGGGCCGGCGCGTCGCGGTGATGTGCCGCAACCACGCCGGCATGGTCGAGTCGATCGTGGCGTGCGGGAAGCTCGGCGCCAGCGTGTTGCTCCTCAACACCGGGCTGTCCGCGAACCAGGTGCGGGACACGGTGATGACGCACCGGCCGGCCGCGGTGCTCGTCGACGAGGAGTTCATGCCGCTCATGCACTACCTGCCGACGTCGCTGCCGCGTGTGCTGACGTGGGGCAACGGTGACACGCCCGGCGACATCACCCTCGACGGGCTGATCGAGCAGTCGACGTCGGAGCGCATCAAGGCGCCGAGCTCGCCCGGCAAGATCATCGTGCTGACGTCCGGCACCACCAGCAACCCCAAGGGCGCGCGGCGGCGCAACCCGCACGGCATGCGCACGGCGGCCGCGGTGCTGTCGCGGATCCCGTTCCAGGCCGGCGAACGGATGATGGTCGCCGCGCCGCTGTTCCACACGTGGGGCCTCGCGGCGATGCAGATCGGCATGCCGCTGCACGCGAAGCTGGTGCTGCAGCGCAAGTTCGACGCCGAGGCCACGCTGCAGGCGATCGAGGAGCACCGGTGCACCACGCTGATCGCGGTGCCGATCATGCTGCGGCGCATCCTCGACCTGCCCCGTCAGGTGACCCGCAACTACAACACGTCGTCGCTGCGAATCGTCGCGTCCAGTGGTGCGCCGCTGCCGGCGCCGCTGGTGCGCGAGTTCATGGCCGAGTTCGGTGACGTGCTCTACAACCTGTACGGGTCGACCGAGGTGTCGTGGGCGAGCATCGCCGACCCGGAGGACCTGAAGGCCGCGCCGACCACGGCGGGCCGCTGCCCGGTCGGCACTCGTGTCGGCATCCTCGACGCGGAGGGCCGGCCGGTCCCGCCGGGGGTCACCGGCCAGATCTGCGTCGGCAACGACATGCTGTTCGAGGGCTACACGGGCGGCGGCAGCAACACCGTCTACGACGACATGATGGTGACCGGCGACCGGGGCTACCTCGACGCCGACGGCAGGCTGTTCGTCAGCGGCCGCGACGACGACATGATCGTGTCCGGTGGCGAGAACGTCTTCCCGAGGCCGGTGGAGGAGTTGCTGCTGACGTTGCCGCAGGTACTGGACGCGGCGGTGGTCGGCGTCCCGGACCGGGAGTTCGGCCAACGCTTCGCGGCGTACGTCGTGCCCCGCCCCGGCGCGGCCATCAGCCCGACGGCGGTGCGCGAGTTCGTGCACGCGCACCTGCCGAGGTTCGCCGTGCCGCGCGACGTCATCTTCGTGAACGCGCTACCCCGCAACGCGACGGGCAAGGTCGTCCGCCGTCTCCTCGCGACGGAGAGCTAGCTCGGCGTGTACAGATCGAGGTGCACGCGTGGCTTCTCCCGCACCGCCTACGAGACCGGGTTGGTGGCGCCGGGCGTCTTCTGAGTGGCCGCCAGGACCCGCGACAGCGCGGCGTGCAGCTCCGCCAGCTCGCCGAGGTCCATGCCCAGCTCCTCGACCACCCGGTACGGGATCTTCTCGGCCTCCGCCCGCAGCGCGCGACCCTTGTCGGTGAGGTCGACCGCGAGCGTGCGCTCGTCGGTGGCCAGGCGCTCGCGCGAGAGGTAGCCGAGGGCCTCGAGGCGCTTGAGCATGGGGGAAAGCGTCGCGGGCTCGTGGCGCAGCGTCTCGCCGATGTCGCGCACCGACCTCGGCGAGCGGTCCCACAGCGCGAGCAGCACCAGGTACTGCGGGTGCGTCAGCCCGTGCGGTTCCAGTAGTGGTCGGTAGATGGCGATGACGCTGCGGGAGGCGAGCGACAGCGCGAAGCAGACCTGCCGGTCCAGCGCCAGCGGGTCAGGTCCCAGATCGATCCGTGTCATCGTTCACATCACCCTAATAGTTAGTGTACTAAATGTTAGAGTACTAAGCATGGAACGACCAAATCCGGCCCAGTGGCTGTGGTACTCGGTAGGCGGCAAGCTCCCCGCGCGGCTGTCCGAGTGGGTGTTGCACGACGTGACCGCGCGGACCTGGGTGCTTCGGCACGCGGCCCGAGGGTTCGTGGTGCTGGCGCCCATCGCGGTGGCGTGCCTGTTGTTCCCCGGTCCGCTGGGGCTGCGACTGGCGATGGTGCTGCTGGTGGCCATCGTCGGTGCGTACTTCTCCCTGTCCTACGTTGAGGAGAGCTGTGAGCTGCGGGCAGTGAAGCACGGCCACGCGCACGGCGCGGCCAAGGCCGTCCGCGACGCGCGCACCGAACGGACCGAGGCCGCGGCGACCGCCCGCTACGAGGCCAACTACCGCTGAAACCCCGCGTGTTCAACGCTCAGGACCGGTGAGTTGAACATTCGCGTACACCGGGGTGTGTCACGAATGTTGAACTCACGTGTCACGAGTGTTGGACACGCGGGGTTTGAGTGTTGGACACGCGGGGTCAGTGGGACTCGGCTATGCGTTTGATCTTGTGCAGGCGGGTGTCCCACTCGTGGGCGACCTTCGTCATCCACGCCGCGGTCGCGCCGAGTGCCTCCGGGCGGACCGTGTAGCGCATCTCGCGGCCCTGCTTGTGGCCCGACACCAGTCGTGCGCGGTCCAGCACCGCGAGGTGCTTCACGATCGCCTGCCGCGTCACCGGCAGCCGTTCGGCGAGGATCGTCGCCGTTGCCTCGCCGCGCGACGCCAACTCGTCCAGCAGTAGTCGCCGCGTCGGGTCGGCCAGCGCCGCGAGGACGCCGGACACCCGATCGTCGGCGAGGGTCACGGCAGCGTCGGCACGTAGGCGGCCAGCTCGGCGAGCTCCGTCCGCCAGCCCTCGGTGTTGTCCGCGACGTGCGCCAGCGCATCGGCCTCGGCGCGGTCGAGCGCGGCGAACCCGCTCTCGACCACCGTCAGCCGCGTCCGGTCGCCGTCGGGCCGGAGGGTGAACTCCACCAGCGTCGAGTTGGTCGCCGTGACGGCGGCGCCGGGCGGCCGCGCCCACCGGTAGGAGAACAGGTGCGGCTCGTCGACCTTCTCGACCACCGCGTGGACGGTGTCGACCGTCTCCCCGTCCCGCCACACGCAGGTGATCGCGCCGCCGGGCCGCAGGTCGACGGTCGCGCCCGCGTTGCCGAACCACGTGCCGATGTGCTCGGCCTCGGTCACCGCCGCCCAGACCTTCGCCACGGGTGCGTCAATCACGATCTCGCGCTCGATCTGCTCCGGAACCATGGTGCCTCCTCCTGTTGATGTGCTACCCGAGGGTTGCACATCAACACACTGAAGCGCAACCCGTCGGTTGCAGAATGGCGCGCAACAGGGAGTGCACAAGCGACGCCGTACTCTTGCCGGGTGGTCGCACCCGCAGTCTCGCCGGAGGAGCCGGCAGTGTCCGACAAATCGGACGAACGCACGCCGGCCTGGCGAAATGTGCTGCTGCGTGTCGTCGTCGCCACCGCCGCCGGGTTCCTGATCTACCTCAGCGGCCCGCCGCGCACGCTGTGGTGGCTCGCGCCCATCGGCTTCGCGATCCTCGGCGCGGTCATCTACGGCCGCCGCGCGCGGGCCGGGTTCGGCTACACGCTGTGCGCGGGGCTCGGCTTCATGTTCCCGCTGCTCGCGTGGACCGGCGAGTTCGTCGGCCTGGTCGCCTCCGTGCCACTCAGCATCGCGGAGGCCCTGCTCGTGGCGCTCGCCGGCGCCGCGATCGCGGCCGTCAGCGTCCTGCCGGCGTGGCCGGTGTGGGCCGCGCTGCTGTGGGTGGCGGGGGAGTACCTGCGTTCGATCGTCCCGTTCGGCGGGTTCCCCTGGGCGAAGGTCGCGTTCACGCAGCCGGACGGCAGCTTCCTCCCGCTCGCCGCCGTCGGTGGCACCCCGCTGATCGGGCTCGCGGTGGCGATGACGGGGTTCGGCCTCGCGATGCTGGTCCGGAACCTGATCATCGACCGGCAGCCACGCAGGCTCGTCGCGCCGGCACTCGCGTTCGCGCTGCCCGTGGTCGCCGCGTTCGGCGCGCTGCCGCTGGTCGGCACGGACGCGAACGACGGCGAGGCGACGGTCGCCGTCGTGCAGGGCAACGTGCCGCGCATCGGCCTCGACTTCAACGCCCAGCGCCGCGCGGTGCTCGACAACCACGTCGCACGCACCGAACAGCTCGCCCGTGACGTCCGAGCGGGTCGCGAGAAGCAGCCCGACCTGGTGATCTGGCCGGAGAACTCGTCCGACATCGACCCGTACCGCAACCCGGACGCACGAGCCGGGATCGACGACGCCGCACGCGCCATCAAGGCGCCGATCGCGGTCGGTTCCGTGCTGGTCGGCGACGACGGCCTGCCGCGCAACACCGTGCTGTTGTGGGACCCGGAGCGCGGGCCGATCGACCAGTACACGAAGCGTCAGCTGCTGCCCTTCGGTGAGACCATGCCGTACCGGTCGTTCTTCCGCCTGTTCACCTCCATGGCGGACCGGGCGGGCCAGTTCGTGCCGGGCACCGAGCCGGTCGTGTTCGACATGGCGAACGCGCGGGTGGGCATCGCGACCTGTTACGAGGTGGCGTTCGACGACGTGGTCCGCGAGTCGGTCGCCGGGTCGAACATCCTTGCCGTGCCGACGAACAACGCCACGTTCGGCCGCACCGAGATGACCTACCAGCAGCTCGCCATGGACCGGGTGCGGGCCGTCGAGCACGGGCGCACGGTCGCGGTCGCGGCCACCAGCGGGGTCAGCGCGTTCGTCCGGCCGGACGGCTCGGTGAGCCAGCAGACCGGCATGTACGTCGACGGGGCGCTGGTCGAACGGGTGCCGCTACGGTCGACGACTACGCTGTCCGATCGACTGGGCCCGTACCCGGAGTGGGTCCTGACGCTGGCCGGGCTCGGCGCGTTGGCGGCCGCGATCGTGATCCGGCGCCGTGGCCGGCGCGGCCGGTCGACCGGCGAGTAAGTCCAGCAGGAGCGAGAGACCGGCGCGCAGGGCGCCGGCCGAGGAGGATGACATATGGCAGAGCAGCTCGAGCCGGTGCTGGTGGTGATCCCGACGTACAACGAGCGGGACAACCTCGAGCGAATCGTGAGCCGGCTGCGCGCCGCACTGCCGAAGGCGCACGCGTTGATCGTGGACGACGGCAGCCCGGACGGCACCGGTGACATCGCCGATCGCCTCGCCACCGAGGACAAGCTGGTGCATGTCATGCACCGCACCGAGAAGAACGGTCTCGGCGCCGCGTACGTCGCCGGGTTCACGTGGGGTCTCGAGCGGGACTACGCGGTGCTCGTGGAGATGGACGCGGACGGCTCGCACGCGCCGGAGGACCTGCCGCGCATGATCGACGCGCTGGCCGACGCCGACCTCGCGATCGGCTCGCGGTACGTGCCCGGCGGCAAGGTGGTCAACTGGCCCAGGCGCAGGTACTTCCTGTCGTGGGGCGCCAACACCTACGTGCGGGTCGCGCTCGGCGCCCGTGTCAAGGACATGACGGCCGGCTTCCGCGCCTACCGGCGGGAGGCGCTGCAGAAGATCCGCATCGACAACGTCGCCTCGCGTGGCTACTGCTTCCAGATCGACCTCGGCTGGCGCACGATCGAGGCGGGCTTCACGGTGGTCGAGGTGCCGATCACGTTCACCGAGCGCGAGTTCGGCGTGTCGAAGATGAGCAGCGACGTCATCCGCGAGGCGCTCATCCGCGTCACGAAGTGGGGCCTGCGGCGGCGCGGCAACCAGGTGAAGGCACTGTTCAAGCGCTGATGCGAACAAGGCGGGATGACGCCCCCGGCGCCACCCCGCCTTTCGTTCAGCAGTAAAGGTTTCCGCCGGCCGGTACGCCGAGGATGCCGACGAACCGGTTGTAGCTGTCGACCCGGCTCTGTACCTGGCCGGGGTTGCCGCCGTTGCACTCGATCGACCCGTTGATGCTGCGGATCGTCTCGCCGAAGCCGCGCTGGTTCACCATCGCGTCGTGCGGGGTCATGGAGCCGGGGCCGCTCTGCGTCATCCAGTACCAGAGCGCCGACTTCCACGAAACGGCCGCGTCGTTCTGCACCAGCCACGGGTTGCCGAGCAGGTCGATGCCGAGGTAGTCGCCCGCGGCCTTGTAGTTGAAGTTCCAGCTCAGCTGGATCGGGCCGCGGCCGTAGTACGCCGCCTGGCCGGCCGGGCACCCGTACGGCTGGCTCCAGTCGCAGTAGTGCGGGTAGTTGGCCTCGTTCTGCTCGACGATGTAGACGAGGCCGCCGGTCTCGTGGTTCACGTTGGCCAGGAACGCGGCGGCCTCCTGCTTGCGGATCGTGTCGTTGCCGGTGCCCGCGAACGCCGCGAAGGCATCGAGCGCCGTGGTCAGGCCGCCGTAGGTGTAGAAGCCGTTCCGGTTCGGGAACATCTGGTTGAACTGCGACTCGGAGACCACGAAGTCGCGGGTTTCGGTTGCGGTCGCGGTCGGTGGCACCGATGCGGCGACGGTGACCATGGCCGCGAATGCGACCAGCGCCACCAGTAGACGATTCTTCATTGTCACTCCTCGAGACAGGGTAGCTTCGGAGTGTTACTGAGACCCTCGTCACTAAACCGCATTGGTCTAAACCAGTCAAGGGCGCGCGGAACCGGTTACCGGCCGAGCGTCGCCAGTGGTGACCGGACCAGACGGCCGAATGCCACATCCGCGGGACGGGCGGGTCCTGGATGTGGCATCCGGTATGGGGTAAGCCGCGGGAGGGCTTACGCGGTACGGCTGCGGCGAACCTTCAGTTCCTGCAGTCGCTCGGTCAACAGGTCCTCGAGCTCCGGGATGGTCCTGCGCTCGAGCAGCATGTCCCAGTGGGTACGCGGCGGCTTGACCTTCTTCGCCTCCGGCTCGGTGCCGTCGATCAGCTTCGACGCGGTGCCGTGCAGCCGGCACTCCCACATCGAGGGGACCTCGGCGTCGTCGGAGAAGGGCACCTCGAACTCGTGGTCCTTCGGGCACGCGTAACGGATGGTTCGCCGTGGCGCGAGGTCGTGGTTGCGGTCAGTCTCGTAGCTGACCGCGCCAAGTCGGCTTCCACGGAGTACACGGTCGGCCATGACGGCGTCCTTTCGTTCGGCTCACAGCTCTCCCAGCTGGAACCAGGGTGGTGCTCACCAAGAGCAACGTCGAAGCATGGCAAAACGTTCCCACCCGCCTCACTCCGTCGCTCTGGGTGACCTGTAGCGACCCCTGCTCTTATAGCTTCCACCGTAGAGAGGTGCCCTAAACCTGTTCGTGACGCGACACTCTCAGTATTGGTGCGAGATGTCGCCCACTTGGGGGAGAAGGTTGCGCAGGATGGCCCTTCAGGCCAGTCTGAGCTGTCCCTGACCGGCCACCGCCGGCCCGAGGTCACCCAGTCGGAAGTGTCGACGGCACAACACCTGGTAACGCACGGTAGCCGCTGGCTCGGAATTCGGTAATTCACGGTCCGTATCGGCGACGAGCACCGTGTCGCCGGCCCGGATGATCGTGCCGTCGAGCACCCGCGCGTTGAACCGGGCAGGCAGCCCGCACCAGCACAGGACGTCCACCTGAACCGGCTCCAGGTCGTCGGCGAGCTCGAAGAGCCGGCGCGAACCGGGGAACAGCTCGCTGCGGAAGTCGGTGGCGATGCCGAAGCAGTACACGTCGACCTGCACGTCGTCGGCCAGCTCGGCGAGCTGGTCCACCTGCTCCGTGGTGAGGAACTGCGCCTCGTCGACGATCAGGTAGTCCACGCGGGTGCCCGTGGCCCAACGGGCCCGCACCAGCTCACGAAGGTCGACGGCGCCGTGCACCTCGATCGCCGCGCGGGTGATCCCGATGCGGCTCGAGATCTGCGCCTTGCCGGACCGGTCGTGGTGGACGAGCAGTAGCCCCTTGCGGCCCTGCCGCCCCTGGTTGTGGTCGACCTGGAGCGCGAGTGTGGACTTACCGCAGTCCATCGGTCCGTAGTAGAACCGCAGGTGCCCGACCACGGGCACGGCACGCCGCGACCCGGCGGCGGGCACCGCGGAGAGGGCGTCGGTCGGGTCGGCGAGCTGAGGCGGCATTGGCTCCACGGCTGGTGACCCTATCCCGAGGACCGTGAGCAGGTGGTCGACCGGGTCAGTCGCTGAGCGTCGTCACGGCGTAGTCGTGCAGCGCGTCGCGGTCGGGCTGGCCGGTCTTGATGACCAGGCTCGCGATGTGCTTCTCCACCGTGCGGGGTGAGATGTGCAGCCGGCCCGCGATGGCCTTGTTGCCGACGCGGTCCACGAGTAGCTGGAACACCTCGAACTCGCGCACGGTCACGCCGAGCGCCCGCAGTGCGGCCGGCACCCGGTCGTTGCCGGTCCTGCGCCGCCGCACCGACGCGCCGGTCTGGCGCAGCAGCGCCCGGCACGCACTCGCCACGGCGGGGACCTCGGCCTGGTGGAAGTACTCCTCCGCGGCCCGCAGCCACGCCTCCGGGTCGCCCCAGCCGTCGGCGATCGCGGCCTCGGCGACCAGCCGCAGGCCGAGGTGGCGCGTCATCGGGTAGATGGCGGACGCCTCGCACGCCTCGCCGACCGCGCGGACGGCCTCGTCGGCGAGGCCGGAGCGGCCGAGCAGGATCGCCCTGGCCAGCAGCACGAACTGGCCGTTCCAGCGCATCCGGCTCATCACCGACGCGCTGACCGACTCGAAGCCGGGCCAGTCGAGGTCCCGGTGCAGCACGTCGACCAGCACCCGCAGCCCGTGCCGGCCGGCCAGGCTGAAGATCGTCGGCGCGTCCTCCTCGCTGCGCTGCAGGCGCGCGAACGCCTCGCGTACCCGCGCCCGGTCCTCCTCGAGCAGCGCGCAGAACGCACCCGCCATGCCAAGCGCGAGCGCCTGGAGGTCACCGCCGCGGTGCTCGACGGCGACCGCAGCATCGCGTTCGCGCAGGCGGAGAACAAGTTCCACAGCGCCCGCGCGGTGCTCGAGTGGTGCGTGGGCTGACATGGAACGGGCCGTCGTCCAGGGTGTCCTGGTCTCGTGGGAGTCGGCCGGGGTCACCGTGCCGGCGGTGCCGGACCGCCCCGGCCCGGCTGTTCCGTGCCGTCGCGTCCGCCGGGGTGTCGGTCGGAGCCATCGCGCAGCACCCGGTCGCGCTCGACCGGGCCGAGGTCGCGTTCACCGTGCCCCGGGCCGGGCTCGCCGCGGTGGTGACGGCGCTGCGCGCGGCCGGGTGGCCGACTATCGCCGGATGATCCCCGCCATCGCGTCGGTGGCACTGGATGAGGCAAAATCGAGAGCGTTCATAGCCGAACTGGCTGACGCACTCGACCGAAGGAGCATCAGGCGCGATGTCGGCATTTACGAGCTGGAGGAAGAGCAGAGCTAGCGAGCAAAGTGGGTCCGACTGCGTCGAGGTGGCGTTCGATGAGCAGGAC
>Ga0193716_1000192_pt1 | contig 36901 bp, 32 predicted proteins | sample U2c1metaG_FD_145901 | JGI IMG/M metagenome (GOLD analysis project Ga0193716, IMG submission 145901) | Soil microbial communities from a riparian zone of the East river system, Colorado, United States - U2c1 | ecosystem: Environmental > Terrestrial > Soil > Riparian zone | place: USA: East River...
GATCCGGAAGCGACCAAACGCTTGCTGCACCAGCTGGCGAGCGAAAATAAATTCGAGCAATTCCGCCAGCACGCAAAAAATCCGTCCACCGGAAAGGGGATCGCCTGATGGGCCGCGTTTATCTTATCGGCGCCGGACCTGGCGACCCCGAACTTCTCACCATAAAAGCGGCGCGCCTGCTCGCCTCAGCCGACATTGTTCTTTACGATTCACTGGTCAGTCAGGAAATCCTCGCGCTGATCTCCCCAGGCGCAGAAAAAATTGCTGTCGGCAAACGAGCCGGGCAAAAACTTCTGACCCAGGACGAAATCAACTCGCTCCTGGTCTCCTACGCAGCCCACCGGGAAATTGTGGTCCGCCTGAAAGGCGGCGACCCCGGCATCTTTGGCCGGGCGGGAGAGGAAATCGCGGCCCTCCGCGCGGCCCACGTGGCATTTGAAATCGTACCCGGCATCACCGCCGCGCTCGGCGCAGCCGCAGCCGCGGGCCTGTCGTTGACCGACCGGCGGGTTGCCGCGCAGGTCCTGTTCACCACATTTTCCCGTGGCTCGGACGCCAACCAGATGGATTGGGGCTGCCTTACCGCCGCCACCACTCTGGTGCTGTACATGCCCGGTACGAATTACGCCGAACTAGGGCAACGCCTTCTCGATGGCGGCCTGCCAACCGAGCTACCCTGCGCCATCATCTCGAACGCCACCCGTGCCAGTCAGGAGATTCGCTTCACCACGATTTCACATCTCTTGACCGACAAAACATTGCCGGCGCCCGCCCTCGTAATCGTCGGCCGCGTGGCCGCGCACGATGTCAGCGATCTCAGCACGCAATTTTGGTCCGCCGAACAACAAGCAAAGCAAGATCGCCAAATTTCGCAAGCAACTTTGATTTAGCGCCAGGAGAGCATCATGAGTACGCAACCCGGAGTCTTTGGAACAAGTGCCGTTGATTCAAGCAAAGCCGGACGCAACAACCAAGAACCCCAGAGAGGCTGGAGCCTCTCACTGGATAGTTGGGCCGTTCTATTAGCCGTGGGCCTGGCGATCCTGGTTCGCCTGGGTGTGTTCAAACACATCCCCTGGTAAGCGGCGTTCCGGGCGCGGCCAACTCGCCCGCTGCGTAAACAGGAGCCGAGACGCAAGAAAAACGGAGACTCGTGAAAATGGCCGACGCCGCAACCTTCCCCCCAGCCCGCACCGCCGCGCAGCCGTCTTTTCAATTCGCCCGACTACTCCCGGGCATTGCGCTCCTTGCCGTCATCGGTTACGCCGGCAAAGTCCTTGAGCAGAGTATCAACCGCTACGCCAAAGCCCACCACTACACGATTCCCAACATTGAATACGTACTCTGGGCCATCCTCCTGGGTCTTTTGATTTCCAACATCATTGGAGTCCCGCAGATTTTCCGTGCCGGAGTAGCCACGTACGAATTCTGGCTCAAAGCGGGAATTGTCCTCCTGGGTTCGCGTTTCCTGCTGGGCGATATCGCCAAGCTAGGTGGCGTAAGCCTGGCCCTGGTCGCCATTGAAATCACCGGCGCCATCGCCTTTATGACCTTTCTCGGCCGCGCCTTCAAACTAAGACCCAAACTCACTTCACTTCTCGCCGTCGGCTCCGCAGTGTGCGGAGTCAGTGCCATCATTGCCGCCAAAGGCGCCATCGAAGCCGACGACGAAGACTCCAGCTTCTCGATCGCCGCGATCCTCGCGCTGGGCGCACTCGCCTTATTCACGTTCCCGCTCATCGGCCATACCCTGCACCTGAGCGACCGCGCCTATGGCCTCTGGGCCGGCCTGGCCGTCGACAACACCGCCGAAGCGACGGCTGCCGGCGCCCTGTATTCCGAGGCCGCCGCCAAATTAGCGGTCCTGGTCAAATCCACTCGCAACGCGACCATCGGATTCGTCGTCCTGGCCTACGCCATCTACTGGGCCAGCCAGGGCCAGGCCAAAGCAGTAGGGAACAAAGCCGCTTTCCTCTGGCAAAAATTCCCGAAGTTTGTCCTGGGTTTCCTGTTCATCTCGGCCGTGGCCACCTACGGGGTCTTCGACAAAGAGCAAATCACCTCGCTCGCCAATCTCTCGCGGTGGGCATTTCTATTGACCTTTGCCGGAGTAGGCCTCCGCACCAACTTCCGCGAAATGCGCAAACAAGGACTCCGCCCCTTTGCCGTAGGCGCCATCGGCGAAATCGTTATCGCCGCCTTCACTCTGGCGCTGGTCGTAGGAACGAGCAAATACTTCGGCTGGTAAACCGGGCCGCTGCACAAACCCACGATCACGCGGCAGGCAGGGACGGTGGTAACGCGCACCTCGGGGAGTCTTCCGGGTGGCTCTCGCAAATGCCTCGCTAACCATGGCACTGCGTCAAAAACGAACGGCGAGAACCCGATGGATTCTCGCCGCAAAACTCCTCGACCGGCTAGCCAAGCCCGCGTGTCAGCCAAATAAAACTACCGTCGCCCCCCCCAGCAGTTCCGGACCTAAATACCGAGAACCGTCACCAACTCCTTCACCGAAGCTGAGGACTTCTGCAGCTGCGCATTCTCATCCGCCGTCAACTTGATCTGAATGATCTCCTCTACGCCGCCCGCGCCCAACTTCACGGGCACGCCGACGAACAAGCCCTTAATCCCATACTCTCCTTCGAGATAAACCGCGCAGGGCAGAATTTTCTTCTTATCCTTCAAGATGGCCTCAACCATTTCAACCGCCGCCGCCGAAGGCGCATAGTAAGCCGACCCCGTCTTGAGCAAATTGACAATCTCCGCTCCGCCCTTGCGTGTGCGCTCCACAATGGCGTCAATGCGTTCCTTGGGCAGCAGGTCCGGCAGGGGAATTCCCGCCACGGTTGAGTAACGCGGCAGGGGCACCATGTCGTCGCCATGTCCGCCCAGCACAAAGGAATGGACGTTCTCCACGCTGACCTTACATTCCATCGCCACAAACGTGCTCATGCGCGCCGAATCGAGCACGCCGGCCATCCCCAGTACGCGATTTTTCGGGAATCCGCTCACCTTAAACGCCGCCTGGGCCATCGCATCGAGAGGATTCGTCACCACAATGATGATGCAGTTCGGCGAATGCTTCACAATCTGCTCGACGACCGCCTTGACCACGTCGTAGTTGGCTTTCAGCAAATCGTCGCGGCTCATTCCCGGCTTCCGCGGAAATCCGGCCGTAATCACCACCACATCGCTGTTCGCGGTCCCCGAATAGTCCCCGCTCGCCGTGGAGATACCCGTCGCCTTTGAATCGGTCCGGGTAATCGGCCCGGACTCCATCATGTCCAGGGCTTTGCCGGCAGGAGGCCCGTCCAGAATGTCGGTAATCACCACGTCGGCCAGATCCATATCCACAATCCGTTGCGCCGTAGTCGACCCCACAAACCCGCTACCCACGACTGTAACTTTCTTCCGCATCCCACTCTCCTCGTGCGTCTGAGAATTTTTTTCTGCAGCGCCAACTCAACCAACCGGTTCCGGAGATCGGAGCGTTCGCTCCGACCGTTACATCCAGCAAAAGACGCGGGGCTGTGGCTCGCCCGGGGAATTGCCCGTTAGGTCGCCGCCGCTGCACCCTTCATATTTTCAATAATCGCCGACGCAAACGCGTCTGTCCCCAGTTTTGTAGCCCCCGGCATGAGTCTTTCCAGGTCGTAAGTAACTTTCTTCTGCTGAATGGTCCTGGCAATTCCGCCCTCAATCAGCCGTGCCACTTCGGCCCATCCGATAAACTCAAAAAGCATGGCCCCCGACAGCATCACCGAGCCCGGATTGATGACATCCTTATCCGCATATTTCGGAGCCGTTCCGTGCGTCGCCTCAAATACCCCGAACCCGTCCCCGATGTTCGAACCCGGAGCCATACCGAGCCCCCCAACTTGCGCCGCGCAGGCGTCCGACAAGTAATCCCCGTTCAAATTGGAAGTCGCGAGAACGCTGTACTCGTCTGCCCGCAAAAGCACCTGCTGAAACACCGAATCCGCAATCCGGTCATTGATCAGCAGTTTCTTTTTCCACTGACCTTGTCCGTGCGTCGCATAAATCGCAGCAATCGTCGACCGCACTTCCTCGTAAAGAGTCTGCTTGAAGGCGTCGGTAGCCTGTTCAATCCCGGGTTCAATCGCGGCGGCATTCTGTTCGGCAGTCAGCGCCGGGTTCCGGTCGAGATTGTCGATAATCCAGCTCTCCCGTTCGGTTACGGTCTCCGCGCGAAACTCTTCCTGCGCCAGCTGGTATCCCCAATCGCGAAAACCGCCTTCGGTAAACTTTTGAATATTTCCCTTGTGCACCAGCGTCACGCTAGGCCGCTTGTGCGCCAGCGCGTATTTGATGGCCCGCCGCACCAGTCGTTTCGTACCGGTCGGCGAAATCGGCTTGATCCCCACACCGGAATCCCAACGAATCTGCTTCTTTCCGTCCTTCAACATGTCGTTGTTCAGAAAATTCAACAGTTTTTTGGCTTCCGCGCTGCCCGATTTCCACTCGATCCCGATATAGACGTCCTCGGTATTCTCCCTGAAAATAATCAAATCCATTTTTTCCGGATGCTTTACGGGGGAGGGAACTCCGGCGAAATACCGCACCGGCCGTTCGCAGGAATACAAATCCAAAATCTGCCGCAATGCCACGTTCAGCGAACGAATTCCTCCGCCCACCGGGGTGGTCAACGGTCCTTTAATGGCCACGCGAAAATCGCGAATCGCGTCCACCGTTTCGTTCGGCAACCATTCCTTGAACGTATTGAACGCTTTTTCGCCGGCGAACACTTCAAACCACGCCACCTGACGTTTCCCGCCATAGGCCTGTGCGACCGCCGCATCAAATACCCGCCGCGAAGCCTTCCAGATGTCGCGTCCCGTCCCATCGCCTTCAATGAACGGAATAATCGGGTGCTCGGGCACTTGCAATTCTCCGTCGCGGTAGCCAATCGCTTGGCCTGCTGCCGGAATCGCCTGTCCGTTATACGAATTCTTCATGACCCCAAATCCTCCACGAATTCTCGCAAAATGCGCCGCGCGGGCCCTGGCGAAGTCCCCCGGAACCATTTGCGAACTTAAAAAGATAGCACACCGCGCAGCAACAGAAAAACCTCACCGCCTCGTCAAATCCTTGTAACTTCCGGCCCGCCCGGTGTAACTTTTGCCGAGCGCCATGGCTCTACCCGGCGGAGATTGCTAAACTCTTGCTAGACAAAACCCAAGGCTCACCAAAATTCCAAGGAGAAATTCACATGATGATCGATTGGATCAACTACCAGAAGCAACTCGGAGGCCGCCTCGGCGAAGTCGCAAAGCTCAGTCCGGACACGCTCAAAGGCTACCAGACGCTGTCCGCTGCCAATTCGCAAAACAGCAAACTCGGCGAAAAAACGCGTCAGCTGATCTCACTGGCGGTCGCCGTCACCACCAAGTGCGACGGATGCATCGTGTTTCACACCGAAGCGGCTCTGAAAGCCGGCGCCAGCAAGGAAGAAATTTCCGAAGCATTGGGAGTTGCCGTGGCCATGAACGCCGGCGCAGCCCTGATCTACTCAACGCGCGTACTGGACGCCGTCGAAGCCCATTCGGCAAAAAAATAGGCTGGCGAACTGGAATAAAACAAAACGGACGCAGCCTTCGGGTCGCGTCCGTTTTTGTTTGTCGGGAGACCAGCGGAGCTGCGGCAAAGCAGTTCTTAAAATTGGTTCCACAAATACTGGTTATAGACCTCGTGGTGATACTGAACTTCCGGCGCTTTCACAAACGTCCCCAGCAGCCGGGCACAACGATCCGCAGAAGCTTTCTTCAAATCGGCGTACCGCGCCTTCACGTCGCCGCCCAGCAGCTTGGTGGTCCATTCCGCTTTCTGGAAATGCTCCATCGCGGTGTAGATGTTGTCCGGCAAATAGCGCTCGGCCTGGCGCAGGTTCTTGACCTTGGACGTTTCGCCGTCGAGTCCGGTTTTGAAGATGGAATGCAGCACCAGATACGGATTCGCATCCGGTCCAACCGATCGTACTTCGACGCGCGAACTGTTTTCGTTGCCGATGGGAATGCGCACCATCGATCCGCGATCGACGGCGGACGCCTTGATCTGATTCGGCGCTTCAAAGTGCGGATCGAGCCTGCGGTACGCATTCACGCTGGCATTCAGCAGGAGGCAGATGTCATTGCCGTGCGTCAAAATGCGATCGACAAAGGACCAGGCAAACTTGCTGAGCTTCTCCTCGCCCTTCGGATCCCACATCAAATTCTTAGTGCCTTTGCTGATGGAAACGTTGGTGTGCATGCCATTGCCGTTCACCCCCACCACCGGCTTCGGCAAAAAGCTCGCGGTCAATCCCATACGAGTGGCCACCTGCCGGCAAATCAGCTTATAAAGCTGAATCTGGTCCGCCGCCGCCACCACTTCGCCGTAACCATAGTTAATTTCGAATTGTGACGGCGCCACTTCCGGGTGGTCCTTCTCGTTCTGGAACCCCATCGCGCGCTGCACTTCGGCCGCGCTGTCAATAAACGACCGCAAGGGATCGCCGGGCAGCGAATGGTAGTAGCCGCCCGTATTCACATAATCAAACTTGTGTTTTTCCGCGTAATGCCTTTCCGCATCGACGCCTTCAAATAAGAATCCTTCTATCTCATTGGCCGCATTGAGCGTGTAGCCTTCCTTTTTGAACATTTCATTCGCGTAGCTCTTCAGAACGCCCCGAATATCGGCCGAGTACGGCGAGCCGTCCTTATCGATCACTTCGCCAAACACCAGAACCTTGCCCGAACCAAAAACGTCAGAAGGCGCCCAATAAAACGCGCTCCAATCCATTCCCAGGCGCAAATCGCTTTCCCGTTGCGCGGTAAATCCGCGTATCGAAGAGCCGTCAAATGTCAGATTATCCCAGCTCTTGATCAAGAATTTCTTATCATAGTCAAGCATGTGCAGGCGGCCTTCCAGGTCGCTGAACAGCACCGTGACCGCCTTGATCCGCTTTTCATCGGTCAGATACTTGATGCGGTCTTCCTGTATTTTGTGCGCGGCCACGCGGTTTTTCCGCTGCTCTTTGGCTTTCAGGTTCAGCTGCTCAAGTTCGTCATAACTAAGCGATAGAAAATTACGCAATTCGGTCGACATGAATCTCCTCAAAATGGGATAAAAGTGGGTGCGACAGTGAGCGCAGCGGTGAACAAGGGCCGTCCATCAAGCGGATAGGGTATCGCGCCGATCGCGAGAGCGTCAAATCGAAAAAGTGCAGCAAACGATTCAAAATATTTGTTCTCCCGAGGCGGATCCTCTGCCGTTTTTTTGCCGGGAACGCTGCTAAAAAGCCGGGCCGCCTTTCTGCGGCGGCCCGGCGCACACGGAATGCGGAGTCGCACGCTCCCGGGAATATCTAGTCGTAATATTCGTTGCCCAGATGCGTGATCAAATCCTCGCCCATCATCCAGCGAAGGGTGTTTTTCAGCTTCATCGACTGAATGAACAGGTCGTGTTCCGGATATAAGCCGGGAGCGGTCATCGGCGATTTGAAGTAAAAGCTCAGCCATTCCTGAATCCCGCGCATGCCGGCGCGCTGCGCCAGGTCCAGGAACAGAACCAGGTCCAGAACAATGGGAGCCGCCAGAATCGAATCGCGGCAGAGAAAATCGACCTTGATCTGCATGGGATAGCCGAGCCATCCAAAAATGTCGATGTTGTCCCAGCCCTCTTTGTTATCCCCGCGCGGCGGATAGTAGTTAATGCGCACCTTGTGGTGCATCTTGCCGTACAGGGAAGGATAGAGTTCCGGCTGCAAGATATATTCAAGCACGCTCAGCTTGGACTCTTCCTTGGTCTTGAACGAGCCGGGATCTTCAAGGACTTCGCCGTCGCGATTTCCTAAAATATTTGTCGAAAACCAACCGTCCAACCCCAGCATGCGGGCCTTGAAAGCCGGCGCCAGTACGGTCTTCATCAAGGTCTGGCCCGTCTTGAAATCTTTTCCGGCAATCGCCACACTGTTGTCGAGCGCCAATTTCTGGATTGCCGGAATATCCACACTCAAGTTCGGCGCGCCGTTGGCGTAGGGGACTCCGCTGGTTACGCAAGCCCAGGCGTACATCATGGAGGGGGCAATGTCCGGATGATTGGACTTCATCGCCTCCAGGAATTTTTCCGGCGTCGAGTGCACATCGCCGGGCTTCAAAAATGATTCCGTCGATCCACACCAGCACGCCACCAGGCGGGAGACTTTTGTAGTCTTCTTGAAATCTGCGATGTCGTCCTTCAGCTGCAGCGCGATCTCATACTTGTTCTTGCCCTTTTTCACGTTGGGGCCGTCAATGAGCTTCACGAAATTCTTGTCGAACGCCGCCTTCATCGGCTTGATCTTTGACAGGAACGGCTTCACCTTGGCCAAATCCTTGTCATTCAAGACACCGGCATTCTCCGCCGCTTGAAACGCGTTGTCTTTGAAAATATCCCAGCCGCCAAAAACCACATCGTCCAGGCCCGCCAGGGGCACAAACGCACTAATCTTGGGGGTCTTACCGTCGGTACGTTTGCCCAGACGAATCGTGCCCAACTGTGTCAACGATCCTACCGGGGCCGACTTTCCCGTCCGTACCAGTTCCACTCCGGCCATAAAGGTGGTGGCCACGGCTCCCATTCCCGGAAGCAAAATTCCCAGTTTTCCCTTGGCTGGCGCAATCTTTGAGGGCTTATCCATGCAACTCCTTTGAGTAGGCGATCAGGCCGCGTTCAACATTCAGTAAAAGCGTATTAAGCAAACGCCCAATTTTGCGCGAACCGCAGCCGATTTGCAAATCGGCTGAGGAAAGGGAATTGCGTCGCCGGCGCGGCCCCCCGTTCTCGCCGGAGGTGTTTTGGGAACGATTTGACTTGATTGCATTTACGCCCGGGGGCACGGAACGGAAAAGCCAGGACGCCGGTGTTGTGCTACAAAGTACGGTCATGGAAAACCAGAACGATTTGCCGGGCGCACGAAATAATCCAGCAAAGGGGCAGGAAGCGCCGGGCAAAAGCGAGTTGGACCTGGGCTACTACGGGTGGCGGGTGGTGGTGGCGGCATGTTTTGGGGTGATGGCCGGGTTTGGATCGTTGTTTGTTTATACGTTTGCGGTGTTTGTGAAGCCGCTCGGGGCGGCGTTTGGATGGAGTCGCGAAGCGGTTTCTCTCGGCTTTGCCCTGGCGGCCCTGACGGTCGGGGCTTGCTCGCCGCTCATTGGGAAGTTGCTCGATCGGTTTGGGCCGCGGCGGATTATTCTGCCGTCGATGGCGGTATTTGCCTGTGGGGTAGCGTCGCTGGCGTTTTTGCATCCGGGAATCTGGCAGTTTTATCTGACGTGCGTGGTGATTGGCGTCGTGGGCAACGGGGCGGCCCATCTGGCGTATGCGCGGTCGATAGCGACCTGGTTTCACAAGCGTTTGGGAACAGCGCTCGCCTTCGTGATGGTGGGAGCGGGATTGGGGGCGATGATCCTGCCGGTGGTGGCACAGGCGGTGATGGACAAGTCAGGTTGGCGGGCGGCGTATGCGACGTTGGGCGGGATGGCCCTTTTGCTGGGATTGCCACTCAGCTGGAACTACATCCGGGAGCGCGGAGCGGCGGAGACAGAATCCACTCAGACCGCGCCGGTCGAGCATTCGGGCGCAACATTTGGCGAAGGACTCGGCTCATACGCCTTCTGGATTATTGTGGCGGTGCTGTTTGTGAGTTCGATCAGCATGAATGGAGCGATTACGCATATGTCGGCGTTGCTGACCGATCGCAGGATTTCTCCGGCAGATGCGGCCTGGTGCGCGTCAATTCTGGGCGGAACGAGTGTACTGGGCAGGATCTTTACGGGGTGGCTGCTGGACCGGTTTGCGGGAGCGCGGGTAGCGTTTGTCGTGAGCTTGATTACCGCGGCGGGAATTTTTTTACTGGCCCGGGCGGACAGCTTTCTCGCAGGAGGGGCGGCGGCGGCACTCATTGGGATCGGGGCGGGCGGCGAGGCAGCGATCACGCCTTATTTGCTGACGCGGTATTTTGGGTTGCGATCGTTTTCGACTCTGTATGGGCTGACGTGGACTTTTTATGCGGCGGCGGGCGCGACCGGGCCGGTTGTTCTGGGACGGGCGTTCGATTCAACGGGGTCGTATGTTTCGCTGCTGGAGATTTTGGGACTGGCGCTGGCGGTGGCGGCGGTCCTGAATCTCTTGCTCCCGAAGTATGCAGATGCGGCGGCAGCGTAAGCGAACGCAACAGCCAGCAGCGGCCGCTGCTGCCGGATCCGGACTTGGCGCTGGCAGCGTGGACAGAGCCCGGGACGCCGTTACAGTTGGCCGCACCTTGCGGTATATTTTCTGTGGCCCAAGAGGTACCCCGGCCGAACCAAATCACAAGGCAGGTAACCATGCAGGTCAAAGTGACGAGCGTGCCGGTGCTGGAGCAGGACCAGGCGCTGGCGTTTTACACAGTTGTATTGGGATTTGTAAAAAAACACGATATTCCCATGGGTGAATTCCGGTGGTTAACGGTGGTGTCCCCGGAAAGTCCGGATGGAGTGGAATTGCTGCTGGAGCCGATGGCGTTTCCTCCAGCGAAGGTTTACCAGAAGCAGCTTCACGACGCCGGGATTCCGTGGACGGCGTTTGCCGTGGACGATATTCAGAAGGAGTATGAGCGGCTGGTCGCACTCGGCGTAGTTTTTAAGGCAAAACCACAGAAGATGGGGCCGGTCATGCTGGCGGCGCTTGACGATTCCTGCGGCAACTGGATTCAACTCGTGCAGAAATAAGTTGGCTTCTCGCGTAGGCCTCGGCGCAAAAGAGGAACCGCGGCACGCGTTTGCGGGCGGCTTCTCAGCCGGCGAGAGACTCGATGGCGCGCACCGCTTCAGGCGACAACGCGATCGCTCGACTGGCGAGATCCTGCGTCATGTGCGTGGCGTCGGAGGTGCCCGTGAGCGGAAGCATTCCCAGGGCGCGGGCGAACGCAAAAATAATTTGCGGCGGACCAGCCCCGGCTTGCGCTGCCAAATCTTGAAGCAAAGGGTGGCGTAGCACTGCGACGTTGGCGGTGAGCAGCGAGAATCCCTGGTAGCGGATCTTCCGTTCGTTGCAGAATGCGCGCATATCGCGATCCCAACCCAGATGCGCAAAACAGCGATTTTGCACAAATGTGGGAGGCTCCGGGTGCGCTGCAGCCATCTGCTGGAGATGCCGGAGCGACACATTGCTGACACCGAGGTAGCGAACGCGGCCGGCGTCGCGTTCTCCGAGCATGGCCGACCACACTTCGGAGTCGGCAGCACCCCAGGCTGAGCCGGAAAGCGGTCCGTGCAGAACGTAGCTATCGAGGTAGTCGGTTCCAAGATGCACAAGCGAACTCGCCACGGACTGACTGACCTGCGTTGCGAAATCAGCGGAGGGATCGTAGGGAAGTCGGTGGTCCTGACCCCGCTCGTAGGTGAACTTGGTCTGAAGAAAAAGCTCGGCGCGCGAAACTATCCCGGCGCTGTAGGTCGCCGCAAGCGCTTCTCCGACGCCGGCTTCAAAATAGTGTTTGCGTTGGTTGGCAGTGTCGATCGCCCGGAAGCCGGTTTTTATGGCGAGCTCGGTGAGAGCTTTGGTGCGGTCCTCTTTCCAGGCGGTGCCGTACAGCAAGTCCGGGACAAGCGGTGAACCGGTAGTCATGGCCACAGTTTGCCACGATTGCCGTGATCCGGGCGCGTGCAGGCACGCGAATTATTGCAGGGCGTAAAGGTTTCCGTCGGTGCTGCCGAAATAGATTACGTTATCGACGACCACCGGGGAGGACAGGATGCTGCCGGTTGCATACATTTTTGCGACCCCCACGATCATGGAGTCGTAAAAATCATCGGCGAAGGCCGCAGCATAGTCGGGACCACCTCCCGGCTTGGAAAACTTCGTGAGATTCTCCCGTGAAGCGTCGGTCTGGAAGGACCACGCGGTTTTTCCTGCCGTCAGATCGAGCGCCGTGAGCTTGCCATCCTGTGTGCCGAGGTAGGCAAAGTTTCCGGCAATGGCCGGAGACGCAAAAATGGGCCAGCCGCCTGCTTTCAGTGAGGCCAGCGACGTGCCGGATTGGGCGTCAACGACGTAGAACAGGGAAGTGTCGGAGGTGCCGAAATACACTTTGCCGTCGCGAACGGCGGGGGAAGTGATGACCCAGGAACCTTTATTGTTAAAGGCCCATTTTTTCTGGCCCGTTTTCGCAGCGAGCGCGTACAGGTTGGAATCGCGACATCCGAAGTAGACAACGCCATCGGCGACGGTAGCGGAGGATTGAATTCCCACTTGATTGTGGATGACGTTGTCTTCGCCGGTCTTGAACCGCCACTTTTCTCGTCCGCTGGCGGCGTCGATCGCGTAGAAAAAACTGTCCCAACTGCCGATAAAGACCGTGCCATCGGCAATGGCTGGGGAAGCGTGAACCACATCGCCCGTTTGAAATTTCCAGTTGAGCCGTCCGGAGGCGGCGTCGAGGGAATAAATGTTGCCGTCGCCGCTGCCGAAGTAGACGGCACCTGCGGCGACCGACGGCGACGACAGATAGCAGTCAAAAGGATCGGGCATGGTTTCGTTCACGGGTTGCGAGCCGTGCAGACGCTTTCCCGCGAAGCGTCTTTCCCCATCCGTTTTAAATTTCCATTTCAGCCCTCCGGTTGCGGCGTCAACGGCATAGAAAGCGCCGTCATAGCTGCCGAAGAACACCACACCGCCATCGACGGCGGGCGAAGAGTTGACGCGAGAAGGCGTCGGAAATTTCCATTTCTGCGCGCCCGAGGCCAAGTCCACGGCGTAAAGATTCCCGTCCACGCTCCCAAAGTAGGCGACTCCGGCGACAATGGCAGGCGAGCTGATGACGCTTCCCTTGGTCTGAAATTTCCACTTCACTTTGCTGAATTGAGCGACACCGGAACCCGCGTATGTGCCGGTATGCTCGAGGTTGCCCCTGAACATCGGAGCGTCAGTGGCCATGGCGGGAGCGGCAAGAACGAGAGCCGTTAGCAATGTTAGGTTTCGCATTTGTGGCGTTAGACGGCGGACGGGACGGGGCGTAAGCACCAGGGGCAGCCGGGACGCGCGAACTCGAAAATGAATTAGCTTAAATTTTGCTAACCGAGGCGCTCGACTGTCTTCGCAATGAGGCTCTTGGTTCCCTCGTAGGGGTCGCCTGCGCTGTCCCATTCCATGGACAGGAAGCCGCGATAGTTGCTCCGTTTCAAGATCGCGAACGCTCGAGCCAAGTCCACATGGTAGGCCCGGCCCTTTTCTCCGTCTTCAACCTCTTTCACGTGGCAGATGTTGTAGGCGTGGCTGCACATGGCCCGAAAGCCGCGATCGTTGTAATCCTCGGTTGAGATGGCGAGAGAGTTGGCGAAATCGGGCAGGGCGCGCAGCCAGGGTGTGCCCGCTTTTTCAATGACGCGGGCGACGAAGAACGGATCTTCGCTGATGGAATCGTCGTTTTCCAGGTTGATGACGACGTTGTTCCGGGCGCCGTACTCGGCCACTTGGCCGAGGCTTTCTGCGGCGCGATCCACGTCGGGTCGAGAGTCCTTGGCAGATGCGATGTGCGTGCGAATGCTGGGCGAACCTACGGCGACTGCGACGTCCACCCATTTCCGTGCGTAAGCGACAGCGGCCCCGCGGTCTTTACGGTCCAGGGAATAAGGGCTTTGTTCTCCATCGACGGCGATGTTTACGATTTGTGCGTGAGATTTTTCAACGCTGGCGCGAAACCCGGCGAGATAGCCGGCATCGACGGAGTGGAAATGGCGGCTCCACGGTTCGATTTTGTTGATCTGGAAGTTTTCTATGGCGTGCGCGGCAAAATCCTTCAGGTCGATTTTCCGGGGAGAAATTGCTTCGCCCGGACCGGCGATGAACTCGCGGAACGGATAGGACGCGATGGAAAGGCGGTCGCGCGAATTGGCAGGGAACTCGATTGACGGACCGCCGGACGGTGCCGCGAACAGGATTCGAGGAGACCAGAAAGCACCAGCGGCGGCTACCGTCGACTGGGTCAGGAATTGGCGGCGCGTTTTGCGGGTCAAAGTGGCAGCAGTTTACCAGATTTTAGATTGAAAATCGGGAAACTCCTCGCCGACCATTCTCCCGGACGCGTGCACGCCACCTAAGGAAGGGTGAAGGCCACGACCGCGTCGCCTTGCTTTGTGTTTAGTTTGCCGTGGCCGCCGGCGGCGATAACAACGTATTGCTTGCCGTGGACTGAATAGGTCATGGGCGTGGCCTGGCCACCGGCCGGCAGCTCAAATTTCCAAAGTTCAGTGCCGCTGCCTGAATCGAAGGCCCGGATGTAGTTGTCCATGGAGGCGGCAGTGAAGACCAGGCCGCCTGCGGTGATGATGGGACCGCCCAGATTGATGGTTCCGGTTTGTGCTCCAGGAACGAAAGAGCCGAGAGCCGTGTCCCAGACTTTTTTGCCGGTGAAGAGATCGACGGCTTCGGTTGTGCCCCAGGGTGGAGCGTTGCAGGGCGTTCCGCCGGGTGAGAACAGAAAGGAACGGTATAAACCGTACGGAGACGGCGTCTGTCCGGCAAATTCGCCGTAGATGCGATTGTCTTGCGGGGCACCGCTCTGTTCCTCGAATTGTGCGCGGGGAATCAATTTCGTCCAGGCAATCAGCCGATTGGTGTTGGCAATCATGATGTGGCGCTCGGGATCGTAGGCTGCGCTGCCCCAATTCACTCCTCCGACATTGCTCGGATAGACGAGCGTCCCCGCCAGGCTGGGTGGAGTAAACACGCCTTCGTAACGGAACGATTTTAGTTTTTCCTGGCACCAAAGCTTGTCTTGCGGAGTCTTGCCGAACAGTGCGGCGGGGTCGAGCGTTTCCGGGACGAGTGAAATGGTAGAGAACGGCTGAGTTGCGGAACTTTCCTCGCCCTCGACGTCCGATTTCGGCACGGGCCGCTCTTCTACCGGGAGAAGCGGTTTGCCGTTGAGGCGATTCAAGACAAACACGTGGCCCATTTTGGTGTTGATGACCACGGCCGGAGTGCCATCCTTCCAGGTGAACAGGGTCGGCTGTGAGGCGACGTCGTAATCCCACAAATCATGGTGGACAACCTGAAATCCCCAGACGAATTTTCCTGTCGAAGCGGTAAGCGCGACGACCGAGTTCGCCCATTTATTGTCGCCCTTGCGGATGCCGCCAAAGTAATCGGGACTGGCGCTGCCGGTGGGGATAAAAACCAAATCGTGGCCGGCGTCGACGGAAAGTGTGGACCAGGCGTTGCCGGCTCCGGTGCGGGGCTTGGTGTCGAGCGCCCAGGGAATCGGATCCCAGCTCCAGCTCAGCCGTCCGGTACGAGCGTCGTAGGCGCGCACAATGCCGCGGCCGGTGTTGACGCGCCAGTTGTCGGCGATCGAAGACCCGACAATAACCAGGCCGGCGGAAATTGCCGGCGCCGATGTGACTTGATAGCCGCCTCCCCATTCGGCGGGAACATCGGCATCGGCCTTCAAATCAATTTCGCCGCCGGTCCCGAATTTCGCACAGCGTTCCCCGGTTTGGCCGTCGAGCGCTATCAAACGGGCATCCAGCGTTCCCAGAAAAATCCGCAGCCGGCAGGGTTCGTCGGGCCGCGCTTTGGCATCGAGCCAGGACGCCACTCCACGCGAAGAAACTTCGGAGTAGTCGTGGGAGGTCGAAATGTGGGGATCAAACTCCCAGATCTTCGCTCCGGTGACCGGGTCGAGCGCGATGACGTGATTGTAGGGAGTGGTCAAGAACAGTTTTCCTGCAACGAAAATGGGGGTGGTTTCAAAGGTAGCCTTCTTGTTGAGTTCGCTCGGTTGCCCGAGCGCGCCCGTGTGATAGGTCCAGGCGACCTTGAGCTGGGCCACATTGCTTCGGTCAACTTGCGTGAGCGGAGAATAGCGGGCGCCGCCGGGATCGTTGCCATAGTTCGGCCAAGCGGCATCCGGCCTTGTCTGCGCCACGGCGTGTGCCGCAAGCCATGCAAGGACCAGCAGCAAGATAAGCCATCGCGACGTGCGGCAAAAGGATGTGCTGTTCATGGAGCAAAAATACCGGAGCTGGTCGGGGCTGGCAAATCGGGTGGGACGAGTGGGCTCAGCTTCGGGACGAACGGGCTGAAAATGCCATTTTGCGGAGCTGCGGGCAGGACTTCAGGTAGCGGCGGGACCAGCGCAACTCGGTGTTGTCCAGTAGAAGAACTTTGTACTCGCCGTGAAACCAGGGCCGCAGTTCCCGGATGGCCTCGAGACGCGCGATGCTGCCGCGATTGAGACGAACAAACAGTTTCGGGTCGAGTGCTTCTTCTAACGCGTCCAACGTTCCCCGCAGGGTGTGTGTTTTCCTGCCGCAGTGGATCAGCAAATAGTTTCGTTCGGCTTCAATCCAGGAAATGTCGCGCACGGCCAGGAAATAGGCCCGGTCATTCTCGTGAATCAGCAAGCGGTCGGGAAAGGACGTTTCCAGGCGAATCTGGGCCAGCATCGCCTTTAGGCGCCCTTCGAGGCCATTCCCTGTTTGGGCGCGCTGTTCGCGCATGCGCTCGAGCGACTTGCGGAAGCGTTCCTCGCTGACCGGTTTCAATAGATAGTCAAACGCATGAACCTCGAACGCGCGCAGCGCAAATTTATCGTGCGCGGTGATGAAGATGATTTCCGGGAGCGGTATTTTCGAAGCAGAAAGCGCCTCTACCACGCGGAAACCATCCATCGCCGGCATTTGTACATCGAGGAACACCACGTCTGGCTGGTGTTTGCAGATGGCGGCGACCGCCGCTTCGCCGCCATCCGCTTCCCCGACGACTTGCAGGTCGCTTTCGTCCCGCAGCAGGCGCAACACTTTGCGGCGAGCCGGGGCTTCGTCGTCGACTACCAGCGCCCGCAGTGGAGTGGCTGCATTCATGGAGGTGTCGGGGTGCTTCCCGAAGGCGACTCAACAGGCCGCGGCCTTGCGGAAGGGCACGCGAAGGGTAATTTCCGCGCCACCGTCGGCCGCATTGCCAATCAGGAATAACCCTTGCTCGTTTCCGTACAGTTGCGCCAGGCGATTGCGAATATTGACGAGCCCCAGCCCCCGGCCGAGCGCCGCGGCGGCATCGCCATTGGGGAATCCGCAGCCATTGTCAGAGACGCGCAGGATGAGACTGCCATTTTCGCGGTACGCTGCAACGGAAAGCTCCATCGCGGCTTCGCCCGGTTTCATTCCGTGGCGCAGCGAATTCTCGAGCAACGGCTGCAGAACGAGTTGCGGCACAAGCGAGTCGGCAAGGTCGGTCGCCACGGAATATCGCACGCGCAGCTTTTCCTCGTAGCGGCGTTGCATCAGATGGAGATAGAGCCGGGCGATTTCTACTTCTTCGGCGAGGCGGATTTCATGCGATTGCGAGGCACGCAGCGTCAGTCGCAACAAATCGCTTAGTTGCGTGATCATCTCATCGGCGGCTTTCACGTCCTCATACATCACCGAAGAAATGGTATTGAGCGTATTAAAAAGAAAATGTGGTTGAATCTGCAAACGGAGATTTTCCAGCTGCGCCTGGGCCAGCCGGGCTTGAAGTTCGGCGACGGCGAGCTGTTGCGCCTGGGCCGCTTGAAAACGGCGAAAGTAGTAGTAGATGCCAACGACCAGGGTGTAGACGACCAGATGGTTGGAGAATTCCATCGGATAGCGATACCGCATGATTCCGTAAGTAGGGCCCCAGCCCCAGCAGCGGAGACAGCAGGTGGCGGCTCAGGGCCATCAGGGAAGTGTGCGCCAGGGAAAATACGAGCGCGCAGCCGACATGCCACGCGCCGCGCTGCCACCAGCCCATCCGGCGGAATAAATATTTATCGGCAACCGCAATCAGCGCCGGCAACAAGAGGAAGAAGGTATAGACCCCGGTGCCCTCCTCCAGAGCGCGCATCTTCCAGGCGCCCGGGCGTGCTCGGGAAAGATCATCAAGGTGGCGGTATTCGAAAAGAAGAAACGCGACGGCGGTAAAGGCCAGAAAAAGCAGAAACCACACCAAGGCCCGAGACGGACGGGGTTTTTCAGGTAGCGCGGTCAGCGGGGCCAAGGCCATGGGCTCAGAACGATTATGCTTGAGAATACGCCGCTCGTTTCGGGAAAGTTACCTGCGGCGCGATTGCGTGGCCGAGCGCTGTCGCCCTCGCCAAACATTTCCGCTCGACTTTAAATCCGCCTTGCGACTACCTTGGTACTGGCTGGCGGCTTCTTGGCTGGCGAGGGCCTATGGACGGTTCAACAGATATCGAGCGGGCAGTCCGCGACTTGGCCGAACATCGCCAGGACGTGCTCGCGGACGCGTCCTCGACCGGGCGGTTGAATCGCTTGCTCGAGATGCTGGTAGCGCGAAATGGCAGCGACCTGCTGCTGGTTGCCGGGGCGCCGGCGTGCATTCGCGTCCACGGGGGCCTCGAAGCCGTTGACGCAACTCCGTTGAACGGGCCGGAGATTGAATCGATTGTGCTACCTGCGTTGAGCCAGCACGCCCTGAAATTATACCGGGAAGCCAATATCGCCGATTCTTCCTATCGCGTCGGGAAGCTCGGACGGTTTCGGATTAATCTTCACCGGGAGCGAGGCAGGGCGGCCGCTGCCATACGCGCGTTGCCGCATGCGGTGCCCTCGCTGCGGGACCTAAACCTGCCCCCCTCGGTTGAACTGCTGGCCCATCTATCGCGGGGGCTGGTGCTGATCGGCGGGCCGGCCGGATCGGGAAAGTCGACAACGCTGGCGGCCCTGATCAACGAGATCAACCGGAACAAGCCCCGCCACATTGTGCTTATCGAGGATCCCATTGAATATGAACACGTTCATCTGAACGGGGTGCTCGAACAGGTGGAGATTGGGACCGATGCGCCGGACTTCCCGACAGCGCTGCGGGCGGCGTTACGGCAAGCGCCCGATGTGATTGTCGTCGGGGAAATGCGCGACGCAGAAACGATGCGGATTGCCGTGGCGGCGGCGGAAACCGGACATCTGGTTTTTTCCACGATTCACACGACCGATGTCGCGACGACCGTGTCGCGTATTTCGGATTCTTTTTCCGAAGAGCGGCAGAATACCATTCGCCAGGAGCTGGCCATGGCGCTGACTGCGGTTTTGACGCAGATCCTGCTGCCAAGCCCCGGCGGCGGGCGAGTACCGGCGGCTGAATTATTAATGGTCGGCTATGGCGCGCGGCATCACATTCGCCGGAACGCTCTGCAGCATCTGCATCAGGAAATAACCATGAGCAAGAAAAAAGGCTCGTTCACACTGGAGGAATCACTTGTTCAACTGATTCGCGAAGGACGGATTCAAAAAGAAGAAGCACTGGTCTGCGCGATTCATCCCGACGATCTGGAGATTCTCCTGAAATCGGAGACCCGGTCGGCCCGGCAAGGCTAATTTTCAAAACCATCCGCTGCGGTAGGCGATCCACCAGCTGAGGGCCAGCAAAGGAATGGTTGCCAGCAGCGCGATCCAGAAAGGCAGAGTCATATCGGCGACCAGGCCCAAGATCGTAAACGTCATCCAGAAGATTTTACGTTCCATAAATCCAGTTTAAGCATAAAAAAAGCCCCGGCCGCAATTTCTTGCGGCCCGGGGCGTATCGGTCCACACAGGAACGAGTTTTGCCTATTGGGGAGTAGAAGCGGTCTGTGTCGGTGTTGAATTCTGGCTCTGGGCAGCGCCAGAGTCTGCGCTGAACAGGGTGACTTCGACGCGGCGGTTCTTTTCGCGGTCGTCGCGGGTCTTTTGTTCGTTCACGGGCTTATCCTTGCCCAAGCCGATGATTTGAATCCGGTAAACGGGGATGTTCTTTTCGCCGACGAGGTAGGTCTGCACGGATTCAGCGCGGCGACGGCTCAGTTCCAGGTTGTATTCCGGCGTGCCGACCTTGTCGGTGTAGCCCTGAATCGCCAGGAAGAAGCGCCTGGCGCTGGCAAGCTGACCGGAAGTGAGCTGGTCGAGCTGCTGTTTGGCATCGTCGGTCAGTTTTGCCGAGTTGAACTTGAACAAGACGGTCGCCGAGCCGGAAGACTTGTAGTCATCGAGGTTGGCAATACGGTTGTTCAGTTCAGCCTGCAAATCGGCCTTGACCTGGTCTGATTTTTTCGAAGCTGCATCAGCGCGACCAATGGCGTCTGTTGCACGCGCATCCGCGGAGGATGCCTTTTCGTCTGCAGCACTGATTTTCGGCTCGTCGCCTTCGAGCTGTTTCTGAGTGCTCTGCTGGTTCTTGTCGACTTGCTCCACTTTGGCATTGACTGGATCAACTGTCTGCGCCACATACTTCTTCGTCGCGCAGCCGCCCATCAAAAGCAAACTGCTCATTACCGTTGCTTCAAGAAGCCGTTTCATCGATTCTCCCCAAGTTGAAATTAACTGCATTTCGTTTTCCAACCACAAACCAACCAAACCCCCGAGACTAGGCACTCGCCTGCGGGACTAGCGGCGACGACTCGACGCGAAAATGTTGCCGAGGAACGAGATTCCGAGCAAACCCAGAATAGCTGCGGTTATCAAAAAGATGATCATTGGGAACCTCCTTCGTAGTTTGTTAATGGCAAGTTGAGGACCAGAAAAGAATCGTTTGTTTTCTATAAGTTGCGCAAGGCCTACAAGAATTCCATTAGAAATTGTTGCGCTGAGTGATTTCAGTACGTGTAAAAATGACCAAAAGGCGCGGTACTAGAACTAGATCGGGGCCGCCGCAAGAAAACGAAACGGCCCCCAGCCGACGCGCTCGGGGCCGCAGGAAACGGCGGATCGTTGGGGGGATCAGCTCTTGCTGAGGCGGATCGAGCCGTCACCGGTGTGAACGGTCAGCGGTTGACCGCCGCCATTCATTTTGCCGCGAATTTGCGAATTGCTGAAATTGCCTTCGACGCTTAGCTGAAAGCCAACGCTGATATGGCCGTCACCGGTGCTGGCATCGATGTCGCTCTGGAAATCGCTAGGCAAGGACAGATCGACGCTGCCGTCGCCGGTGCGGAGCGTCCAACTGGAAGCCATCTTTGAGCCGGGCAGGACTTTTGTTTCAACGCTGCCGTCGCCGGTCTTGACGTTGAGCAAGTCGAAGCGTCCGACCAGGCGGATGCGGCCGTCTCCGGAATCGGCATCAACCTTCCCGTCAAGATCCCGGGCTTCGATACTGCCATCGCCGGTACGCAGCTTGATGTCACCCTTTAGATTGTCGACGCTGATGCTGCCGTCGTTGGTGTGCAGATCGATCTGCCCGGCAAGTCCGTTGGCTTTCACCGAGCCGTCTCCGGTATGGACTGCGATATTCCCGTTCAGGGAATCGACTTGGACGGCGCCATCGCCGGTGTTGGCGACCAGGTCGGCGTCCTTCGGCATGCGAACTTCAATGTGCAGGCGGCGGTTGCTATGTCCCCAGGAAAATCCCCAATGGCCGGTGAGCTTGGCGGTCAGTTCGACCGTGTCGCCGTTCTGGCGGGAATCGACGCGGAGATCCTTGTTCAGTTCATAGCCGAGATAATCGACGCGAAATTCGACCTGCTTGGAATTGCTGGTGGTCACGGTGACGCTGCCGTCATTGGTTTCCACATGGACGCGTGCGCGTCCGCTGACGGTGTAGGACTTGTTGACTTCTTCGGCGTGCGCGCCGGGCGCGGCGGCGGTTATCAAGAGCAGGGAACCGCAGGCGAGTCCCAGGCGGATCGCCGTGCGGCGAAAAGGCAACACGTTCATGGATAGCAGCCTCCGTAGTGTGGCTTACATCCAATATATACGAGCGGGTGGGAGGAAAGGTTCCGGGAATGTTCGAGGCTAGAAATCGTCGTGGAAGGCGACTTCGCCGGTGACCGCCGTCTGATAGGCGGAAACTCGCCGTTCGAAGAAATTCGTGAGCTCCTGGACATCCTGCAACTCCATGAATCCAAAAGGGTTTCGCGAACCGAAAACAGCGGCGATGCCGAGCGCTTCCAGGCGCCGGTCGGCAACATACTGCAGGTACTCGCGCATGTCGGTTGCGGACAGGCCGCTGACGCCGAGGCTTAAAACGTCTTCCGCGAAAGCCATTTCGCATTCAACAGCGTCTTTGAGCATTTCTGTGACCCGGGAAACCATGTCCTGATCGAAAAGAGCGGACTCTTCTTTGCGGACCGTTCGAATCACTTCGAAGGCAAATTCAATATGCGCGCTTTCGTCCCGAAAGACCCAATTGGTGCCGGTGGCCAGGCCCGGGAGCAGGCCGCGCGAGCGCAGGAAATAAACATAAGCGAAGGCGGCGAAGAAAAAGAGCCCTTCGATGCAGCACGCGAAGCAGATCAGATTGAGCAGGAAATTTCTGCGGTCTTCCACCGTGTGAATTTCGGTGAGGCCGTTGATTGAATCAATCCAGCGAAAGCAGAATTCGGCTTTGCGACGGATGGAAGGAACGTTTTCCACGGCGTCGAAGGCTTTCTTGCGTTCTTCCGGATTGGCGATGTAGGAGTCCAGCAGGGTCAGGTAGAACTCCACGTGCTGCGCTTCTTCAAACAGTTGGCGGGAGAGATACATGCGGGCTTCCGGCGAATTGATGTGCTTGTAGAGATTCAGCACCAGATTATTTCCGACGATCGAATCGCCGGTTGCAAAAAACGCCACCAGTCGATTGATCAGATGCTGCTCGGCGGGCGTCATGCGTTCCCGCAGATCGGTCAAGTCGGCTGAAAAATCGACCTCCTCAACGGTCCAGGTGTTTTTGATGGCCGCCTTGTACTGGTCGTAGTAAACGGGATATTTCATCGGTCGCAGCGTCAAATCAAATCCGGGATCCAAAATCATGGCGGCTCCTCCTACGTCTCAGGTCTCAAAAGCAGAATTTGTACTGGCGCGCTGGCTCGGCCCTGGTGAAACTTACTGGCAGGCCTCGCAGGACTCAGGGTTTGCAAGGGAGCAAGCCACGGCGGCGGGCGAAGGGGAAAGCGGCACAGTCGTCTTGGCAATCTCGGTAGCGGGCCGGGAACGCAGGTAGTAGGTGGTTTTCAGTCCTTTTTTCCAGGCGTACATGTACATCGAGGAAAGCTTTCCGATGTTGGGGCTTTGCGCAAACAGATTGAGCGATTGGCTCTGGTCGATGAAGGCTCCGCGGTCCGCGGCCATGTCGATGAGTGAACGCATGGGGACTTCCCAAACCGTGCGGTACAAGCCGCGAACTTCTTCCGGAATCTCGGCAATCGCTTGAATCGAGCCGTCGGCCATCTTGATCCGATTGCGAATCTCTTCCGACCATAGACCGAGGCGCTTCAAGTCGTTGACCAGGTAGCGATTGATCTGCAGGAAATCGCCGGACAGCGTCTCGCGCTTGAACAGGTTGGAGATTTGCGGCTCAATGCATTCAAATGCCCCGACGATGGAGGCGATCGTGGCCGTCGGGGCGATCGCGATCAGCAGGGAATTGCGCAGGCCGGTGGCCTTGACTCTGGTTCGCAGGGCTTCCCAGCGGGCGGGATCTTGCGGCTGAACGTCCCAGTGCTCGAACTGGAAGACCCCCTGCGCGGCGCGCGTTTCCGGAAATGCGGGATGGGCGCCAAATTCTTCGGCCAGCTCGCTTGAAGTTGACAGCGCGTGGAAATAGATTTCTTCCTGGATCTTCCGGGAAAGTTCCCGGGCGTCCGCGGCATCAAACGGGATCCGCAACGCGAAGAAAACGTCTTGCAGACCCATGACGCCGAGGCCCACGGGACGCCAGCGGCGGTTGGAATCGCCCGCAGGGCCGATGGGATAAAAATTAATGTCGATTACGCGATCCAGGAACTTTATGGCGGTGCGCACGGTGCTCGCGAGTTTTTCGAAATCGAACGCGCCATTTCTTACATGCTTGCCAAGATGAATGGAGCCGAGATTGCAGACCGCGGTTTCCTGCCGGGAACTGACTTCGGTGATTTCCGTGCAGAGATTGGAAAGATGAACGACATTTTTAGGGTCGGCCGTCTGATTTGACTTCAGATTGCAGGCGTCCTTGAACGTCATCCAGCCATTGCCGGTTTCCGCCAAAACTTTCATCATGCGCGCATAGAGATCGCGGGCTTTGATCTGCCGGACGAAAAGTTTCTTCTCCTCAGCTTCGTGGTAAGCCGCTTCAAACGCCGGACCCGTCAGATCCGGAAAATTGGGAACCACTTTGGGATCAAAGAGGGACCACAAGGCGTCGGCTTCCACCCGCTTCATGAACAGGTCGGGAACCCAATTGGAGAGATTGAGATTGTAAGCGCGCTGGGCGCCATCGCCCGTGTTGTCGCGAAGTTCGAGAAATTCCTCGACATCGGCGTGCCAGGGCTCCAGGTAGACGCAGCAGGCACCTTTACGTTTGCCGCCTTGATTTACGGCGGCGACCGACGAATCGAGCGTCTTCAGCCAGGGCACAACGCCTTTGGAGTGCCCGTTGGTGGCCCGGATCAAAGAACCGCGGGAACGTACGCGGTGAAACGCGAGGCCGATGCCGCCGGCGAATTTCGACAGCATGGCCACGTCTTTGTACTTATCGTAGATGGCTTCCAGATTGTCAGCGGGCGAATCGAGCAGATAGCAAGACGACATTTGCGCGTGCCTGGTGCCGGAATTAAAAAGCGTGGGCGAACTGGGCATGTAGTCGTGCGCGGATATCAAACGGTAGAACTCAATCGCTTCCTGCACGGTGCGGGAAAGGCCGCAGGCCACGCGCAGGAAGAAGTATTGCGGCGTCTCCAGAACGTCGCGGGTTTCCGGATTGCGAAGCAAATAGCGGTCATAAACCGTGCGAATGCCAAAGTATTCAAAAAGATCGCAGCGATCTTCGCGAATCGCATCATTCAATTTGCGGGCGTTATCGGAAACAAATTGGGCGAAATCTTTGGCCACCAGCCCGTGGTGTCTGCCGATGGCAATGGATTGCGAAAAGGAATAGATGTTTTGGTTGGCCACTTCTTTGGCGACGACCCCGACCAGCAGCCGCGCGGCAAGTTTGGAGTATTCCGGTTCTTCGGCAATGAGCGAGGCAGCGGTTTGAATCGACAACAGATCGAGCTCTTTGGTCGTCGCTCCATGAAAGAGGCCGCCGATCGTTTTGCTGGCCACGCGCATGGTATCGACGTTTTCCAGTCCAGCGCAGCAGCGGGCCACCGCTCGCACAATTTTGCTGACATCGGCCGGTTCGAGTTCGCCATTCCGTTTACGAACGTGCATGACGGTGGGTTTTGCGGGAGCAGGGAACGACGCCACAGAATCCGCAAATGATGTTTGCGCGCGAGCAGAAGTAGCCATGGGAGTGCCTTTCAACCGGAGGCGTGAGGGAAGGAAATGAAAATGGAGCGGGTAACACGCCAAATCATCGCCGACCTCCCCGCGGAGGCTTGCAAAAAAGTACGCACCAATACGGCGCGCGCGTTGGCAGGTCTTCGGACTCACAGACTCGCTCAGCGATCCTGGCTGAGCAGCCTACTAACCCGAGCTTCCCGCTCGCCGGAACGAGCAGTGCTTGTGTGGGTGTTCGTTTCTGTTTACCGCTGCGGGGCAGTCCCGGATTCTCACCGGGTTCCCTTGTCGACGTTCCCCTGGAACGTCACCAACGATCCAGCACAAGATAGAGTGTTTTTTAGAGGCTGTCAATCTAAATGTTGGGGTGTAGTTATTATGAATATTTTTTTTCCTCCGTTGCGGAAGCTTCTTGGCGCTGCAATGTAAGTTGTCCCACTCTACGCCCCGTTCCTGTACATGCTTGCGGCTCTTCGATAGGTAGCTTCCGTTCCAGGATTGCTGCGAAAGTTCTTACGAGGATTCGTCGTGAGAATATTACGTGCGCTTTCAAAGTGATTTTTACATTGAATCAGTAAGTTTTCTCAGAATCGCTCACAATTCATTTCTTATTACGAGTCTTTGCGGCGAAATTTCTCGCGGTGCCGGGTTTGGGACGGAGCGCGGCCAGGAATTGATCCGTGGGCAAGGTGTTGATGACGTCTCGAGGTTCGAGCCATCCGCGACGGGCTACGGTTACGCCGTGGCGGATATAGGAAAGATTTGAGGCGGAGTGCGAGTCGGTCGAAATGACCACTTTGACGCCGCGTTGCTTGCACATGCGCAGGTACACATCTTTGAGATCCAGGCGGTCGGGATAGGAATTGCACTCCATGGCGACGCCATATTTGGCGCAGGCATCTAAGATTTTCTCCATATCGTAATCGAGTTCATCGCGGCGAAGGAGCAGGCGTCCGGTGGGATGCGCGATGATTTGAGTAAATGGGTTTTCTATCGCCGCCAGCATGCGCTCGGTCATCGCCGCGCGTTCCAGGTTGAAATAGGAGTGGATGGAGCACACCACGACCTCGAGCTGGGCGAGAATTTCGTCCGAGTAGTCGAGTGAACCGTCTTTCAGGATATCCACTTCCGAGCCGGCGAGCACCCGAATGCCAGGAGTTTTCTCGTTCACAGCTTTCAGGTTCTTAATATGTTCGGCGGCGCGCTTCTCATCAAGGCCATTGGCCACGGTTACGGCCTTCGAGTGATCGGTAATGGCGATATACTCGTGCCCCAGGCGTTGGGCTTCTCGGGCCATTTCCGCAATGGTGTTTTTGCCGTCGCTCGCCGTCGTGTGCATCTGCAGGTCGCCCTTCATGTCGTTCAGCGTCAGCAGTTGCGGCAAAGTGTGTTTTTCCGCGGCTTCGATTTCTCCCGTATTTTCCCGCAGTTCCGGCGGAATGTAGTCCAGCTTGAGCCTGGCGTAGATCTCCTGCTCGGTTTTGCCGGCCACGCGTTTTTCGCCTTTCAGGGTTGCCAGCGCGTATTCATTCAGCGTCAGCCCCATATCGTTCGCGCGGCCGCGCAGCCTGACGTTGTGTTCTTTCGAACCGGTGAAATACAGCAGGGCGGCGCCAAAATTGTTCTTCTCCAAAAGCCGCACATCGACCTGCAGACCGTTGTCCAGGTTGAAACTAACCTTGTTCTCGCCGTGAGCCAGCGTTTGCTCCAGGCGAGGACACTTGAGGATATAGTCGGCGATGGCATCGATTTTCGTTTGCGAAGTGTGACCGTCTTCGAGGGTCAACAGCAGATCGAGATCGCCGACCGTTTCTTTTCCGCGGCGGAGCGAGCCGGCGGGAGTGATCGAGGCAATGCCTTTACCGAATTTCAGAATATAGGCGATCAATTCCGCAGCCGCGGCTTCGGCTTTGTCGATACGGAAGCGTCCCGTAGAGCGCTTAAAGGTTTCCACCGCTTTCAGAATGTTTTGTTCGGTTTTTTCCCCGAAACCGGGGACGTCGCGCAATTTGCCGTCTCTGGCCAGCTGTTCTACATCGGCAACGGTTGCCGCGCGGAAATTGGACCAGAGAAAGGCGACCTTTTTGGGGCCCAGGGACTGCAGCGTCAGAACTTCCAGCAAGGTCGCAGGAAATTTCTTCAGCATCTTGCTGCGCAGGGAATAGTCGCCGGTCTTGATGATTTCCTGGATGTGCTCGGCCATGCGTTCGCCGATGCCCGGCAATTCCTCCAGTTTTCCCTCCTGGGCCATCTGCTCGATCGATTCGTGCATGCCGCCGATAAGTTCGCCGGCTTTTTCATAGCTGCGATAGCGGCCGATGATGGCGCCGTCAATTTGCAGAAGTTCGGCAGTCTCGCGAAGGATGCGAGCGATCGTTTTGTTGTCCATGAACAGAGAGTATAAAGCCAAGGGAACGTACAGGGAAGAAGACGAGGGGGCTGCCGGAAATTGCATTTGCGAAAGAAAAAAGCCGTCAGGCGAACCGCCCTGACGGCCGGATAATGGCGAGAAAAGTTTCAGCTCGCTGCTTTCGAAACGTTTGCTGCCTGCGGACCCTTGGGCCCTTGAACAATTTCAAATTCCACGGCATCGCCTTCTTGGAGTGTTCGATAACCATCGCCGGTTATGGCCGAATAGTGCACGAACACATCCGGGCCATCATCGCGCCCTATGAAACCGTAGCCCTTGGAATTATTGAACCATTTCACTGTACCTTGCACTTTCTGTGGACCTCCTGGGACTAGATTCAAATGTTTCTGAACGCGGCGAGGGGGGATAAAGGGCCCGACGACGCAAGCAATATAAATCGCGCGGAGTCTAACAGAAATAAAGCCTGAGTCAATAGGTTAGAAAATACGCTATCGCTCAACTGTATATTTATGCATGCTAGCATGCACGCGGCGAGATGGTTTTCAGGAAACGGTTACCGCGAAAGAAATCGGAAGTAATAGAGCAGACCGGCAATGGACTTGGCGTCGCGCAGTTTGCCCCTCTGAATCATTTGTTCCAGTTCCCGCTTCCGGAATATGCGCGAGGTGATTTGCTCATCTTCTTCAGGGTGCGCGGCGCCGGGCGTGACATTGGCGGCAAGAAGAAGATACATGCGTTCTTCAAGAAAACCGGGCGTGGGAAAGACATCCAGGAACACTTTGAACCGTTTCGCGCGGTAGCCGGTTTCTTCGATGAGTTCCCGCGCGGCGGCCTTTTTAGGAGTCTCGCCCGCGTCGATGCGGCCGGCGACGAGTTCCCAAAGATATTGCCGCGTGGCATGGCGGTACTGGCGGATCATGACGATGCCCCCGTCCGGCAAGACCGGGAGCACCACGACAGAACCGGGATGAGTTATCACTTCACGCCTTACGCGGAGGCCGCTCGGTTCGATGACTTCGTCGCGCCGCAACCCGAAGATCGGTCCTTTGTAGATCATTTTACTGCTCAGAATTTGAGCCGTCGCGCGCTTGGGCTTTTTGGATGAACCGCGATCCTTCTTCATCTGATTCCTCTGTGCTCCTTGCAGAAGCATGATACTGGGAAACAGCGGAATTTCCAGTCACCCGTGTCCCGAGTTCGGCGGTCCCGAGGCTATTGGTCTGGGCGTAGGACCATATCGCGTGGAGTAGAGTTCGACTGCCCGTCATCCAGTCGGAGCGGGGACCGTTCTCTCGGGAAGAACCGACCGGCAATTGCATTGCCTGGCTCGAAGCACACGCCTATACTTTTATCTCGGCACATTGCCGGACACAGGTACTCCGGGCAAATATCTATGAGCATTTCGACGATTATTGTGGATGACGAGAAGCCGGCGCGGGATGAGCTGGCGTTTTTGTTGAAGGGCTTTCCTGAAGTCACGGTGATCGGGCAGGGCAAGAACGGAGTGGAAGCGGTGGCTCTGATCAAGGAGCATTCGCCGGACCTGGTGTTTCTGGATGTGCAGATGCCGGGGCTGGATGGCTTTGGCGTTCTAAAGAAGCTGGTCGAGCGGAAGATGAAGGTTCCGCATGTGGTATTCGCCACGGCCTTTGATCACTATGCGGTGCAGGCGTTTGACGTGAATGCCGTGGATTACGTTTTGAAGCCGTTTGACAAGGGGCGTATCTCGAAAGCCATCGCGCGGGCGCGGCGCGAGATTGAGTCGCAGACGAGCCCTGCGGAGCGGTTGGAGCAACTGGTGGCGCAGTTGGGAGCCGGGAAAGGGACCTCTGCTCAACCCGTAAAGCTCTTGGTGCGGTCGCAGCAGCGCTTGCTGCTGGTCGATGCCGAAGATCTGGTTTATGCGGCGATTGAAGATGGCCTGATTTCGGTTTCCGCGCGCGAGACCGAAGGTACGTCGAACTACCGCACGCTTGAAGAATTGAACGCCGCGCTGGATTCGGAATCGTTCTGGCGCCCGCACCGTTCGTATTTGGTGAACATTCATCACATTCGAGAAGTGGTGCCCTGGTTTAAGTCCAGTTACATGCTCAAAATGAACGATAAGAAATCGACAGAAATCCCCGTCAGCCGGGCACAGACCAAACGCCTGCGCGAGCTGTTCAAGCTGTAGCGGGCAAGCCCCCGCCCTGAAAATCGATGTCCTGCCGAGAAGCCCTGTGAATCCGGTCGCTGTCGGGGGGCCTTGCGCCTCGCGCGTGCTCTGCTGCCGCGGGCATTGACGAGCGGACCGGGCCGCCGCGCTTCGCAGCAAAGTAGTGTGGCGCTTGATTCGTGAGACGGTAATTCGTGTGATAGCATCGTGCGTACCCCGCGGCGACGTTCCGCAGCTCGCAGCCAGCAGTGGCTGGGCCAACAGAAACACGCAAGCGCACAGTTGTTGATGGTTGCGCACCATGGACACGATGGATTTTTCGCTTAACGACCACCAAAAATTGATACAAGAGACCGTCCGGCGATTCATGGAGTCCGAAGTGCGCCCCTTTGTAAAGGAATGGGAGCGGACGGAGCGTTACCCGGCAGAGGCGATTGCCTCGCTCGGGGAGCTGGGTTGTTGCGGGATGCTGATGCCGGAGGAGTGGGGCGGCGCGGGGTTTGACACGGTTTCCTATGTGTTGATGCTTGAAGAAGTGGCCCGCGTGCATTGTGCAATGTCGACGGCCCTCGGAGTCACCAATTCGGCGGTGCAGATGCCGCTGCTCACCTTCGGAACCGACGTCCAGAAGAAGAAATATTTAACGCCGCTGGCGTCCGGAAAGATTCTTGGTTCGTTCTGTTTGACCGAAGCGGTCGCCGGTTCCGACGCTTCCGGGATTCAGGCGCGGGCGGCGCTGGTTGAGGGGGGCGGCGTTTACAAGCTGAACGGCGCGAAAACCTGGGTGACCAACGGATCGGTGGCCGGGGTGTTTATTGTTTTTGCCAAGACGTCGCCGGAGTTGGGTGGTAAGGGCATGACCGCCTTTCTTGTCGAACCCGGGTTCCAGGGATTCAAGATTGGGCGGCACGAGGACAAGATGGGGCAGCGGTCGTCGCCGTCGGTCGAGATTTTGCTTGAGGATTGTGTAGTACCCGTGGAGAACCGGTTGGGCGAAGAAGGACAGGGGCTCAAGATTGCGCTAGCGGCGCTCGACGGCGGGCGCATTGGGATTGCTGCGCAGGCTTTGGGACTCGCCGAAGGGGCGCTCGACGAGTCTGTGAAGTATGCCAAGAGCCGCGGCGCGTTCGGGAAAAAGATTGCGGAGTTCCAGGCGATCCAGTGGATGCTAGCGGACATGCAGACCGAGATAGAGGCGGCGCGCGGACTCGTTTATTACGCGGCATGGTTGAAGGATTCCGGGAAGGCGATGGGGGCGGCGGCGTCTGAGGCGAAATTGTATGCCAGCGAGATGGTGAATCGCGTGGTGGCCAAGGCGGTGCAGATTCATGGGAGCGTCGGCTATTCGCGGGAAACCGACGTGGAGCGGATGTACCGGGATGCGCGGGTGATTACGATTTATGAGGGGACCAGTGAAGTGCAGCGGACGATTATTGGACGGGAGCTGCTGCGGTAGGGAGTCGACCCGGCAAAAGGCGCAAGCCGAGAGACCCCGCAAAGGCCGGGAGCCGCGGACGGTTTAAGTCACGGGAAGATTTGCGATTCCAAGAACACGCGAGGACGGGAGAGGCTATTGGGGACTGCAGCGGGAAAACGAGTCGTGAGTGGGATGCGGCCCACAGGCAAGCTGCATATTGGCCATTACTTTGGGGCGCTCGAGAATTGGGTGCGGCTGCAAAACGATCCGGAGTTTGACTGCTTCTATTTTATTGCGGATTGGCATGCGCTGACTTCGGACTATGCGGATTCCTCGGCCGTGGCGCAGAACACGATTGAGATTGTCACGGATTATCTGGCGGCTGGTCTTGATCCAGACAAGAGCGTGATTTTTCAGCAGTCGCTCGTGCCCGAGCATGCGGAGCTGCATTTGTTGCTGTCGATGGTGACCCCGCTCAGTTGGCTGGAGCGGGTGCCGACGTATAAGGAAGCCTTTGAGAACGTGAAGGACAAGGACCTCCATACCTATGGGTTCCTCGGGTATCCGTGCTTGCAGACGGCCGATATTGTGATCTACAGCGAGGATGCAGTGCCCTTGTTTGTGCCCGTAGGTGAGGACCAGGTTTCGCATGTCGAATTGAGCCGGGAAATTGTGCGGCGATTCGATGCCTGCTATGCGTTTGAGATACGGGAAGAGCTGCTGCGGAATGCCAAGTCTGTTTCCTCCGTTTTCTCCGAATTGAAAATGAATGCTCCGCCGCTCCATCCCACTTTGTCCGCCGAGGACATCCTCGCTGTCCGGCACCTTCTTGGTTCTCTGGCCCTCGAAGAAGGTGCAAGAAACTTCGTCGCCCGCTTGAGCGAGAGGAGTAAAGGGTTCTTCGCGATCCGGGAAGTTTTGACGGAACCGAAAGTTTTGTTGACCAAGACGCCGCGCCTGCCTGGGCTCGATGGGCGGAAGATGTCAAAGAGTTACGGGAATGCGATTGGGTTGAGTGAGTCGGATGAGGAGATTCGCAAGAAGACGAAGGTCATGAAGACCGACCCGGCGCGGCAGAGGCGGAGCGATCCGGGAAATCCGGACGTGTGTCCGGTCTTTGATTGGCATAAACTGTTTTCCTCAGAACAGACGCAGTCGTGGGCGGCGGACGGTTGCCGGTCAGCGGGCATTGGATGCATTGAGTGTAAAGCGAAGATGGCCGATGGGTTGATTGCCTGGATTGCGCCGGTCCGCGAGCGCCGGCTGGAGTATGAGAAGCGGCCGCAGCGGGTTCTGGAAGTGATCGACGCGGGTTCGGCACAGGCACGCGTGGTGGCGAAGGCGACGATGGAGCGGGTGCGGGAGGCCGTGTTTGGGTGGGGACGGAAGCGGGCGGAAGCCGGCAAGTAAAGGAAACGGCCGGAAACCTCTGCGGGTGTCTTTTCTAGCGTCATGAACCAGTTTTTGTTGTGGTTGGGAAACGCGCCCGAGCAGGAATGCCGGTGTGCCAGAAATGCGCGACGGGACCTAAGGAATGGCGACGCCGAATCGGGCAATGGGGAAGATGGCTTATAACATTCAGATACCGATGTATGAAGGTCCACTCGATCTGCTGCTGGATTTGATCAAGAAGCAGGAGATGAATATCCACGATATTCAGATTTCGCGGATTACCACGCAATATCTGGAATATTTGCATAAGCTCGAAGAGCTGGACGTGGACGTGTCGTCTGAATTTATTTACATGGCAGCGACCCTGATTTACATCAAGTCGAAGATGCTGTTGCCGCCGGATCCTCTTGGGGAGACCGAGGAGCTTGGCGGGGACCCGCGCGCCGAGCTTGTGCAACGGCTGGTCGAGCATGAGAAGTTCAAGAACGCGGCGCAGCTTTTGTATCAGAAGCAGCAGGTGGAGGAAAACGTCTGGTCCAAGCCGGACAGGTCGCTTTATAACGATGAGGGCACGGATGCGGATTTGGTGGTGTCGCTTGTCGATTTGGTGAAGGTGTTCCAGCAGGTTCTCGAACGGCGCAAGGAAGTGGCGCGGATTGAGTTGCGGCACGAGCAGTTTACCGTGGCGCAGATGATTGCGGCGTTGCGGACGCAGATTCTGGCAAGCGCTACGAACTCGGTGAATTTGATCGAGTTTTTCGAAGCTTGTCCCACGCGGCACGCGATGATTGTGGCGTTTCTGGCGGTTCTCGAGATGGTCAAGTTGCAGGCCGTGGGGCTGGCGCAGGACAAACAGTTTGGGGATATTCTGTTGAAGAAGGCCAGGGCTTTTGATCAGGCGTTTGATGAGAATGGCGCGATGCGATTGATTGATGAGGAATACAAATAGCGAACAGCGACTTGCCCCGGTTAAGTCCCAGAAAGATGGATGAGGTGCGGATGACAAACGAAGAGAGAAAAGCGGCGCTTGAGGCGATTATTTATGCGGCGGATGAGCCGGCTACCATTGAACAGTTGGCCGCGGCGTTGGGGGAAGACAAGATTGTAGTGCAGGCTTCAATTGACGAGCTGGTGGCCGGCTATGCGGTCGAGGAGCGCGGCATTGAGATTCGCGCGGTGGCCGGCGGGTACAAGCTGTATACCAAACCGCAGCAGCATGATGTGGTGCGGAAATTCATAAAAAGTTTGCGCACGCCTTTGCGGTTGACGATGCCGGCCCTGGAAACCCTGGCGGTGATTTCCTACAAGCAGCCGGTGACGGCCCCCGAGATTTCCGAAATTCGCGGGGTGAATACGTCCGGGGTGATCAATACGCTGCTCGATAAGAAATTGATTACCACCGCGGGACGCAAAGAAGTGATGGGGCGGCCGATTTTGTATAAGACTTCCAAGGAGTTTTTGCTGCGGTTTGGATTGAGCGATCTGGGAGAGTTGCCGAGTCTCAAGGAGTTTGAGGCTTTGGCGCGGGAAGCGCTCGGAGCGGATGAGGGCATTGCGCAGGCCGAGGACGCGCCGGGCGAAGCGACGCCGGGAATGAGCGAAGAGCAGGCGGCGGCGGAGTTGCTGGCAAAGTCGGAGGCCTTGGAGCGGGCGGCCGAGAGAGCGGAAGCCTTGCATGAATCGGTCAGCGCGAGCGCGCGTGAGTTGGTGGTGGGAGAACCCGGCGAGCGGGACATGGGGATGCCTCCCGGGGAAGCCGGAGAAGCGGCGACAAGCGTCGCCGAAGTGCTTGCCGAGGCCGAGCAGGCGGAAGAGCAGGAACTCCTGGCCGAAGAGGTGAATGCCACAAATGAAGGAATGCCTGCCGGTGACGTGGACGAGTCGCCTAAAACGGAAGCCGCCGCGGCGGGAGAATAGCGCGTCCTGAGCCCGCGAGGTAATGAAAAAAAACGCCGTGTGGTTCAGGAATCGTGCCGAGATGGGGCGCAGCCGTGCTGCGCCTCGCTTCGTTTATAAGGCTATACTTTTGAGCGGACGGGTAGTGGTATGAGTTTGCAACGCAGGGCGAATAAAACGGGATTGCGAGACAACTGAGATGGAAGAGAGATTACAGAAGATTATTGCGCGGGCGGGGATTGCTTCGCGAAGGCATGCCGAGTTGCTCATTCAGAGCGGGCAGGTGCGCGTGAATGGCGTGGTGGTGCGGGAACTTGGCAGCAAGGCGGATGTGGCCGTCGACAAGATTGAGGCCGCCGGGAAACTGGTGGGGGCGGGAGAACGGAAAGTCTATTTGCTTTTGCACAAGCCGCCGGAAGTGGTGTCGTCTTTGGCCGACCCCGAGGGACGAAAAAATCTGCGAAATTTCCTGCGGGGATTTCCAGAGCGGGTTTATCCGGTAGGAAATCTGGAGTATGCGGCTTCCGGATTGGTGTTCCTGACCAACGATGGAGATTTGGCCGCGGAGATGCTTCGCGGGTGGGCCAAGCTCGAACAGGTGTATCACCTGAAGGTGAAGGGGATGCTGCGGGTCGAGGAACTCGACCGGCTGGGCAAGGAAGTGGGTGTGCGGCTGGAAACGGTGCGGCAGCCGGACGCTTCGCGCGGGCATGCGGCGAATTTTTGGTATGAAGTGCGGATGCAGGATTCAAAACTGGAAGATTTACGCTGGTTGCTGGCCAAGGAGTTGCACCCGATTGAGAAAGTAAAGCGGATCGGCCTCGGGCCGCTCACCCTTGAGGGGATTCCACGCGGACGGTACCGGTTGCTGGCCAAAAAAGAACTGGACGGGATGATGGCCGGCAAGGTTGCGAAGATTGCGCGGGCAAAAGTGGTGCCGGAGACCAAAGCATTCATGCCCCAGAAAGATGTCGAGGAGCAGAAGGCCTTTGTCGAGAGGAAGTTTGAGGCGCAGAAGCGGGACTATATGGCGCGCAAGTATGCCGAACAGGGGAAGCGGCCGCCCTTTGTGCCAAGGAAGCACGGGGAGGACCGGAGAGAATTTGCGGCCAAAAAATTTGCCGGGAAAAAATCTGGAGGCGGCCGGAACTTCGCGGACAGCAGGAAACCGTTTGGCGGGCAGAAGTCCCGGAACGAGCAAAAAGGATTTGCCGGTAAACCGCGCGGGGAGCAAGAGCGGGATTTCGGGGAGTACGAAAGCCGGCGGGACCCGCGGAAGGATTTTCGGCCAGGGCAATCGAGCGAGGGGCAGCGGCCGGCCGCCCCGAAGCGGCCAAGCGAGGGCCGCCGGGAAGCTGGCGGAGCCAAACCTGGCGCTCGGCGGAATTCATTCGGAGGGCCCGGCAAGTTCGCCGGCGGGAAAAAATTTGGCGGCAGAAAATTTACAGGCGGGCGGAAACCATTCGGTGGGGCGAAGAAACCGTCCGGGGCAGACCGGCGGCCGGACTAGTCACGCCTAGAATCAACAGTGCAGTTTTTTGTTTGAAGATTTCGGCCAAGGCGACAGGGGATGGCGGCAGAACGTTTGCAGAAAATTATGGCGGCGGCTGGGGTGGCTTCGCGGCGGGCGGCTGAGCAAATGATTGCTGCCGGGCGCGTGACGCTGAATGGGGCAGTGGTCACCGAGCAGGGAACCAAGGCGGATCCGGAAAAAGATTTGATTTGCGTGGACGGCTCGCCCCTCAAGCGCGCGGAACGATTGCAGTACTTCCTGTTGAACAAACCCAAAGGCTATGTAACCACGGTGAGCGATCCGGAAGGGCGCGCGACCGTGATGGAGTTGATGCGCGATTGCAAGGAGCGGGTGTATCCGGTGGGGCGGCTGGATTATGGCAGCGAGGGATTGCTGCTCATGACCAATGATGGGGCGCTGGCCCAGAAATTAACGAAGGCCGGGTCGCACGTGCCCAAGACCTATCGAGTGAAAATAAACGGGAAGCCGGACGGGCGGGCGCTCGCGGCCTTGCGCGCGGGCGTGATGATTACTCTCGAGGACGGGCGGAAGGTGAAGACGTCGCCGGCGAAGATCCAGCTGGTGAAAGATACGCCGAATCCGTGGTATGAAGTGGTTTTGATTGAGGGACGGAACCGGCAGATTCGCAGGATGTTTCTGACGGTGGGTTTTCTGGTGGAGAAGATTCAGAGAGTGGGCCTGGGGCCGCTGGTACTGGACGTAGAACCAGGGAAGTACCGGCCGCTGACGGTGCGCGAAGTGGCATTGCTCAAGGGGTTGGGTGGAGGGAATTCGGCGGTGCGGGGCGTGGTGGACGACGAGGAGGACGAACAATGAGGACGAGGTTTTTCCCGGAGCGGACGACGTGAAGGTCCATTTGCCGGATACGATGTCAGCTGGGGACGATATCGTGCTGGAGATTTTGCAGAAGTATAAGACGATT
>Ga0193716_1000193_pt1 | contig 36816 bp, 32 predicted proteins | sample U2c1metaG_FD_145901 | JGI IMG/M metagenome (GOLD analysis project Ga0193716, IMG submission 145901) | Soil microbial communities from a riparian zone of the East river system, Colorado, United States - U2c1 | ecosystem: Environmental > Terrestrial > Soil > Riparian zone | place: USA: East River...
AGCCCTATGACCGCGATGTGCTGCTCGACAAGCTCGACCAGCTCTGCCTGATGGCAAGAGCATGACCATCCCGGCAAGAACACCGCCCTTGCGGGTCATGGTGGTGGATGATTCCGCCATCGTGCGCGGCCTGATTGTGCGCATGCTGAAGGAAGATCCGCGCATCGACGTCGCGGCCTCCTGCAGCAACGGCGAAATGGCCGTGGCGCATGCCGCGCGTCATCCCGTGGACGTTATCATATTGGACATCGAGATGCCCGTCCTGGACGGGCTGGCGGCGCTGCCGAAGCTGCTGGAGGCCTCCCCCGGCACCAGCATCATCATGGCGTCAACACTGACCCAGCGCAACGCGGCGATCAGCCTGCGCGCGCTTGCGCTGGGCGCCGCCGACTATATCGCCAAGCCCACCAGCGACAAGCTGGGCGCAAGCGAAGCGTTTCGCCGCGAGCTGATCGAAAAAGCGATCACGCTGGGCAGCGCCAAAGCAAAAAGAACCACCGAAACCGTTTCTCCCCGCGCGCCGGCGCGGCCGCAACTGCAGCTGCGCAGCGCCCTGGTGCGCCGCCCTCGCATCATCGCGATCGGCAGCTCCACCGGCGGTCCGCAGGCCCTGCTCGCCCTGTTGGGCGCCCTGCCCGCCACGATCCAATGCCCCATTGTCATCGCCCAGCATATGCCGGCGACCTTCACCACCGTATTGGCGCAGCATATCGCACGCGGCAGTAACAGGCCCTGCAGCGAAGCGACCGACGGCATGGAGATCAAGCCCGGCACCATCTGCCTGGCGCCCGGCGACTATCACCTGCAAGTCGCGCGAGAGAGCAATCGCTGCATTGCCCGCCTGTCTCAGACCGCGCCAGAGAATTTCTGCCGCCCGTCCGTCGATCCGCTGTTCCGCTCCGTGGCGCAGCATTACGGCGCCGACAGTTGCGCCATCGTGCTGACCGGCATGGGCAGCGACGGCTGCGCCGGTGCCCGCGTCATGGCGGCCATGGGCGCCCCCGTGCTCGCCCAGGATGAAGCCAGCAGCGTGGTGTGGGGCATGCCTGGCGCAGTCGCCAATGCCGGCATCTGCTCGGCCGTGCTGCCGCTGACCCGGATCGCGGGCCATCTCGCAACCCTGTTCGAAAGGCAAGCGGCATGACCGGCCCTGATTTCACATTCATCGCGGCCCTGCTGAAGGACCGTTCCGGCCTGATCATCACGCCGGACAAGGGCTATCTGCTGGAAACCCGGCTGGGACCCATCGCGCGCGAACGCGGCCTGGCATCGCTGGCCGCCCTGATCGACGCCTTGCGCCAGCCCGGTTCCGATGCGCTGAAAAACCAGGTCGTGGACGCGATGACGACCAACGAAACATCATTCTTTCGCGACAGCCATCCCTTCGACACCCTGCGCAAATCTGTGATCCCCGGCCTGATCCAGCGCCGTGCCTCCAGCCGCACCTTGCGCGTCTGGAGCGCCGCCTGCTCCACCGGCCAGGAACCCTATTCGCTGGCCATGACGATCAAGGATCACTTTCCGATCCTGGGCAACTGGCGGATCGAGATCATCGCCACCGACATCTCGCCCAGCGTGCTGGAGCGGGCCCGTGCCGGCACCTATTCCACTTTCGAAGTGCAACGCGGCCTGCCGATCCAGATGCTGGTCCGTCATTTCGACCAGGTCGGTGAGACCTGGCGGATCAAGGACGACCTGCGCCGCAACATCACTTTCCGCTCCGCCAATCTTCTCGAAGACATCGCAGGCCTGGGCACCTTCGACATCGTGCTGTGCCGCAACGTCCTGATCTATTTCGACCAGCCGACCAAGACGCGCATCATGCACGCCATCGCCCGCCGCATCGCGCCGGACGGGGCGCTGCTGCTGGGCGGCGCCGAATCCGTTATCGGCCTGTGCGACGCCTTCACCGGTTTTCCCGGCCTGAAGGGCGTCTACGGCCACACCGCCCAGATCCCACCCAAACCCACCAGACCAACCTGGTCGAGCCTCCCCCTGCCGGCCGCTTCCTAAGGAGAACCTTCATGACCCTCAACAAGAACATGCGCGTCTTCATCGTCGACGACTACACCACCATGCTGCGGATTTTGCGCAACCTGCTGCGCCAGCTCGACATCAACAATGTCGAGGAGGCCAATGACGGCGAAAACGCCTATCACATGATGCACAAGTCACCGCCCGACCTGATCATTTCCGACTGGAACATGGCGCCGGTTACCGGGCTGGAACTGCTGCGCAAGGTTCGCGCCGATGCCAAGCTGAAGCACATCCCCTTCATCATGGTGACGGCCGAAAGCAAGACGGAAAACGTCATCATCGCCAAGCAGGCGGGCGTCTCCAACTACATCGTCAAGCCGTTCAATGCCGAAACGCTGCGCGCCAAGATCGCCAGCGTCTGCGGCGCGATGGCATGAGTGCGGCGATGGACGTTCAACCTGACAAGACATCCCGGCTGCGGGATTCGCACGGCTTTCTCGACCGCGTGATCGGCGAGTTGCGCTCCGTGCAATCACCGCAGAAGGACACGCTGGTCGGCGTGCTGCAATATCTGTCGGATCACATCCGCGTGACTCGCAGCGAAATCGGCGCCTTGCGCGGCGACCAGGTCAATCCGCAACTGTTCGGCAACACCGCCGACGAGCTGGAGGAGATCGTTTCCGAGACGGCGCGTGCCGCCAACCGCATCATGGACGCGGCGGAAGCCATCGAGACGGTCGCCACTGCGGTGGATCCCGCGTCGGCAGCTGCGCTGATGGAAGCCGTCACCAACATCTATGAGGCCAGCAGCTTCCAGGACATCACCGGGCAGCGCATCACCAAGGCGGTGCGCGCCTTGCAGTCGATGGAAGCCAAGCTTGCCTCGCTGATGGACGCCTTCGGCCCGCCGGACGGCACTGACGCTCCGGCGCCGGCAGAAGCGGACGGCGATGCGCGGCTGTTGAACGGCCCGCAGCTGGAAAAGAACGTCAGCCGGCAGACCGACATCGACGCACTCTTTGAATCGCTGGGATAGACCATGAACGCTGTAGCCCAACAACGGACCCGACCGGCGGACGAGGAAGTCCCGGACGAAGATCGCGATTCCCTGCACACGCTGGCGATCTCGATCCTGCCGGTCAAAACGCCGATTTTCCGCCGGGCGCGGCTGGTCAAGAATTCCAAGCTCGATTCGGTGATCGAGTTCTTCAACAGCGTCGGTTGCGGGCGCGGTCAGCTTGAAGTGCGCTATGCCGGAAAATTCCTCGCGCTTCCCGAAAAGCATCCCGATGTCGAGCTGCTGCTGAAAGTCGGCATGCTGCCCAGCTTCGATGTCTAGCCTGCGAGAATCCAGTTGCGCGAACACAATATCGTGATTCCGGACGGCTCCGCGCTGACGCTTTCCCCCGGCAAGGTTGAATCGCTCAGCGCCTATATGGCGACCTTTACCCGCCCCCTGGTGGCAGAAATTTTTGGCCGCGATACAGAGGGCTCACAGTTCCGCGACATCGTCGGCATGTTTCGCGCTGAAAACGCCGAAGCCGTGCGCGGTCGGCTTGCCATGATGGCCGGTCGTCTTGGCATTCCGATCGACGCTATTCCCAAGTTCCTTGAGGACTATGGCGATATTTTCATGTCGCTTTCCTACTACCGTCACTGCCTCGATGAACTCCTGCCCCAGGTACAGAATTTCATGGACGGGATCGCCATGGTCCGCGCCAGCCATCAGCTGGCCCAGGACAAGTCGCTGATGGGCGTGATCGACACCATCGAGGATATGATCAACGGCAAGCTGGCCAACATCACGGGCAAGATCGAGAGCTTCGAGCGCAGCACCAACGACATGTGGCGCGACCTCTCGGCCGAGCGCTTTCAGCGTATCGAGGCCCTGGTCTCGCGCTATCACACCTCGATCGGCGGCGCGCTCTGTGCCCTGAGCGTGAAGATGGCGGCCTGGACAGATCAGTTTCCCAACGCGACCGGCGGTGTGGGGCGGCGCGCCGCCTTCATCATGTCGGACATGCGCCAGGGGATCGAACATCTCCAGGTCACGCAGGACGACGCCCCCATGCTTTCCGCCCTCAACGATTGACCGCGATATGGCAAAAATTCCGTCGCTGCGCGGCAAGCTCGCCGCCAGGAAAATGCGCGTTCTGGACGGCGCACAAGGCAGGGCTCATCCGAGGCTGACCGTGTGCCGCAGCTTGAGGCTCGTCACCGCGGACAATCGCGACGAATATCGTCCCACCATTCTGCTGGCCTACCACGGCGGGATCGTCCGCCAGCTTCTCACCGCCATGCTGCTGCGCCAGGGCTATGACGTCACCCCCTGCGAGGACGGGCAGGCGGCCGTGCGGCAACTGGACATGGCGCATTTCGACCTGATCGTCACGGGCATCATCATGCCCAACCTGGACGGGCTGGAATTGATCCGCGCCCTGCGCTGCCGGCCCGCCCCACCACCCATCATGGCGGTGGCCGAAGATCGCGATCTGATGAGTCCGGTCTATCTGCGCAATGCCACCCTGTGCGGCGCCATGGGCGCGCATTTCCTCTCCGCCGCTTCCACCGACCTGCTTGCGGATGCGGACTGGATTTTGAAGGGAAGCACGGATGTCCTGAAACAGGTTGTGTGGTAGGCTAACCTTGGGAACAGGGGGCGTGTCTGGTGATCTTGCTGGCTGCGGTGCGGATCTTCCGCGCCCGTATCACGATGCCGCGGTTGCTGGACGCCCTGTATGGCTGGGTGATCGCCAGCGCCACAGTGATCCTCTTTGCCATAGACGTTTCGGAGCCTCGCGGGTTCGTTGACGGCGTGGGATATTCGGCCGTCGTCGCGCTCACAAGCCGGTTCGGCAAGCGTGCGCTGGTCGCCAGCGCCGCGATCACCTCGGTCCTGACAATCGTTGCCGCGGCGCTGGTGCCCGATGCCGGCATCTCGGTGGCGGGAATGTGGGCCAATCGCGCTTTTGGCCTGTCCGCGATCTGGATTGTCGCCCTGGTGATGCAAAGCCGGATGGACCTGGAAACGCTGGTGCGCCAGCGTGAACACAATCAGAGGCGCCATGAAACCGCATTGGCCAGCATGCTGGCAGAGTGCCTCCTCGCCGATATCGGCTTCGATGAACGACTTGCGCGTGTTTGCGAGATCAGCGCGGGCGCGCTGGGCATAGACGCCGGCGTCGTCAGCATGCGCAATGACGACAACAGGACGGCGACCATCCTGCACAGTTGGCGAGAACCGCCCAAAAAGCAGTTTGCGGCCCGCGGCGACATCGTCGCCGAAGACCAGGAGCACAAGGCCAAGCTGGCGCGCGAATTCGTGACTGCCTATGAGGATGTCGCCGTCGAGGGATTTGGTCCGCAGATGAAAAGGCGGATCCGCGAGGCCAACATCCGCGCCGTGCTCGCCGCGGAAATATTCATCGGGGGGCCGCGCACCGGAACCATCGCCTTCGGTCATGAACTGGCACACCGCTGGAGCGACGAGGAGATCGCCTTTGCCCGCGCCGTGGCCAGCTTTGTGGGCCTTCTGATTTCGGCCCAGCGCAATGTCGAGACCCTGGCGGCGCTCGAATTGACCGACGACGGCATCTACACCGAAGATGCGTCGGAAAAAGTGCAATATTCCAATCGCGCCGCCCGGCTGTTTTCCCGCCATTCACCGGATGGCGATGACTTCCCCAAGCCTGCCTCGCCGCTGGTCGCCAGCCAGGACCGGCATGAAATTCGCTTCGAGGGACGCGACCTGGAAATTCATCGGGCACGTTTGCCCGCGGGCGGAAAGGTCGTGCGCCTCGCCGACATCACAGAGCGCAACCAGGTGCTGGCGGAACGGACCAGGCTGGAAGACCGGCTGCAAAAGGCCGCCAAACTGGAAGCGATCGGCCAGCTGGCCAGCGGCATGGCGCATGACTTCAACAATATCCTGGGCGCGGTCTCGGGCTTTGCCGGTTTCATTGCCCAGGACACCGCCACCGATTCACAGAACCGCGATTTCGCCCAGCGCATTCTGAGCGCCAGCAAACGCGGCAAAGACATGGTGGACCAGATCATGGCTTTCGCGGAGACGCGAACCGCCAGCCATGGCGTCGCCAATCTCGGCCGCTGCGTCCAGACCAGCCAGGAACTGCTGGCGTCCAGCATGCATCCCGGCGCCATGCTGGAGGTTGATACGGCCGGCGCGCCGCTTCTGGTGCGCGGCAACGAGGTCCAGATCGGACAGATGATCGTCAATCTGGCGGCCAACGGACGCGACGCCCTGGGCGGCGGCGGCGGAGTCGTGGAAATAGCAGCGGCCATCGCGTCCCAGGACGAAATTGAAACGCTGCACGGCATGTCCGATACGGCAGATGAACGGCTGGTGGGCGAGCCGTTTCCCGCGCGCCGCTACGCGCGGCTCTCGGTCAGCGACAGCGGCAGCGGCATAGCTCCGCAGATCCTGGACCGCATTTTCGAGCCTTTTTTCTCGACCAAGGGCCGCCAGCGCGGTACCGGCCTGGGTCTGTCGGTGGTGCATGGTGTCGTGCGCGCGCATGACGGCTTTTGTCACGTGAAATCGCAAACCGGAAAAGGAACGAGTTTTTCGATCTACCTGCCGCTGATTGACGATCCAGCGGCTTCGGCCGGTCCGCTCGCAAGCGGGCCATTCCATCCCTGCCGCGTGCTGATTGTGGATGATGAAGCCGACATGGCCGACATGCTGTCCATCGGCCTGGAGCGGCTGGGATTTCAGACCGTCGCGGTTCAGAATCCTCTCGTGGCGCTGGCGGCGATCGAGGAGGACCCTTCGGCCTTCGACGCCCTGTTGACCGACCAGCTGATGCCCGTCATGCGCGGGATGGAGCTGATCCGCGAAGCCAAGCGGGTGGCGCCGGCGCTGAGGGCGGTGCTATGCACCGCCAATGCGGAAGGAATGAGCGAGACGGAAGCGCTGGCGTTGGGTGCCGACGCCGTCGTCTATAAACCCGTGGAAATTCAAGATGTTGCGCAGGCGATCAGTGCACCCTTGGCCGCCAAGAATGACGCCTAACCTCTCCGCCAAAGTCTGATACCGTGTCACATCTGCATCGTCGGGGGCGATGTCGACCATGAAAGTGCTGATAGCTGACGATCATCCGCTGTACCGCGAAGCCGTGGCCACGCAAGTGCGCCGGCTTTATCGCGAAGCGGAGGTAGACGAGGTCTCCTCGCTGGAGGAGCTGCGCGCCACGGCGGCACGATCCTCCGGCGCCTATGGCCTGATGCTGGTGGACTATTACATGCCGGGCATGACGCCCGAGGCGCTGGCCGACCTTGTGACGGACTTTCCGGCGGTGCCGCTGGCGGTAATTTCCGGCACGGCCCGCAATGCCGATGTCCGGGCCGCGATCCAGGCCGGCATACGCGCCTATATCCCCAAGACCTCGACCCCGGAATATTTCGCCCATGCCCTGCAGATGCTGCTGTCCGGGGGATCCTGCATTCCCAGCGAAATCCTGCTGGACCAGCCCTCCACGCCCGGCGAGATCTGGCTGTCCCAGATGAGCGGGCGCGAACAGGAAGTGCTGAAAGGGGTGGTGCTGGGCCAATCCAACAAGGAGATCGGCCGCACCCTGGGCCTGGCCGAGGTCACCATCAAGCTGCACTTGCGCAATGTCTTTCGCAAAATGGACGTGAAAAGCCGCTCGGAAGCCGCCGTAAAGGCGGTCAAGGCCGGGCTGAGCTGATCGCAGCAGGCACCTATACATTCGTATAGGTCGATTAGCCTTTTGCATCAGAGCATTTCACCGCCGGCAATCGTATGGCCTTGGGTTCCTTTTTGCCCAAGGCGCCCGCCTGCCATGTCGGATACGGAAAAAGTCGAAGCACTGGTTCACCTTGCGGGCACCGTCGCGCATGAGCTCAACAACATCTTCACCGCCGTGACCGGCAACCTGTCGCTGCTGGATACGGAATTCGAAGACAAGAGCCACAATGCCAGCGTGATTAGCGATGTGATCCGGACGGCCAATCGCGGCATCGAACTGTCCCAGAAGCTCCAGGCCTTTGCCGGCCGGCAAAAGCTTCACCGCACGCGGTTCGACCTCAACCGCAGCGTTGCAGCCGTGATCACCGACCTGAAGCGTTCGGTCCTGCGCAACGTGGATATCGAGCTCGCCCTGCAGCCGGCGAGCTGCTTCGTCGCCGCAGACGAGGAAAAGCTTCACCAGGTGCTGGAAGAATTGGCGCGCAACGCCGCCGCCGCCATGGACCACCGCGGCTGGATGGTCGTCCGAACGGCCCATGCGATACTCTCCGCAGGCCAGGTCGGCACACTGCCGCCAGGCTCCTATGTCATGCTGAGCTTGCGGGATTCGGGGCGCGGCATGAGCCCGGATGTCATGCGGCGCGCTATGGACCCGCTGTTTTCCACCTGGAGCGGCCATCAGGGCTGGGGTCTGGCGAAGTGCGCCGGGCTGGTGCGCCAGTGCGGCGGCGAGATTACCTTGACCAGCACCAAGGGCCGGGGAACGGCTGCTGCTCTCTACCTGCCCCGGGCCGCCTGACGGCACTCAGGCGGCGAACAGCGCGGCCCGGATCAGGGATGCGGTGTTGCGCACGCCCATTTTCTGCATCAGCCGGGCGCGGTGCAGCTCGACCGTGCGGGGAGAGATCGACAGTTCAAAGGCGATCTGCTTGTTGGCCAGCCCGGCGATGACGAGATCGAACACCTGCCATTCGCGTGCGGTCAAAGACTGGGCCGGCTCGCCGGAATCGCCGGCGCCAGGCTTGGCCGGCAGTCCGGCCGGCCGCGATCCCAGGATGCCGACCGCGAAAAGCTTCTGGGTTTCCCGGCTCAGCGGCAACAGGCTCACACGGCCCCGCCGGTCAACATGCTCGAACATGAGCCTGCCCTGGTCGGAAGGTCCGGAAAGCTTGTGTGCAGATTTCGACATAACAGCCCCATGAATGATTCGCGAGTTCCGGTTAACCTATTAGGCATGTCGGGGCGCGCGCCCATTGGTATCGCTACCCTATACGCACGTATGCTTTTGCGAATCCCGCATCAAAATCCGCATACTGACATTTCACATCAGCGATGATTGGCGCTGACGTGAAGGCGCATGCGCCCGGCAGGAAATGTTACGACGACTGTGGTGCCGACATTGATCTCGCTGGTGATCTGCAGCGTTCCGCCGTGCAATCGCATCAAGCCTTCCGCCAGGGGCAGGCCAAGCCCGGTGCCTTCGTATTTGCGCGCCAAGGACGAATCGATCTGCCGGAAGGGCTGACGCGCCGTAGCGACCTGTTCCTGCGTCATGCCGATGCCGGTATCGCTGACCGTGAAGGCCAGCGAACCGTCGGCATGAATTGACGCCGCGATCCCGACTTTCCCCTCTCCCGGCGTGAATTTCACCGCATTGGACAGAAGATTGATCAAGACCTGGCGGACGCGCGTTTCATCCGCATAGAGCGGACCGACATCTTCGCCGATCCGGGATTCCAGCACGATGCCCTTTGGGTCGGCCTGGTGCTGCACGAAGATCAGACATTCGCCGACCAGCGCCCCGACATCGATCTGGTTGTCGCGCAGGACAAATTCGCCCGAGCTGATTTTCGCCATGTCGAGCACTTCGTTGATGATGGCAAGCAGATGCCTTCCCGATCTGTGAATATGCTCCGCATATTCGCCATAGGCGGGTGTACCCACGGGGCCCAGCGCCTGCATGCTGATGATTTCCGAAAAGCCCAGAATGGCATTGAGCGGCGTTCGCAATTCGTGACTCATGCCGGCCAGAAACGAACTCTTGGCGCTGTTGGCGGCCTCTGCGGCTTCCTTGGCCCGGTTGAGCTGGAGATTGCTTTCTATCAGTTCGGACCGCGCCCCGCGCAAACCTTCCCGTGCGAAATTCAGATTCTGGGCGGCATCGGCGATCTCGCGCTGCAGCACATTGAAGCTTTCCGCCATCTGGCCCACTTCATCGCGCGAATTGACGATGACGGGCACGAATGCGCCGCCGACATAGGCGCCGTCCAGATCGCCGCGACCCAAGGACTGCATGGCGCGCGTGAAGTCGGCGAGGATGCCCCGCGTCAGGCGATCAGCGGCCTGGGACACTTCAACCGCGGAATGGGCGATCATGCCCGGCAGCAACAAGCCGACGGCGATGGTCAGAATGGCGACGGCCACAAAGATGTCTTCCAGCGCCGCCTTCAAGGCGAACTCACCCGGCGTGACATTGCTCACCGCCATGAGATAGCCCACCGCGTCCATGGCCAGAACCGCGAGCATGGCGCCGGTCAGCTTCAGATGTAGTGTCCGCGCCATGCCCGGCAGGCCCTGGCGGCGGCGGTCGACGAATTTGCGCCACGCATACAGCCCCGCGCCGGAATAGGCGAAGGCCAGGCCCATCAGGACGGTCGGCAGTCCGAATTGCTGGAATCCGAGAATGGCGGACAAGCTCCATATTGCTGCGGCGCCCAAGCCCAGCCAAATCGTACCGCGCGGCGCGCGATAGGGACGCGCCATGTCTGGGCGGTCACGGCGCAGCAGCCACACCGCGATAGACGGCAGGCAGATGGAGATGAGGTAGGTGAAATTCGCCGAGGCGATCAGCCAGACCGGGTCGCCCAACATCAGAAAGATGATGGCCATCGCCGCCGTTGCCAGGGTAGCGATCCAGGGCGTGTCGTTGGCGGCGCGCCGCGCCAGAAATTCCGGCACCAGCCCGTCTTCGGCAAGCTGTGCCAGGGTGCGAGCAGCGCCGGCCAGGGGCTGTATCGTGCCGTGGAACATCGTGAACATCATGAAGCCGATGGCTACCGCCTTTCCGGCAGAGCCGAAAAGCGGTGCGAAGGTCGGTCCCAGCACCTTGGCCAGGTCGCCGCTGAGCTGGGCCGGGCCCAGGGCGCCCAGCCACACCACGGGCAGCACAACGAAATACAGAATGGCCATCATCGCGCTGGCGAAAACGGCGCGCGGGACTTCGCGTGCCGGATTGATGGTCTCGCCGACATGGCATGTCGCGGCCTCGAAGGCCGGCGCGGCGAAGCCGATCAGATAGAGGCCTGCCATCAGACTGGTGAGCGAGCCGAACCAGCCGGCAAAGGGTACGGTCAGATGAAAGCTCGCGGCCTGATGCCAATCGACCTTGCCGGCAATGACCGGCAGCAGGCCTGACAGGAAAGCCAGCAGCGAAGAGGCGGCGGCGATCGGAATGACCAGCCGGCTGACCCAGCGAATGCCGCAGAGATTGACGCCTGCGAAGGCGATCACCAGACCGACGGCCAGATAGGGGATCGGCACCCCCGGCAAGTACCATTGATGGATCGCGGAAGCAGAGAGCAGTGCGGTCCAACCACAGGTCGGCACCCAGCCCCACCAGTAGCCGACGCCCGCCAGATTGGCGAGAATGGGACTGTAGCGGCTAAAAGCTTCCGAACATGTCGCCGCGATGCCGCCGACGCGACCCGGATACAGCAATACCAGTTCGGTCCATCCCGGCGCTGCCGCCAGGCTGAGCAGCAGGCCGAAGACCAGCAACAGGATTGCGGCGCTGCCCTGGCCCGGAGTAGCGCCCTGCCCGATGAGAAGCGCGGACAGCAGAAACAGGCTCTGGTTGCTGCCGCCCATGGCCAAAGCCGTGGTTCCGATCCAGCCCAGCGTACGCGGATGTGCGCGCGGCGAAGCCGCAGCCTGCCCGGCCTTGCGGCCGCGCGCCCAAGGCGGTTCCGTGCGCTCCGACATGCCGAATTCCCTTCGCGCCCTTCGCTCCCTGGTTTCAGAGGTTTCTCGAGGCCAGGCGAGAATGGGCGTACAAAGGGCCGGGCCGTTTGCAATCGTGTTTCAGCTTGTGTCGAAATGTGGCGGGACCGCCCCGGCGGCGTCCAATTTTCAGATTTCCAGCGCCCGGATGCGGTGATTTTCGGAATCGCCGATGTAGAGAATGCGAAAATCACCGCATCCGGGGTGGGGACGCGCCAGGGCACAGCCAAGAGGATCGCCGTCCGGTCCGTCACCGCGCACGCCCGTCCCCGCGACCGTCTCGACGCGCCCGTCCTGCAGCGAGACGCGGCGGATGACGTGGTTTTCGGTGTCCGAGATATAGAGGCTGCCGTCGGGGGAATAGGCAATGCCTTTGGGTCCATTCCACAACGCATCGCGCGCCGGGCCCTTGTCGCCGGCATAGCCCTTGGCGCCTGTCCCCGCGATGCGCCGCAGGCTTTTGGTCGCCGGATCGATGCGGAAGACTTTATTCCCTTCCCGCAGGATGAGGTACATCGTGCCGTCCGGCCCGATGTCGATGGAGCGCGGCCCGTGCAACGACGTACCCAACGGCGCTTCGTCCGGGGTATCCGTCGTCTCGCCATTGCCCGCGAACGTCGTCAGCAATCCCGTCGCGGCATCCCGGCGCCGCACGCGGTTATTCTGAATATCGCAGATGTAGAGGTTATCGCGCCTGTCCAACGCGATGCTGTGCGGCTGTTTCAGCTGCGCTTTTTCGGAAGGGCCGTCGTCGCCGCCAAAGCCCGGAGCTCCGGTGCCCACCAGGGTCGAGACCGAACCCGTGCGCCGGTCGATCATACGGATCACGTTGGCGTCGCGTTCCGCCACCAGCATGTTGCCCTTGCGATCAAAGCGAACCTCATGCGGCGCGCTGAGCTGCGCCAGTTTCGCCGGCCCGCCGTCTCCCGAATGGCCCTTCACGCCGTTGCCCGCGACGACGGAGACCGCATCCGATCCGCGCCGGAACAGGAGCACCCGGTCACTGCCGAAATCAGCCCAATACAGGGTGTTTTCGCGATCGACATAAACGCCGTAAGGCTGATTGAGCGTGGCCATCCTGGCGGGCGCGCCATCCGCGACGTGATCCTGAACGCCTGTACCGATAACGGTGCGGATGCGCCCAGGCGCGGCGCGAGCGCCACCAGACCCCAATACAATCCCGGCGCCGGCGCCAAGAATTGTACGGCGGGTAGGCTTGTCGTGCAGGCTGTTGCCGGCTGTCATCGCAGCGCAAGGTTATAGAAGCGCTTCGCCCGATCAAGGGACGGCCACCGGGAAATTTCCCCTCGGGCCGAAGTGCCTACCCATTGCGGGCCTTTAGTGCTAACCGGTGTTTCCGCTCGCGCCAAAAGACGAGCGGACCGTGAGTACCGGGGTTCATGGATAAAAGTCCGCGCATATTGTTCTTGATCGGGGTGGCAGCCTCGCTGGCTTCTCCAGCTTTTGCCGCGTCCAAAAACACCACGACTCTTTCTGATCCACGGGTTGACCTGCTGGAACAGCAGCTGCGTGACGTCCAGCAGCAACTGGCGGAGATCAAACGCAAGCCGGCTGACGATGGCGCCGCGCTGAGCGATTTGAAACGCAGCACTTCCGCCCACTATGCCGACATGAACATCCGGCTCGCCGCCCAGCCCCGGGTCGGGATGGACAATGGCCGCTTGACCTTCGCGTCCGCCGACAACGCTTTCACTCTGTCACTGCGAAGCCTGATTCAATTTGACTATGGTTATTTCGCGCAAGGCAGGAACCCGGCCGACGTTGACCTGAGCAGCGGTTCCAATTTCCGCCGGGCCCAATTCGGTTTTTTCGGCACCGCCTGGCGCGATTGGTCCTACAATTTCACCTACGACTTTGGCGGCCGCGGTGCTGAAAAGAACGGCTATGTCTATGTGGGCTTCCTGGAATATGACGGCCTGAAGCCGCTGGGCTTTCGCGCCGGCGCCTTCTCGACGCCGGCCGGCCTGGATGATTCCACCACCGGGGCCGACCTTATGTTTCTGGAGCGGGCCACCGCCGCCGACATCGCCGGCGGAATTGCCGGCGCGCCCGGCCGCGAAGGTGTCAGCGTCTTTGCCCAGGGCGACAGATATCTGGTCTCGGTCGCCCTGACCGGCAAGAAGACCACCGAAGGCGGCGCGTTTGATGCACAGCAGGCGATCGTCACCCGCGCCGTTTGGCTGGCTGTGAACCAGAGCGGCGTGAAGTGGCTGCTGGATGCCGATTTCACCCGTGTTCTCAAGCCGGCCGACACGGCGCCCAACAGCAATTCGGGCACCTTCAGCCTGTCCAACGGTCCCGAACTGACGGTCGATGGCACCAAGACCGTCGATACCGGCATCCTTGATGCCAGAAACGTCACCGAATGGGGCCTGGAAACCGCGCTCAGCGCCGGCCCGTTCCACGGCCAGGGCGGTTACTTCCACTATGAGATCGAGCGCCGCATCGCCGTGCCCAATCCCGATTTCAGCGGATGGTATGCCTTGGCCACCTGGTCACTGACCGGGGAAACACATGTTTATGATCCGGTCGTCGCCGTTTTCCACGGCCTCAAGCCCGACAAGCCGCTGGGCACACAAGGCGGCTGGGGCGCCTGGGAATTGAAGGCGCGCTACAGCAGCACCGACCTGGATTATCAGCCGCTGCTAGGGGCGGCATCCGGCGGCGTCGCCGGCGGCGTGCAGGATATCTGGACCGTCGGCGTGAACTGGTTTCCGACCTACGGCCTGCGTTTCGCGCTCGACTATAGCGATATACAGGTCAACCACATCAACGCGCCGGCTACCGATATTTCGGCCAGCGCCATCGCGCTGCGCAGTCAGGTATCTTTCTGAACGCATCGCCGGCCCGGCGTCAGCCAGGGCCGTTTGTTGCCATCGCCGTCCCGGCGTGTCTGAATGGCGATCGCTATAGAGCCGAGGGACTGCGTGGCTGAGCAAGACCAGGTCTTCGCCAAATGCGCCTGGCGGCTCCTTCCGTTCATGATGCTGCTCTATGTCGTCGGCTTCATCGACCGGTCGAATGTGGGTTTTGCCGCTCTTACGATGAACAGGGACTTGGGATTCTCCCCTCCTGTTTTTGGGTTCGGTGCGGGGATATTTTTCCTCGGTTATCTCTCGTTCCAGATTCCCGCGACCGTCCTTCTCGCGCGGACGGGTGCGCGGCGCGTAGTTTTCTGCATCATGGTGGCCTGGGGGCTGATCTCGGCGGCGAACGCTTTTGTGCAGGGCGCCCAGAGCTTTTACCTGCTGCGCTTTCTACTGGGCGTCGCCGAGGCCGGCTTCACCCCTTGCATGATATTCTACATCACCCTGTGGTTTCCCCCGGCATGGCGGGGGCGCGTCACCGCAACCTTCTGCGGTGCCATTCCGCTGGCCGGCATCATCAGCGGGCCGCTCTCCGGCTTGATCCTGGGAATGGATGGGACCCTTGGCCTTCACGGCTGGCAGTGGCTGTTTCTGATTCAGGGCCTGCCTGCTGTTCTGCTCGCCTTTGCGGTCCTGAAATACCTGCCGGACAATCCCACCCATGCGGACTGGCTCAGCGCCGCGGAGAAAGATGCCATCGCCGCACGTCTGGCCGGCGAAGTGACCCTGGAGGATCGCGGCCTTTGGCCTACCTTGCGGGATCCGCGCCTGCTGCTGCTCGGCCTGGCCGGTTTCTGTTCGGCCTGCGCGCTCTACGGCGTCACACTATGGTTGCCGCAAATCGTCCAGGCCATGGGTTTTTCCAATCGCGCGACAGGCTTTGTCGTCGCGCTGCCTTACATCTTCAGCATAGGCGCGATGATCGTCTGGGGGCGGTTGAGTGATGCCAGCGGCGAACGCATCCGGCATGCCGCGCTGACCATGGTGCTGGCCGCCGCGGCCTTCGCCGGCGGAAGCCTCACATCAAACCACATGCTGGTGCTCCTGGCGCTCACCCTTGCGATGGCCGGCGGCCTGTCCGGCATAGGCCCCTTCCAGAGCTTTCTGTCGTCCTTTTCGCGCGGCACCGCGGCCGCTGGCGGCATTGCCCTGGTCAACACCATCGCGACCCTGGGTGGATTTTTCGGGCCGGTCCTGATTGGCCTGCTCAAGGCCCGTACCGGCAATTTCGCCGCCGGCATGGCGGCGCTTGCACTCGCGCAAATAGTGGCCGCGCTTCTGGTCCTCGCGGTTGGGCGCGCCACGGCTGCGGCACGCCCATAAGCACGGATTTCTTCTTCAATCGTCCGTCTCCGGGACAGTTTTGTCAAAGGCCAGCAAGTCCCCGGGCTGGCAGTCCAGCGCGGTACAGATCGCCGCCAGAGTCGAAAAGCGGATGGCCTTGGCCTTGCCGGTCTTGAGGATGGACAGGTTGGCCAGCGTGATCCCGACTTTCTCGGCCAGATCGGTCAGGGTCATGCGCCGGGCATACAGCAAGTCGTCAAGCTGAACGGTGATTGCCATCGCCTAGACCATCCCCTCCAGCTCGTCACGCATTTCGCTGCCGTGGCGGAAGATGCGGGCCAGCACGAAGATCAGCAGCACCGCCAGGCACCCCGCCAGGGAGGGACCGGAACCGCCGTCGATGTGACCGGCAATATTGTTGTCCGGCGCGATCCAGGCGACAATCGTGGTGGACAGGAACTGCACCACCATCACGCCCAGCAACAGCCAGCCGATGCGCTTCAGCCGTTCGGCATTGTCGCCAACAAAGGGATCACCGGAAATCGCGGTCTGCACGATGCCGTTGGTGGCGCGCACCGCCAGCAACACAAAGACGGTGCAGATCAATCCGCCCGCGACCAGGAACAGCGCCGCCGCCAGAATGGTGTCGAGCGGAATGCTCTCCACCACCAAGGGAATGTCGACCAGCTTGAGCAACGACGGCGCCACCAACAGCGCGCCCAGTCCCGCCACGACCGCACCCAGGGCCAAGGTGAGAACCGCCACCAGGAAGATGCAAAACACAGTCGCCGCCTTCAGCAGCCAGTGCGTGACGGTAAAGAGGGGAAGTTTCTCGGTCATTTCGATCTCCGCGACATTTATCGGACATCGATACTATATTCATCGAATATCGGCAATAGATTTATTGATTAACGATATAATTCTGGTGCCACCGGGGCTAAGCCCCTGACAGTATTGGGAAGTCACCCGGACCGGTGCGCGGCGATGGCGCCCAGGAATGCCGTGCCGAAATCCTTCAGCTTGGCGGCGCCCACCCCATTCACTTCGGCAAACTCGCGCAACGTCCGCGGACACCGCTCTGCCATATCGATCAGGCTGCGGTCCGAAAAGATCACATAGGCCGGCACCTGGCGCTCGCGCGCCAGCTTGAGGCGCACGGCCTTGAGCGCCGCCAGCAAATCGGGATCGCCGCCCTCGCCCATCGCGGCAACATCGGCCCGCACTTTGGCACGCGGTGCGACACTGCGGAAATGGAACTGGCTTTCGCCGCGGCGCAGGTTTTCGCCGCTTTCGGTGATGGCAAGGCCGCCATGATCGTCGGGCGCCAGGAACCCGCCCGCCACCATCTGGCGGATCAGCGACTGCCACTCTTCTTTCTTGCGCGCCGCGCCTCTGCCGAAGCTCGCCAGGGTGTCATGGCCGCGCTCCTTGATCTTCTGCGTGTTCGCGCCCCGCAGGATTTCGATGATGTGCATGGCGCCGAAACGTTCGCCCGATTGCAATACCGCCGCCAGGACAACCAGCGCATCCGCCGTACCATCGTTGAGCGGTGCTGTGTCCAGGCAGTTGTCGCAATTGCCACAGGGCTCTGCGCTTTCGCCAAAATATTTGAGCAAGATCTGGCGGCGGCATCCCGCCGCCTCGCAATAGCCGATCAGGGTGCCGAGCCGGCCATGGGCGCGGCGCTTGTGCTCCTCGCTCGCCTCCTCATCGTCGATGAACATGCGCCGCATGCGGATGTCGCCCGAGCCGAACAGCATATGCGCCTCGGCGCTGCGCCCATCGCGGCCGGCACGCCCGATCTCCTGGTAATAGGCTTCCAGATTGCCCGGCAGGTCGGTGTGAAAGACATAGGCGACATCGGGCTTGTCGATGCCCATGCCGAAGGCGATGGTCGCCACCATCACCACGCCCGCCTCGGTCATGAAGCTGTTCTGGTTGGAGTCTCGCGCCTCCTTGGTCATGCCGGCATGATAGGCCAGCGCGCGTACCCCGCTGCGTTCCAGAAAAGCCGCCGTCTCTTCGGTCTTCTTGCGCGACAGGCAATAGACAATGCCGCTGCGGCCCGCATGGCGCCGCACGAAATCCAGCAGCTGCGCCTTGCCGTCGCTGCGCGCCGCGACACTGAGCTTGATATTGGGCCGGTCGAAGCCCAGTACCAGGGTCTCGACCTTGCCGGCGAACAGGCGGGCAGCGATGTCGCGGCGGGTGGCCTCGTCCGCCGTTGCCGTCAGCGCGATGATTGGCGCCTTTGGAAAAAGCGCGCGCAGCCGCGACAGCTGCTCATATTCAGGGCGGAAGGCTGGGCCCCATTGCGAGATGCAATGGGCCTCGTCCACCGCGATCAGCCGGACGTCAGCCCGGCAGAGCGCGTCCAGCATGCGCTCGGTCATCAGCCGCTCGGGCGCGAGATACAGCAGGCGCGTCTCGCCCGCCGTCACCCGCCGCCAGGCGGCGATATTCTCGTCCCGGTCAATCGAGGAATTGATGGTATCGGCCGCCACCCCCGCCAGGCGCAACGCCGCCACCTGGTCCTGCATCAGCGCCACCAGCGGCGAGACCACGATGGTCAGCCCGCCCAGCACCAGCGCCGGCACCTGATAGCAAAGCGACTTGCCCGCCCCTGTCGGCATCACGGTCAGAACGTGCCGCCCGGCCAGCAGGCTTTCCATCGCCTGGGCCTGGCCGGGGCGAAAATCGTCAAAGCCGAACACATCCTTCAGGATGCGCTGCTTGGGATCGTGGGAAAGTTGCGCGGTTTGCTGATTCACGCGGCCTTATAGCACGGGCTAGCGCTTCTCCAGCCGCTGATGCAGCTTGCGGATGATGTCGCCGGCGGTACGCTCGCACACACCCGGCACGGCGGCATGGGCGATGGCCGCAAGGCCGGCACCCAACAGCGGCAGGGCAAAGGACAGCGCCACGCGCTGGTGCTCGAAATAACTCTCGCCCGCCTGGCGGGGATGAGACAGAAACAGCCGCCGGAACACGCCGATCTCCTTGTTGCGACGCGTCATTGTAGAACAATCCGGCGGGCTTGTGTGGCGTTTCGTTTGCTTGAATATTGGGCGGCAGGAAACGGGGAGAGATCATGAAATACGCAATTCTCGGCGCACTGGGCGTACTGGCCACTTTGTCCGCGGCCAACGCCGCCACCGCCACGCGCGCGCCCTTCGGCCAGCTGGCCGACGGCACCAAGGTCGAAGCGGTGACCTTGAGCAATGGCGCGGGGCTTTCCGCGAAGATCATGACCCTGGGCGCGACCCTGCAGTCGCTGGTGGTGCCGGACAAGGCCGGCCACAAGGACGACGTCGTGCTGGGCTATGACACGGCGGCCGAATATCTCGCCCATCCCGACTTTTTCGGCGCCTCGGTGGGCCGCTACGCCAACCGTATCGCCAAGGGCAAGTTCTCGATCGACGGCAAGAATTTCACGCTGGCCACCAATGACGGCCCCAACTCGCTGCATGGCGGCACCAAGGGCTTCGACAAGCGGATGTGGAAGATCGACTCTGTCACCAGCGGCGCCGATGCCAAGGTGGTGTTCAGCTATGTCAGCGCCGATGGCGAGGAAGGCTTTCCCGGCGAGCTGAAAGTCACCGCCACCTATTCGCTGAACGAGCAGAACGAACTGAAGCTGGAATACCGCGCCACCACCAGCAAGCCTACGGTGCTGAACCTCACCAACCATTCCTATTTCAATCTGTCGGGCAATGATGCGCGCGACGTGATGGGCAACATGGTGACCTTGCATGCGGAGCGCTTCACCCCGGTGGACGCCACCCTGATCCCGACCGGCGAGCGCCGCGCCGTGGCCGGCACGGCCTTCGACTTCCGCGCCCCCCATCGGGTGGGCGACCGCATCCGTGACGCCCGCGATACACAGATCCGCTATGGCCGCGGCTATGACCACAATTTCATCGTGGATGGGGCGGCGGGAAGCCTGCGCCCGGCCGCGGTTGTGCAGGAGCCTGTGTCAGGCCGCACCCTGGAGATGAGCGTCAGCGCACCAGGCATCCAGTTCTATACCGGCAACTTCCTGGACGGCACCTTCTTCGGCAAGGGCCAGCGCAGCTACCGCCAGGGCGATTCCATCTGCCTGGAACCGGGCGTATTCCCGGACGCGCCCAACCATGCCGATTTCCCCACCGCGCGGCTGAATCCGGGACAGAATTACGTCAACACCATCGTCTACAAGTTCAGATAGGCCGCGCATTCCGGGTGCGCTGCTTTTCGCGCAAACTATGACCTGGAATTCGCGGCATCCAAAAGATTGGTGCGCAATTTCACCAGATCTTCCCGCAAATGCTGGAAGTCTGCCGCACCCAGCCCCATCGCCTCGACAAGCTCGCTGCGATAGTCGAGCGCGCGCTCGCGCAAGCTTCGCCCTTGCTGGGTGATGCGCAAGCGCACCTGCCGTTCGTCTTCCGGATCGCGTTGCCGGGTCAGGTGCCCCATCACCTCAAGCCGCTTCAGCAGCGGTGTCAGCGTGCTGGAATCAAGGAACAGCTTGTCGCCAAGACCGCCCACGGTCTGATCGTCCTGCTGATACAGCGTGACCAGCACGACATATTGCAGATAGGTCAGCCCCAATTCGTCGAGCACGGGCTTTTGAAGACGCTGGACCGCCAGGTTGGTCGAATAGATTGCGAAGCACAGAAAATCATCCAGCTGGACGGTCTCGCTCGGATTGGGTGCAGTTTTCTTGGCCAAGACCATGATTTTTCTCCAAAAAGCGACAAAAGCGCTGCCAGCGACCGTCCGAAAATAGTTATTACGCGATTTAATCGCAAGGCTTGACAGCCCAATTATCTCGTGCAAATACTTATCGTGCGATCTAATCGCATAACAACTAACCGGGCCGCGGCCCTAACCAAGGAGAACTCTCATGACCACGATCACCGCAACCAAAGCTGTCAACCAGACCACCGCCGCCGTCATTGAGGATGCCTCAATCCGGCCTTTCCATATCAACTTCCCGGAATCGGCCCTGGCCGACTTGCGCCAGCGTTTGGCGAACACTCGCCTGCCGGAACAAGAGACCGTTTCGGATTTCTCTCAGGGTGTGCCTCTCAAGACCGTACAACAGGTCTTGCGCCACTGGCAGACCAACTACGATTGGCGGAAAGTCGAAGCGAAGCTGAATTCCTATCCGAACTTCCTCACCGAAATCGACGGACTGGATATCCACTTCATTCATGTGCGCTCCAAGCATGAGAACGCGCTGCCCGTGGTCGTGACCCATGGCTGGCCGGGTTCGATTATCGAGCAGCTCAAGATCATCGAGCCACTCACCAACCCGACGGCACATGGCGGAAGTGCATCGGACGCTTTCCATGTCGTGATCCCGTCGATGCCCGGTTACGGTTTCTCCGGCAAGCCGGCCAAAACCGGCTGGGGACCCGAACGCATTGCGAGCGCTTCGACCACGCTGATGCGGCGCCTTGGCTACAAGCACTTTGTCGCGCAGGGCGGCGATTGGGGCGCGGTCGTTACCGAAATGATGGCCGTGCAGGCTCCGCCGGAACTACTGGGCATTCACACCAACATGCCCGGCGCAATTCCGGCCGAGATCGACCAGGCGTCTTTTCTGGGTGCGCCTGCGCCTTCGGGGCTTTCGGCTGAGGAAAAGAGCACGTACGACCAGCTCGTTTTCTTCTACAAGCATGTCTACTACGCCTTCGAGATGGCAACGCGGCCGCAAACTCTGACCGCACTGGCAGACTCGCCTATCGGTCTCGCGACCTTCCTGCTCGATCACGACGCGCGCAGTCTGGAAATGATCGCGCGTTCATTCGACGGGCAGCCTGAAGGTCTCACGCCGGACGACTTCCTCGACAATGCCACCTTGTTCTGGTTGACCAATACCGGGGTTTCGTCCGCTCGACTCTATTGGGAAAATAAGCTCGGCTTTTTCAGCCCCAAGGGAATCAAGGTCCCGACGGCCGTGAGCGTTTTCCCGGATGAAATCTACCAGACGACGCGCAATTGGGCGGAGCGGGCGTTTCCCAATCTCATCCACTACAACAAGGTGGAAAAGGGCGGCCATTTCGCAGCCTGGGAACAGCCGAAACTCTTCACCCAGGAGCTGCGCGCGGGTTTCAAGTCACTCCGCACCGCCCTCTGAAATCGAACGGAACGACTGACGCATGCCATATTCCGACCTACCGGACGCGGTGCATCGTTGCACCGCGTCCAACTTTATCTACTCGACAGCCACCACCGCAACCGCCTTGGCCGGCATGTCGAAGGACAGCTTCCCGCCTTCCGTGCTGCTGCTGAACGGCAGGGGATGGATCATGTCGGGTTTATCAAAGGTGTTGTGCGCGTCCATGGCGATGCCGGTCAGGATGCGCCCATGCGCGCTGCCGGTGAGGTTGGTCACCACCTGCACGGCATGGCTGGGATCTGTGTTGACGATGGCAAGGTAAAGCTTGCCGTCCTTCCCCCGCGCCGCAAAGGCATCGACCATCGGCATGCGGCTGTCGCCCTGGCTGTAGTCCTTCCCCGATACGCTGACGGGATAGGGCTGCGCGCCCATGAAGACCTGGTACATGTCGAAGACATGATAGGTCGGGGTCAGCACCATCTTGTCCTTGTCGGTCAGGATCATCGCCTGCAGCACATTGATCATCTGGGCGACGTTGGCGCCCTTCACCCGGTCGCTGTGGCGCTGGAAGATGTTGAGGCTTAGCGCAGCCACTTCGGCGTCGCGCAGCGTGTTCTGCTGGTAGAGAAAGCCGGGATGGCTGCCGGGCTCCTGGTCGTACCAGGTGCCCCACTCGTCCACATACAGGCCGATCTTCTTGTCGGGATCGTACTTGTCCATGATCACGGCGGTCTTGCCGACGATCTCGTCGATGTGACGGGCATGGCTCAGGGTGGAAGCCCATTCGCTTTCGGGAAAGCCGGTGGCCGGCCCCTTGTCCCGGAAGACGCGCGGCACGGTATAGTAATGCACGCTGAGGCCATCGAACTTGCCGCCGTCCCGCATCATGGCCTCGGCGAAATCAAAATTGTCATCGTGGCCGCCGCTGGCGATTTTCAGGGTGCCCATCTCACGCGGCGTGCCGGCGAAGGTGGCATAACGGCGGTTGACGTCAGCGGCATTGTCGGCCCGCATGTTGCCGCCGCAGCCCCAGGTCTCGTTGCCGATGCCGACGAATTTCACGTTCCAGGGCTTGGCGCGGCCGTTCTTGCGCCGCTCATTGGCCAGCGACGACTTGCTGTCCGAGGTCATGTATTCCAGCCATTGCGCCGAATCGTAAGGCGCCAGCGAACCGACATTGAGCGAGACATAGGCGTCCGCGCCGATCAATTCGGCAAAGTTCATGAATTCGTGGGTGCCGAAGCTGTTGTCCTCGGTAACGCCGCCCCAATGGACATTGACCCGCACCGGGCGCTTGGCGCGTGGGCCGATGCCGTCACGCCAGTTATACAGGTCGGCGAAACAGCCGCCCGGCCAGCGCACATCGGGAACATGTAGATGGCGCAAAGCCGCGACCACATCGTTGCGATAGCCATGGGTGTTGGGGATCTTGCTGTTTTCCCCGACCCAGACGCCTTCGTAGATGCCGTGCCCCAGATGCTCGGCGAACTGGCCGTACAGGTGACGGTCAATTTCCGCGCCCGGCTTGGACGTATCAATGGTGATATTGGCGACGGCGGTCGGCGACTGCGCCTGCACGGGAAGCGTCAGCAGCAACGCGGCCCCGAGAATTTTCCGGATCATGTCTTCCCCCACTCTGTTGCCGCATGTTAGCGGGAACAATCGCGCGGAGCTAGGACAGCGCCCGCAGGCTTTCGGGGTCCGACAGAAGCAAGGTCCAGTCGTCGCGGCTGAAGCCGGCGGTTTCGCGCCGCGCCGCCTGCGCCCGCAACACCGCCAGCCGGGCAGGATCGCCCAGCGGCGCGGGGCTTCCTGCCAGCAGCGCCAGGTGCAGGTCGCGCACCGCGGCGTCTTCCAGCACCAATTGCTGTACTTCACCTGACACGGTGTCATGCCTGCCGGCCAGGGCATGGGCGCGGTCCAGCACCTTCAGCCCACGCGATTCACTGGGCACCAGGAACAGGCGGTCCTTGCGCGCCGCCAGACCCAGCAAAGGACTGGAGCTGACCACCACCAGCGGTACGGCCAGCCACAGCCCCGCCAGCAGCGGCACGAACCAGTTGAAGCTGTCATGGGCCCAGTGCCACAGAATGAAGGTCACCGTCACGCCGATCAACGTGTGCGGCCAGAATTTGCGCGCCACCAGCTTCAGCGGCAGGGCGCGATCGGTGCGGGTCTGGGCGTTCCATCCCGTCGCCATGCCCATCAGGATGCTGATCACGAACCAGCTGTGCTGCAGCATCACGATTGGCGCCATCAGGGTGGAGAAGACCGATTCCCACAGCGCGCCCAGCACCACCGCGCCGGTGCCGCCATGGGCGCGGGTCCGTTCCGGGCTTTCCAGCAACGCCAGAACCGCCAGCAGCTTGGGACCATAGAGCAGCACCAAGGTCGCCAGCACCAGCACCACCAGTTCGGCGGCGTACGACACCAACAGCGGCAGGGACGTATGCAGGCCGATGGTGCCGGCGGACGGTGGCACCTTGACGCTCATCATATCCACCGCAGACACGATCAGCAGCAACAGCCACAGCGGCGAAGACAGATAGCTCATGATCCCCATCGCCAGATGCAACCGGCTGGGCAAGGTCAGCCCCTGGGCGAAGACGATGCGCAGGTGCTGCAGGTTGCCCTGGCACCAGCGCCGGTCGCGGATCAGGTAATCCATCAGGGTGGGCGGCGGCTCCTCGAACGAGCCACCGATGTCCGGCGCCATCCACACGTCCCATCCGGCGCGGCGCAGCAGCGCCGCCTCGATGAAATCGTGGCTCATGATTTCGCCGCCAAAGGGCGGCTTGCCGGGCAGGCGCGGCAAGCCGCAATGCTGCATGAAAGGCTGCACCCGGATAATGGCGTTATGGCCCCAGTAATTGCCATCGGCGCCCTGCAGCATGGCCAGGCCCGCGGTATGGATCGGGCCATAGACGCTGGAAGAGAATTGCTGGATGCGCGCAAACAGCGAATTGCGTCCCACCAATTGCGCGGGCGCCTGGATCAGGGCGGCGCGGGGATTGGCATCCATCAGCCCGACCAGCCGGGTCAGGGTCTTGCCGATCATCAGGCTGTCGGCGTCCAGGATGACCATATAGTCGTAGAGCTGGCCCCAGTTCTCACAAAAGTCCTGGATGTTGCCGGCTTTGCGCCCGACGTTCCTGGCGCGGTGGCGATAGAAGACATGGGCGTCGTGGCCCAGCTCGGCTTTCAGCTTCTGCCACTCCAGCTCCTCGGCCACCCAATTGGCGGGGTTGGTGCTGTCGCTGAGGATATAGAAATCGAAATCCTCGCCCGCCGATTCCCAGGTGGCGCGCACACCGGAAAATACCCGCGCCACGTCTTCGTTATAGATCGGCATCAGGATGGCGGTGCGCGCCGCCGACGATTCACCAGGCGGCTTCAGGGGCAGAAGATCGATCTTGTGAAATCGCGCCCAGGCACCGAACACCGCCAGCCAGAAGGATGACGCGATCCAGGCGAACAGAATGGCAAACAGCGCAAGGATGATGATTTCGCCCGGCGAGAAACCGTCAACCTGGAACACCCCCGCCATCTGGGTGACGGCGGCAACGGTGGAGGCCAGCACCAGAAACAGGTACAGCCAGCGCCGGGGCGCGATATCAGGCACGGCGGCGATTGATCACGGCCGGCGCAAGCTGGAGGGGCGCCGAAATCAGCGCGGCGAAAGCCGCAGCCGCAAGCCGGCCGGGAGTCCAGGCCACAATGGACTGGGGAGCCATCGGCCGCGGGCAAGGCAGCGGCGTGCCATGGGCCGAAGCCAGGACCGATTCAAATACGCGAGACTGAGAATCCATCAGCGAAATCCGAAAAATTGACGCCTATTCGACAGTGGCAATAAGCCGTGACAATGCGGCGAAATGATGGATCGTTCCGTGCTATTCCGGGGCAGCGACAATTGCCGACAATTGCCTTAACTTCTCCATGATTGCCGCTTCCAGTGGCAATGCCGCGAACGAGTTTTCACAAATGTTGAAGCCGGATCGACGTCTGCTGCTGGCCGCCCTGTCGGCAAGCCTGCTGCCGCCGCAGGCGATTGCTGCCGTCACCGCGGACTCCGGGGTGCGCCTGGGACCGCCCAAGAGTTTCAGTTTTGCGAGCCTTGTGGCACGCGCCAAAAAAAACGCCACCCAGCCTTATAAAGCGCCAGTCGGGCGCGCCGCCCAGTTGATCAAGGGCATCGACTTCGACGCCGCCCAGAAGATCAAGTTCCGCGCCGACCATGCCTTGTGGGCGCACGGGCCCAGTCCCGATCCGGTGTCCTTCTTCCATCTCAGCCGCTATTCCGGCGATCCCGTCGTGCTGCATGCCGTGGAAGGCGGTCGCGCGCGCGAGATTCTCTATGGCCCCGATTATTTCGATTATGGCGCGTCGGGACTGGACCCCAAGGCGCTGGGCGACCTGGGCTTCGCCGGCTTTCGCGTGATGGATGGAAGTGACAAGCCGACCGACTGGCTGGCCTTCCAGGGCGCGAGCTATTTTCGCTCCAGCGGACAGGAGGCGCAGTACGGCGCCTCGGCGCGCGGCATCGCCATCAACACCGCGGCCGCAACGGCGGAAGAGTTCCCCCGCTTTTCGGAATTCTGGCTGGACGCGCACGGCCCGGTGGTCAGCGTCTATGCCCTGCTGGACGGACCTTCGATCACCGGCGCCTACAAGTTCGACGCCATGAAGAATGAGAGCGGCGCCGTGGTGATGAACGTCCATTGCGACCTGTTCTTCCGCGCCGGGATTTCACGGCTGGGCGTGGCGCCGCTGACCAGCATGTACTGGTATGGCGAGAATGAGCGGCGCAAGGCGGCCGACTGGCGGCCGGAGATCCATGATAATGACGGGTTGGCGCTGTGGACCGGCAAGGGCGAACGCATCTGGCGCCCGCTGATCAACCCGCCCCAGGTCACCACCAACAGCTTTGCGGACAACAACCCCAAGGGGTTCGGGTTGATCCAGCGCGACCGCGATTTCGCCGATTATCAGGACGATGGCGCCTATTATGACAAGCGGCCGGGCATCTGGGTGGAGCCCAAGGGCAATTGGGGCGCCGGCGCGGTGCAGCTGGTGGAGATTCCCACCGACGACGAAATCCAGGACAACATCGTTGCCTATTGGCGGCCCGAGCGCGACGTCGCCGCGGGTGACACATTGTCCTTCGACTATCGCCTCTATTGGCAGAACGACGAACCTGCCTATCCCAAAGACATCGCCAAGGTGGTGGCGACGCGGCTGGGGCGCGGCGGTGTGCCGGGGCAGACGCCCTGGCCGCGCGACAAGCATAAATTCGTGGTGGACTTCACCGGTGGACCATTGATGCAACTGCAGCAGCGCTTCGACGTGACGCCGGTAGCCAGCGCCTCGCGCGGCAAGATCGACAATGGCTATGTCATCAAGGTTGTCGGCACCGACCGCTGGCGGGCGCTGTTCGACCTGCAGCTGGACGGCACAGCACCGGTGGACCTGCGTCTATACCTCAAACTGGGCACCAAGACGCTCAGCGAGACCTGGCTGTACCAGTATTTCCCGTAGCTAATTGCTGCCGGGCAGCATGCTGGTCAGCGTCTGAAAAGACAAAGAATGCTGGTCCACCCCCGGCGGAATCACATCGCCCGTCGCCCAGGAGAAGAACAGCAGCACCGTATGGTTGGTGTTGTGAGCGAAGCCATAGCGCGGATCGGTGGTGGCCAGCAGCTTGCCGGTCTTAGCGTCGTAGCCGGTGGCGACGAACTTGGCGACGCCCTTCTCCTCTGCCTGCTTGAACAGGGCGATTTCGGGCACGGTCACCGAATTGCCCACCGGGATATAAGGCACGGTCAGCTGCGGCAGGCCGATCAGCAGGGATTTCTGGTCGGTGGACAGGGCCCCAGACGAGACCATCACCACCGCTTCGGCCTGGGCGCGGTCGTCCATCACCATCATCCCACTTTTCAGCATCTGGGTGCGGATGGCGGCGATGGCATAGCCGTCGTCATAGCCCTGGAAGTAGCGGGTATCCACGAACACCCGTGTGCCCTTGGGAATGCCCAGCGACAGCTGCGCCGCGGCCCGGTCGGCGGCGGCGGAAATCAGCAATTGCTCGCTGGCGGTGCGCAGCGGCGCGGTCGAACGGGCGGTGGTGCAACCTGCCAACTGAGCAGCACACAGCAGGACGGCCGAAAAGCGAAGTTTTTGCGCATGGCCACTCATTAGATCAGCCCCGCGCCGCAGGAAACTCTATTTATCCTTCAAATTATTGCAACGGGAACTCGCCCCTTCCCGGCATCATGACGGTCTTGAAATCTGCACCAACGAAAACAGGCCCAGCCGGATTACCGACGGGACCTGCTTTACTCTTGTATCCGACATCAGGCCGGACTGTTTGATATGGGCTAACGCCCATTGTTCAGTTTCGCTTTGCGGCGGAGGTTCGGGTCTTTAGCTCGAACCTTGGCTTCGCATGTCAGGCGAAGCCCGAGAGGCTTTCCGGCGGAGTCACTTCCATTCAGGGAACCTCCTGTTGCGGGTTTCATCCGCCGGGATTCAAGATTGCGTCTCGCGCGACATTCCGGCGCCAGGAAATCCGGTCTCCACCGGATCGATCGCGATCTTGATGACGCATTCGCGTCTCTGGCATCGCGCAATGGGCGCCTTGGAAAGCAACTGCGGCAATCGCAATCTTTTCTCTCGGCACCAAAAGCCTGCGCCTCAAACAGCGCAGCGTCAACACGAAACCGTCACGGAAATTATTCGTGAAGTTGGAACGACTCAAGACAAGGTTCAGGGAACCTGACGCCCAATTCCCATTTCAACCGAAAGCCTTATCAGGTCGGCGGTACGCGCCACGCCCAGCTTGGATTTGATCGCGGTGGCGGTGTTGGCCACTGTCTTGTAGCCAAGCCCCAGCGCGCCTGCGATTTCGGTAAAGCTGCGGCCTTCGCCCAGCAGCCGCAATATTTCCAGGTCGCGCTCGCTGAGCTGCTGGCGCTGTTCGCCGGGAAGCGCCGCCAGGGCTTGCGCGATTTCGCCTTCGACATAGGTCATGCCGGATGAGATGCGCGACAGTGCGGTACGCAGCTCTTCCGGCGAGGCGTTCTTGCTGACATAGCCCTTGGCGCCGATTTCCAGCGCCTTGGCGGCATAGACCGGCTCGCCATGCATCGAAAAAACCAGCACCCGTGCGCTGCTGTCCACTTCCAGCAACTGGCGCAACAATTCCAGCCCGCTCAGTCCGGGCATGTTGAGATCCAGCACCGTCAGCCCGGGGCGTTCGCTTTTCTGCAACGCCAGCGCCGAGGCGCCATTGTCGGCTTCCAGCACCGTCGCGCCGACACACAATTGCTTCAGGCCGGAACGGATAACCGCATGGTCATCAACAAGAAGAATCTTCATGCCACTTCTGCCTCTGCCCGCGCACGGGGAATAATGGCGGCCAGCCGGGTGCCGCCGCCGGGGCGCACGCCCAAAGTCAGGCCGCCATCCAGCGCCGCCAGCCTTTCGCGCATACCCCTGAGTCCCATGCCGCCCCCGCCCATGTCGGTGAACCCGGTTCCGTCATCCTCGACCGTGACGCGGATGGCCTGGTCATCGGCGGCAATGACGATCCATATCTGTTTGGCCGCGCCATGGCGCACGGCATTGGTCAGGCTTTCCTGCACCAGCCGGTAGAGGGTGGCGTCCGCCTCCGCGCCAAAACCTTCGCCCGCAATCTCCAGATGAATGGCAATGCCGCCGTGATGGCGCTGCCAGAAAGTGGCGAGATTGCCGATCGCCACCGCCAGGCCAATCTCCGCCAGCCCGTCGGGGCGTAGCTGCTTGAGGATGTTGCGCACGTGGCTCTGGATATGGCTCACCGCCTCGCCCAGGGCGCGGGCACGTTCGGCCATCGCGCTGCGGCCCGAGGCCTTGGCGTCCGCCTGGATTGCTTCGGCGTCCAATCGCATAGCGAACAGGAAGGGCCCCATTTCATCATGCAGGTCGCGGGCAAGATCAGCCCGCTCCTCTTCCTGGATCGCCAGCATCTGTCCGGTCAGGCGGCGGTTGGCATCTTCCAATCCATTCAGCCGCGCCGTCATGCGGTTAAAGGCGCCCGCCAAAGCGGAAATCTCCCGCGGGCCCTGGGCGGCGACGCACACGGCATAATCGCCGCCGCCCACCGCTTCAAAACCGGCGCCCAGCTTCTTCAGGGGCGAGGCGATGCGCGCCATCGCCAGGTGCAGCAGCCCCAGCACCAGCAGGCTGAACAGGGCGAGGATGGCAGCGCCGTCGCGGAACTGCGTCCAGGATTCGCCGATTTCGTTGCTGGCGTCGGTGGTAACGCGCAGCGTGCGGCCGCCCAGACGCGGCGCGGTGTCGATGCGCTGCTGGACGGGGATTTCCAGCAACCGCCGATACCAGCCGGGCACGGCATCGGGCACCGCCAGCCGCGAGGATGCCGTCTCTCGCCCCTGCTCGATCAACGCCACCCGCACATGGCGGTTGTCGTTGAAGCTCTTCACCAGCCGTTCCAGATAGGCGTCTTCACCGCCCTGCGGCAGGGACAGCAGCGCATTGTCCACGATGCGGTCGCCGGCCTCCAGCGCCATGGCCATCTCATTGTCCACCGAGGCGCGGGCATGCCAGCACGCCACCGCCGCTAGCACCGACAGGCTGAGCAGCAAGGCCAGGACAACGGAAAGGAAGAACTGCCCGCGCAGGGACATCGGTTTCTCTTCTATGGGTGATGCATCTTAGCCGCTCGCCCCGGCAATTTGTCATTCGGGAAAAGTTCCCGAGCTTCTCGGGAATTCTGGAAATTGCGCGCGCCAGGCCCCTCCTCTAAGCCCTTCATGCATAAAGGGGAAAGCATGAAAACGCGGATCATCCTGCTGGCCAGCCTGCTGGCCATGCCGGCGGCGGCCCAGCAGATCGCGGCGGGCGAAGGCACCGAGCATGTGGTGGTCTATGGCACCCTGCCCGATTCCGACATCGGCCTTTCCGCCGACAAGGTGCCCGGCCTGCTGCAAAGCTTCAGTGCGGACCAGCTGGGCGCCCAGCATGGTCCCACGGTGCTGAATGCGCTGGGCGCGCAAGCCGCCGGCGTGTCGTTGAGCGACACCCAGGGCAATGCCATGTTCCAGGACCTGCGCTTTCACGGCTTTGAGGCCTCGCCGCTGCAGGGGACGCCGCAAGGCATCGCCGTCTATCAGAACGGCGTGCGGCTGAACGAGGCCTTTGGCGACACCGTCAACTGGGATGCGATCCCCCAGGCCGCCATCGCCCGCATGGATGTGTGGAGCAGCAATCCGGTGTTCGGCCTGAATGCGCTGGGCGGTTCGGTCAACATGATCATGAAGAACGGCTTCACCTGGCAGGGCGCTGACGCCTCGCTGCAGGGCGGCTCCTATGGCCATGGCATGGCATCGACTGAGTGGGGCATGGAAGACGGCGCCTTCAGTCTTTATGGCGCAGCGGAAGGCGTCACCGATGCCGGCTGGCGCTTTCATTCCCAGTCCAACCTGGCCCGGCTCTATGCCGACACCGGCTGGCGCTTTGGCAACAGCGAAATCCACCTCGTCGCCTCCGGCGCCGCCACCAACCTGGGCGTGGTCGGGCCCACCCCGATCGGATTGATCCAGCGCAATGCCACGTCGGTCTACACCTTTCCGCAGACCACACGAAACGCGATCGGCAGCCTGGCACTGAACGGCAAAACCCGACTGGGCGAGAACTGGCAGCTTGAAGGTTCAGTCTATGTGCGTACCCTGAAGCAACGCCATGTCGACGGCAATGATGGCGATTTCGAACGCTGCTCCGCCAGTTCCTCCTTCGCCAACAAACTTTGCCTGGAAGACGATGCCTTCACCCGGCCGGTGCCCTTCACCGGCACGGCGGCGCTGAACTTCCGCAACCAGTTCGCCATCCTCGACCAGACCGGCACCTCGATTCCGTTCACCGCCGGTACGATCTACGGCACCGTGGACCGCACCCTGACCAACAGCACCACCACCGGCGCCACGCTTCAGGTCACCGGCAATGCGCCGCTGCTGGGCCTGGCCAACTACATCACCGCCGGCTTCAGCTTCGACGGCAGCGGCATAGGCTTTCGTTCGGGCAGCACCTTGGGACGCATCTTCCCCGACTTCGATGTGGCGACCGATCCGGCGCTGGCCGGCTCGGGCAGCATCATCCACAGCAACGGAAACCTCGGCTATGCCCCGGTCACCTTGGGCGCCACCACCAACTATTACGGCTTCTATGCGGTGGACGCGTTGGACCTGACCGATGCCCTGACCCTGACGGCGGGTTTTCGCGTCAATGCCGCCGACATCGTCACCCGCGACCGCAGCGGCGTCGCCGCCGAACTGAGCGGCACACATGGCTATGGCCACATCAATCCGCTGGCGGGCCTGACCTACAAATTCTCCGATGCCATTTCGGCCTTCGGCGGTTACTCCGAAGCCAATCGCGCACCCACACCGCTGGAGCTGGACTGCGCCAGCCCGACCGTGCCCTGCCTGCTGGAAGGCTCTCTGGTGGCCGATCCGCCGCTGGCCCAGGTGGTGTCGCACACCTATCAGGCGGGCCTGCGCGTCAACCTGACCGGCCTTTTGGGCGACGACCATATCGAATGGAGCGCCAGCATCTTCCGCACCGACAGCGACAACGACATCGTTTCGCTGGCCAGCACGATTGCCGGCCGGGGCTATTTCACCAACGTGCCGACCACCCAGCGCCAGGGCGTGGACCTGAGCGCGCGGTACCAGACACACGGCTGGTCGGCCTATGCCAGCTATTCCTACCTGGACGCGACCTACCAGTTCACCGGCACCCTGGCCTCGCCCAACAATCCCAAGGCCAATGCCGCGGGCAACGTGATCGTGACGCCGGGCCGGCGCATGCCGCTCAATCCCGCCAATACGGTGCGGGCCGGCGGCGATATGGATGTGCTGGACGATGTCAGCATCGGCGGCGAGCTGGCCTTCACCGGCAGCCAATATTTCGACGGCGACCAGTCCAACCTGAACGCCAAGCTGCCCTCCACCGTGGTGGTCAACCTGCGCGCCGCCTGGCAGTTCGACGAGCGCTGGCAGCTGTTCGGTGCGGTGGACAATCTGTTCGACAATCGCGACGCGCTGTACGGCAACTATTTCGAGCCCTCCAGCAGCGCCGGCCTGGTCACGCCCACCCTTACCGATCCCCGCACCTTGACCGTGCGTCAGCCGGTCACGTTCCAGTTGGGGTTAAAGCTGAAGTTCTGACCCGCCCGGCCGCGCTGGCGCCAGAGCGCGGCGGCCTTTATATGGGCGCCATGTTGCGCCTGACCGACATCAAGCTGCCGCTCGACCACCGCCCGGAGGCGTTGAAGGCGGCCATCCTCAAGAAGCTGAAGCTGCCGGCGGACGCCGTGCAGGACTGGCGCGTGTTCAAGCGCGCCCATGACGCCCGCAACAAGCAGGCGATCTTTTACATCTACACCGTGGACGTCAGCCTGAAGGATGGCATGGCCGCACCCAAGGATGCGCGGCCCGCCCCCGACATGACCTACAAGCCGGTGGCGCAGGCACCGGCATCATTTCAGCGGCCCTTGGTGATCGGCGCCGGGCCCTGCGGGCTGTTTGCCGCCCTTATTCTCGCCCAGTCGGGTTTTCGTCCCATTATTCTGGAGCGCGGAAAAGTCGTGCGCGAGCGCACCAAGGACACCTGGGGCCTGTGGCGGCGCTCGGTGCTGAATCCGGAATCCAACGTCCAGTTCGGCGAAGGCGGCGCCGGTACCTTTTCCGACGGCAAGCTCTACAGCCAGATCAAGGACCCGCGCCATCTGGGCCGCAAGGTGCTGACCGAGTTCGTGGCAGCCGGCGCGCCGGAGGAAATTCTCACCGAGGCGCATCCCCATATCGGCACCTTCCGGCTGGTGACGATGGTCGAAGCGATGCGCGAGACCATCGAAAAGCTGGGCGGCGAATACCGCTTCCAGAGCAAGGTGAGTGATCTGCTGCTGGACGCCGAGCGGCGCTTGCGCGGCGTCCAGCTAGAAACCGGCGAAGAAATTGAAAGCCAGCATGTGGTGCTGGCGCTGGGTCACAGTGCCCGCGATACGTTCGAGATGCTTGACCGGCGCGGCGTCGCCATCGAGGCCAAGCCCTTCTCCATCGGTTTTCGCATCGAGCATCCGCAGGGCATGGTCGACAAGGCGCGCTTCGGGCGCTCCATCCCGCAGCTGGGCGCGGCCGACTACAAGCTGGTGCATCACGCAGGCAACGGCCGCAGCGTCTACAGCTTTTGCATGTGCCCCGGCGGCACGGTGGTGGCCGCCACCAGCGAGGCAGGCTGCGTCGCCACCAACGGCATGAGCCAATATTCCCGCAACGAGCGCAACGCCAATGCCGGCATCGTGGTCGCCATCACGCCGGAAGCCGATTATCCCGGCCACCCATTGGCGGGCATCGCCCTGCAACGCCAGTGGGAAAAGGAAGCCTTCGCGGCAGGCGGCGGCACCTATGCGGCCCCGGCGCAGACCGTGGGCGACTTTCTGGCAGGAAAAGCTTCGACCACGCTTGGCGAAGTCGTGCCGTCCTATCGGCCCGGCGTGACGCCGACCGATCTGGCCGCCTGCCTACCGGACTATGCCATCACCGCGATCCGCGAGGCGCTGCCCGCCTTTGGAAAACAGATCAGGGGATTCGACCGGGCCGACGCGGTACTGACCGGCGTGGAAACGCGCACCTCCAGCCCCATCCGCATCCAGCGCGGCGAAAATTATGAAAGCCTGAACACGCGCGGGCTCTATCCAGCCGGTGAAGGCGCGGGCTTTGCCGGCGGCATTCTATCAGCCGGCGTGGATGGCATCCGGGTGGCGGAAGCCGTTGCCAAGAGCATCGCTGGTGCTTAGGCGCTCAAGAATTCCGACACAAAGGCCGTTTTGGGATTGCGCCGCACGTCGGCGGGCGCACCGAACTGCTCGATGCGGCCATCCTTCATCACCGCCACCAGGTCGGCCACGGCAAAGGCTTCTTCCTGGTCATGGGTGACGAAGACGGTGGTCACACCGGCATGATCATGGATGCGGCGCAGGTCGGCGCGCAATTCCTTGCGCACCTTGGCGTCCAGCGCCCCGAAAGGTTCATCCAGCAGCAGCATGCGCGGCTCGATGGCGAGCGCGCGGGCCAGCGCCACGCGCTGGCGCTGGCCGCCGGAGAGCTGACTGGGATAGCGCCCCTCCAGGCCCGGCAGCTGCACCAGGGCCAGCAGTTCGGTCACCCGGCGGGTGATGTCGGCGCTACTGGGGCGCCGATTGCGCGGCCGCACCTTCAGCCCGAAGGCGATATTGTCGGCCACGGTCATATGCTTGAACAGCGCATATTGCTGGAAGACAAAACCGGCATTGCGGGTGCGAGCCGGCATATCCAGCCAGTTGAGATCGGCAAAGCGCACCGCGCCGCTATCGGCAAACTCCAGCCCGCCCAGGATGCGCAGCAAGGTGGTCTTGCCCGAGCCCGACGGGCCCAGCAGCGACACAAAGCTCCCCTGGGGCGCGACGAAGCTGGCGCCGTTCAGGGCCGGGAAGCGGCCGAACTTCTTCATAACGGAATCAACGGTCAACGACATGGTCTTCTCCTAGCGGCGATGCGATGCGGCGAGTTCGTCCGCATAGCGCCATTCCAGCAGTGTCTTGAGGGCAAGGGTGAGCAGCGCCAGCATCGCCAGCAGGGCCGCAACGGCGAAGGCGCCGCTGTAATCGTAATTGTCATAGAGCAGCTGCACATGCAGCGGCATGGTGTTGGTGACGCCGCGGATATGGCCCGACACCACCGACACCGCGCCGAACTCGCCCAGGGCGCGGGCGTTGCACAGCAGGATGCCATACATCAGGCCCCATTTGATGTTGGGCAGGGTCACGCGCATGAAGGTCTGGAAACCGGTGGCGCCAAGGGTCGCAGCGGCTTCTTCCTCGTCGCGGCCCTGATCCACCATCAGCGGGATCAGCTCACGCGCCACGAAAGGAAAGGTGACGAAGACCGTCGCCAGCACAATGCCCGGCAGCGCGAACAGTATGTGGATGTCGTGATCGGCCAGCGAGTGTCCGAACCAGCCCTGTGCGCCGAACACCAGCACATAGATCAGTCCCGCCACCACCGGCGATACCGAAAAAGGCAGGTCGATCAAGGTCACCAGGAAGGTCTTGCCGGGAAAATCGAACTTGGCGATGGACCAGGCGGCGGCGATGCCGAACACTGTGTTCAGCGGCACCGCGATGGCGGCGGCGAGAAGTGACAGCCGGACAGCCGCCAGGCTGTCCGGCTCGACGATCGCGGTCCAGAACGCCGTCAGGCCCTTCGCCAGGGCTTCGCTGAACACCAGCGCCAGCGGGAACAGCAGCAGGATGGCGATGAACGCAATCGCCACGCCGCCCAGCAGCAGTTTCAGCCACAGCGGATCTTCGGTGGGTTTGGAAAAGGAGCGTCGGCGCGAGCCGGAGCGACCATTTAAAAAAGTCTTGGTCATCTGCGTTTCGCCGCCCAGCTTTGCAGCCCATTCAGCGCCAGCAGCATCACGAAGCTGGCCACCAGCATCACCACGCCAATGGCCGCGGCGCCGGCATAGTCGAACTGCTCCAGCTTGGTGATGATCAGCAGCGGCGCGATTTCGCTGACCGCCGGGATATTGCCGGCGATGAAGATGATGGAGCCGTATTCGCCGGCGGCGCGGGCAAAAGCCATGGCCATGCCGGTCAGCACGGCCGGGGCCAGCATGGGCAGCACCACCCGGGCCAGAGTCTGGATGCGGGTTGCGCCCAGGGTGGCGGCGGCTTCCTCGACCTCAAGCCCCAGTTCGGCCATCACCGGCTGCACTGTGCGCACCGTGAAAGG